>Ga0111538_10004298_pt1 | contig 19844 bp, 13 predicted proteins | sample SoiMethybrSBSTD1_FD_79669 | JGI IMG/M metagenome (GOLD analysis project Ga0111538, IMG submission 79669) | Bulk soil microbial communities from a Populus tree surrounding site in Tennessee, USA - Soil MetaG P. TD hybrid SBSTD1 (version 2)... | ecosystem: Environmental > Terrestrial > Soil >...
ATGAGTGCACAAAAAATCCTGATGCTCGTGGGTGACTACGTCGAGGACTACGAAGTGATGGTGCCGTTCCAGGCGTTGCTCATGGTCGGTCATACCGTCCATGCGGTATGCCCGGGCAAGAAGGCCGGCGAGGTCGTGCGCACGGCTATTCATGACTTCGAAGGGGACCAGACCTACAGCGAGAAGCGCGGGCACAATTTCACGCTGAATGCGACGTTCGACGAAGTGAAGGAGCAGACCTACGACGCCCTGGTCATTCCCGGCGGACGTGCACCGGAATACCTCCGGCTCAACTCGCGCGTCCTCGACATCGTCCGGCATTTCGATCGCGAGAAGAAGCCGATCGCCGCCATCTGTCACGCCGTGCAGTTACTCGCTGCGGCGGGCGTTGTCGACGGCCGGCAGTGCACAGGGTACCCGGCGTGCGGACCCGAAGCGAAAGCCGCCGGCGCACGCTGGACGGAGGTGCCGATCGACCAGGCTCACGTCGATGGGAATCTCGTGACGGCTCCGGCATGGCCCGCGCATCCAGCGTGGCTGGCAAAGTTCCTCGTCGTGTTGGCGGCAGCCGTCACAACACAGAACGCGCAAGCGGCGGGCGTTCACTAACGACATGCAACCACGGAGGGCGCGGTGACGATCCGTTTCGCCCGCGCCGTTCTCGCCGCGCTGCTCGTCACCCTCGTCGGCCTGTCCTCTGCGCCGTGGGCCGCTCAGTCTCCGGCCACGCAACAACCGGCCCGGCCTACGTTCAGAGCGGATGTCGATGCCGTGCAGCTCGATCTCCGCGTGGTCGATCGCGACGGCCACTTCATTGATGACCTCACAAAGGACGAGTTTCGCGTCTTCGAGGACGGGCGTGAGCAGGTCATCACGACCTTCACGCTGGTCAATGTGCCTCTTCCGCCCCGCTCCTCGATTCCGGCCGGAGCGCGAGTTGATCCTGATGTCGCGTCCAACGCCGAGCCAACCGGACGGCTGTACGTCATCGTGCTCGACGACCTCGAGGATCAGGTCGCCAGCCCGCTACGATCGGCGAACTACCGCGCCATTGCAAAGGAGTTCATCGAGCGGAGCCTGACGGAGACCGATCGGGCGGCGATCGTCGCCACGAGCGGGCGACGAGACATGGTGCGGGAGTTCACCAACGACAAGACTCGCCTCCTTGACGCCGCCCGTCGCTTCGAGGGCGGGTATGGCCAGCGGACCTTCACCTTTAACGCTATGGGCGCGATGGTCCCCGATAATCTTCACTCGACGATGATTTCGCTGACCGGAGTGGCCGATTGGTTGGCCAAAATCGACGGCCGACGAAAAGGCATCGTCCTCATCAGCGAGCGTCTGGGGCGATCGATGAACCAGATTGACTTGACGCTTGCAGCCGGCGAACTCCAGGACGTCGAGCGCTTCACCCAGGCCGCGGGGCGCGGGAATGTGAGCCTCTACGTGATCGATCCCATTGGCGTACCCACCGGGGCGATGCCAGGAATCAAGCCAGTCTTTGTAGACGATGGTGAAGCTTTCGACCTGGACCGCATCCAGTCGTTGGTGACACTTGCTGAAGCCACCGGTGGCTTCGCGGCCGTACACTCGAACGACTTCTCCGCCGCACTCGATCGAATCGTTACGGAGAGCAGCTCGTACTACGTGCTGGGATTCACTTCTTCCAATCCCACTCGAGACGGAAAGTTTCGCAAGATCGAGGTTCGGACGACCCGCCCTGATCTCACGGTACGCGCGCGTTCGGGCTACGTCGCCCCCAAGCGGACTCCCGATGCACCGGCCAAGGCAGATCCCGAGTCGACCAAATCCACGGCGTTCCCGCCGGCCCTGACCGAGATCCTGCAGAGTCCACTCCCAGTGCCGGGCCTGCCGCTCAGCGTCACGGCCCCATCATTTCGCGGACCTCGATCCACGGCCTCAGTTGCCGTCATCGTGGAAGCGGGGGCCAGTCAACTGCAGTTCACGCCCAACGGCGAGCATTTCGACGCCAACCTGACCCTCGCCATTGCGGCGGTGAGCGGGGATGGCAAAGTGCAGGCGGGCGAACGCGGATCAGTCGGCATGAAGCTGTCGCCCGGGAGTTACGACGCCGCGATGAATCGAGGAACGCGTGTCGTGTCGCGGCTCGAGCTGAAGCCTGGCCGCTATCAACTCCGCATCGCCGCGCTCGATCCGGCGCAAGGTACGACAAAAGGCAGCGTCCTGCAGGATCTGGATGTGCCGGATTTCTCCAAGGGCCAGCTCGCCATCAGCGGCATTCTGATCGCATCGGTGCTCGAACCGCCGATGCCGACCACCGGTTCCGACTTGCGCTGGAAGGAGACACTTGGCGAGTTCCCGACCACCCGCCGCGATTTCTCGTCGTTGGGCGAGCTCCGCGAGTACGTCGAAATCTACGACAACGAAGCGGATCGCTCCCACACCATCGAAGTCACCAGCACGATACGGGATGAATCAGGTCGGCAGGTCTTCCGTCGGACTCAGACGCTACCGAGCGAACGCGCCCGGGAGAAGTCCGTCACCCATCATGTGTTGACGACGATTCCGTTGAACGACCTCAGGCCTGGAAGGTACGTCCTGTCGGTCGAGGCGCGCAGCAGCGCGCGGGCGGGAGTTCCGGTGTCCAGACAGGTGCCGTTTTCGATTCGTTGAAATCAGCCTACGCGGATTTCTCGAGCCGCAGCGGTGGCGGCACATTGAGCTCTGGCATCGGGGCTGCGATGAACAGCCGGCGTGCGGCAAGCCCCATCCACTTGGCCCACTTGGCCGAGCGTTGAACCCGCGCACTGTCAGTCGCAATGCCGGTATTGGCGTACATCTGGCGGTACAGCTTGGAGATCAGCACGAACGCCAGACGTCCTTTGACCGACTTCAGCACGCTCGAGCGTCGCCAGATGCGCGGCCAGCTGTAGAAGTTGTCCCAGGCGCTCTGTGTGCCCACCCGGATCTCCTCGAGCGACATCGTCGGATGTTCCGTGAACAGCTTCGGACGCTGCCCCTGCGGGATCAGCCAGTGACGGGTCACGGGGATGCCGTTCACCTTTGTGTCTTCCCGACCGGACTCCTTCTCCCATTTCTCGAAATCGATCGTCCCAGGAAACGGCGTGAGCAGCACGAACTGCGCGAACGTGACGTCGGCCTTGTCGGCGAGGGCGACTGTCGCATCGAACGATTCCTTGCGATCGCTCGGTAGCCCGAAGATGAACGATCCGAGCACGTGCACGCCGTGATGGCGAAAGGCCCGCAAACGGGTGATGAGCTCATCGCCGGCGAGGTTGAACCCCTTGTAGACGTCCTTCAGACCCTCGTACGTGACGGATTCGACGCCGACCAGCGCGCCGCGAATGCGCGCCCGGTTCATCGCGTCGAGAAACTCTGGATCTTCACCGGCTTCCATCGTGATCTGGGTGTAGAACACGAGATCGCTCGGCAACCGCTCGAGCTCGGCCATCAGCTCGAAGCGCTCGCGGCGCAGCCGCTCAAGTTCCTGCAGCCGGGCGGGATCCTTGCGGCGCCGCGCCTGAGCGAGATCATCGAGGGTGACCGGATAGAAGTTGTCGTCGGCAAGCGCGATGAATCGGAAGCCAAGCCGCCGCAGCTCCACGATCTCGCGGATGACAAGATCCACGCCGCGCTGCCGCGGCTCCTGCCCGTCGGTGCGCCACACGGAGCAGAACGAACAGTGCTTGGGGCAGCCGCGGACCGTCTGCACCGAGGCCCACATGTAGCGGCCTTCCGGCAGCAAGTCCCAGCGCGCGGGAATGAACTGCTCGCCCGAGACGCGGCCGCCGTCGTACAACGGTGCCGGCTTTCCGTCGAAGCAGTCGCTGACAACTTTCTCCCAAACCAGATCGCCGTCGCCCTTGACAACAGCGTGGGCGAGCCCCTGCTCGTGCGCCTCCTCTGGATACAGCGTGGCATGAATCCCGCCGTAGACGACCCACGCGCCTAGCTCGCGCACGGCGCGCCCGACCTCATAGCCGCGCAGCGCGTTGCCAGTGTGGATGCCAATGCCGACGACATCCCCGGGAGCAATGGTCGAGAAATCAAGCGGCTCGAGCGTCTCATCGACAATGACCGGATCGCCCCACTTTCGCCCGGTGGCGGCCGCGAGCACAAACAGCCAGCGGGGTGTAATGACGGCAACCCCGAATGAGACGTGGCTCGGATTGACCAAATGGACGCGTGCGCTCACAGACACCTCAGAACAGGTTCACATGTCGCGCGCGGTCGCGACCTACGACCTAAAGAAATGCGAAGGGTTGAGTATACCCGAGTACCCCTATTCGTACGAGGGCGGAATCGGATCAGTTGGTTCGGGCCAATAAACGCGCGAGAGGTAATGGAGGGCGATTCCCATCCCCCACCTGTTCCGTGCGGTCCAGAAGATGAGTCCGCCCATGACGCAGAAGGCGATCACCATCAGAACCCGGTGGCTTCGGCCGATGCCGAAGTAGATCGCGGCGATCATCGCGGCAATCGGGATCCGATCGCCGATGATGGTAAACAACCACGTGTCCCCTTGATTCCGCTCGTAGACGAGGCCGCAGACCGAACAGCTCGCCAGGTGCTCTCGGCCTCGAAACAGCGCACCACCTCCGCAGTGCGGGCAGCGACGTCTGAGGCCCCGGCCCAGCGCGGTCATGACCACTCGTCGGACAGGGCGGGATGTCATTCAGCCGTCAGAAGGATCGCGTTGTCGGACGGATCCCGAACCAGCAGACCGCGTCCAAGCGATTCCACGGCGATGCTCGCGTCGCGCAAGCGGCCGGCCACCTCGTCCAGCGCGGATGCCGCCGGCAACCGCAGCACGAAATGGCGCAGCCCAATCGCCCCGTGCGGCGGCGGCGGTGCGCCCTCACCGATCCAGGTGTTCAGTCCGACGTGATGGTGGTACCCGCCAGCCGACACGAATAGCGCGGCGTGCCCGTATCTCTGCATCAGATCGAAACCGAGCGCCTGGACGTAGAACTGCTCGGCATCAGGCAAGTGAGAGACGTGCAAATGCACGTGCCCGATCCGCGTGTGGGACGCAAGACCAGCCCAGGGGTCCGGGTGGTCGCCAAGCTCCTCGAGCAGGGCCTCAACATCCAGCGGCGCCGTACCCATCTGCAGCCGCCCGCCGACAGTGGGCCATTCACTCTTCGGACGATCTCGATACACCTCGATGCCGTTTCCGTCCGGATCGGCCAGGTAGAGGGCCTCGCTGACGCCGTGATCGGCGAAGCCCTGCATCGGCGTCGTCGTGTCGACGAAACGACGAAGAGACTGGGCCAACTCGAGTCGAGTCGGCACGAGGACGGCGAAGTGGTAAAGACCTGTGGTGCCGTGCACACGTACCGCCGTCTTCGATTCTGTGAGGATCAGGAGATCTGGTCCCTTGGCGCCGAGCCAGGCGGTCGCATCCTCACGGTGTCTCAGCGCGAGGCCAAGACGCGTCTCATAGAAGTGAACGGAGCGATCGAGATTCGCGATCGTGAGGTGGACCGCACCGATGGCGGTCGCGGGGTCTATTTCTGACCTTCTTTCTCTGCGGCGCGCGCGTTGGTGAGGCTGTTTTTGATGCTGTAGTTCCCTTCGTGGCAGGCGTATTCGTACAGCCCCTCGCTCGTCACCATCGGGACTTCAATCGTCCACGGCCGCGTCCAGGTGGTGGGGTCCTCGAGGGTCACGCGGTACAGGACTCCGTCGGCAGCGACGCGGGTGAACCGCTCGACCAGGCGGAGATTTGCGCCAGACCCGCGGTAATTGGTCTTGTCAGAGAAGTTCGTCGTCTCCACGACCAGCGTGTCGCCTTCCCAGTGTCCCCGCGAATCGCCGATCCACTTGCGGATGTTCGATGGCAGATGCGGCCTCCCGTCGATCGGGATGATGCGGGCATCGTGGATCATCTCCATCAGAATGACGACGTGATCTTTACTCTGAACGATCTGGATGTTGCTGTTGTATGGCCCGGGGAGCATCCCCTCGGGCATCTGCCGCGTGATGCAGCGCTCCCACAGATTGAGATTCTCAGGAGCATCCAGCGGGCCCTGTTTCGCCGCCTCGGCGCGCCGCGCCGCTTCGCGCTTCTGCGCCTCTGCGGTCAGCGCAGGCACGCGGCCGTCGGGCGGATCGACAACGAGCGAGGTCCGATGGGTGCCGACGACCTTGGTGCCGTAGTCGAGCCACCAGTACGGGTGGACCGACACCGCACGCGCGCCAGGCGTCTGTTCGCGTTCCACCGCGCGGCGTTCCAGGTCCGCGGCTTCCTGCTCGGTGAGGAATTCCTTGCCGGCCAATTCGCGCGGCCGCTCGAGCGGCGTGGCGGACCGGAAATCCCAGGTGCCCTGCAAGTCCGGTTGACCGTCGGGCGTCCGGGGCGGCGTCCAGGCTTTCGCCGCCGGCTTGGCTGGAGCAGCCGGCTTCGGCGCGACCGTCGGCGTCTGGCCAGCGGGGGCTGTTCCGGTGAGCGCGAGGGCAACGAGCACGAGCGCGCTGAGTCTTTTCATCTCTTCACAGCCTTCTTCCAAGGAGGACGTTGCGGAATGAATTCGTGCGAGTGATCTGCAACGTCCTCTATTTCTTCACGTATTTCTTCATGTCCCTCGGTCCGACCTCCGCGCCGTACACATTCCCCTGGCGATCAACCGCCACGCCTTCCGACGAGCTCGAGCCGCCGCTCGGATTCGGATCCGGAATGTAGCCGACGACCTTGGCGTCCTTGACGCTGCCGAAGCGGATGCCGCGCTTGACGCCGGGGTTGTAGCCGTACGTGTTCGGCGTGTCGTTCGATTCCGAATCCGTCACGTACATCATGTCGTTACGATCGATGAAGATGCCGCTCGGCCGGCCGAACTGCGCCCATGACGCAAGCAACTTCCCTTCCTGATCGAACACCTGGATGCGATTATTGGTGCGGTCGCCGACGAACAGCCGGCCGGCCGAATCCATGGCCAACGCGTGCGGATGTTGCAGCTCGCTCGGACCCGGGCCATGCGTGCCCCAGCTCTTGATGAACTTCCCGGTCTTGTCGAACTTCACCATGCGCGACATCGTGGTCGGCGTGTGGCCATCGGCGACGAAGATGTCGCCGTTGGGCGCCACGAGGACGTCCGACGGCTGAATGAACGTGTCGGGGGCATTGCCGCTCACGCCCGGCTTCCCGAGAGTTAACAGCAGTTTCCCCTCCGGGCTGAACTTGAAGACCTGCATGCCCTTTGGTGGTCCCGTGGGCGCGGGGGGTGCGGCGGCGGCTCCCCGAGCTGCGCCGGGAGCTGCAGCGGCAGCCGCTCCTGGAGCGGCGCCACGCGCTGCGGCCTGATTGCTCTGCCCGTCGGTGACCCAGACGTTGCCGTCTCTATCGACATGGAACCCGTGCGGAAAGATGAACAGGCCGGCGCCGAAGCTTCCGAGCAGCTTCCCGGAGGTGTCGAAATGGAGAATCGGCGCCATCGACGCGGTGGCGGCCGCGCCGCAACCATTGGCGCCGCAGCGATCGTAGGCCCAGATCGTGCCGTCGGGAGCGACATCGACGCCAGCCGTCGATCCCCATTTCCGGCCGTCGGGCAGTTGTCCCCAACTCACGCCGAGCTGATATGGGTTCGGCCCTTCGTTTGGCGGCGCATAGCTCGCCTGCGCAAACGCCGTATCCGCGCCAGCCCCTACCAGCAAGCTCGCCAACAGCATCCCGATCGGTAATTTCTGCGACATGAGAATCCTCATCTGTCCTGTGCGCCCTCTACGCGTGCCTCCTCGGCGCGCGCGTTGCGCAGGATGTTCACCAGTCCGTAGTTGCCTTCGTGACAGGCATACTCATACATCTCGCCATCGCTCGTCACCAGCGGGAAATTCACGGTCCATGGTTGCGTCCACGTCGTCGGATCGTCGACGGTGAAGCGATAGTCGATCGTGTGGGCATCCACGCGTGTGAAGCGTTCGACCAGCCGCAGGCCCGAGCTGGACCCGTGAAAACTCACCTTGTCCGAGAAATTCGTCGTTTCCACCACGAGCGTGCTGCCCTCCCAGCGGCCGCGTGGATCGCCCATCCACGAACGGACATTGGACGGAAGGTGCGGACGCCCGTCGAGCGGGATGATCCGGGCGTCGTGGATCATTTCCATGAGGATGACCACATACCCCGGCGTCTGAAGAATCTTGACGTTGTTGTTGTAGCCCGCCGGCAGCATCCCTTCCGGGAGCCCGCGCGTGATGCACTGTTCCCACAGCGTGCGATCCTCAGGACCATCAGAGGGCCCTCGCCCGCGGGCGCCAGCGCGGCGGGCGGCTTCCCGCTTCTGCGCGTCGGCGGTGAGCGCCGGCACCCGGCCATCCGGCGGATCGATGATCAGCGAGGACCGTCGAGTGCCGACCACCTTCGTGCCGTAATCCAGCCACCAGGGTGGATGCACCGACGGCAGCGTCCGTGCGTCGCTGGGCGGACGGCCATCCTCGCGCTCCGTGGCTCGACGTTCCAGATCGATGATCTCCGCGTCGGTCAGGAACTCCCGGCCGGCAAACTCGCGGGGCCGCTCGAGCGGCGTCAACGTTCGGTAGTCCCACGTGCCCTGGAGATCGGGCTGCCCATCCGCCGTTCGAGGCGGGGTCCAGGCTTTTGCCGCGGGCGCTGTGGCCGGCGGCGACGTCGGCACGGGAGCGGTCGTCTGAGCAGCAGCTGACGTGCTGGCCAACGTCAGGATGAGGAGCGCATGGAGGCTGAGTCTTTTCATCTAACCCCTACCTACCTCTAACCTCTAAACCTCTAACCTCTTAACTGCCTTCCGAAGTGTAAGACATCAGTCGCCGAACGGATGCGTGATTCCTTGCGCTCACACCCCCTCTTGGGTTACTCTGCCGGTTTGGCGAACATAAGGCGAAACACCCATGACTTCCGCTGTAAAACTGGCCGATCTGGAAGCCCTCCTCCGCACGAAGCATCTGGACCGGACGCTGGCGTCAACCCAGCCGGCTCCATTGGCGGACGCCCTTGCAGCAGTGGGCATTCCGGGCATCGACGCCGCACTGCATGGCGGGTTCCCGCGCGGTCACCTGTCTGAGCTGATCGGCGCGCGCTCGTCGGGCCGAACGACCGTGGTGCACGCGCTGTTGGCGGCGGCGACGGCTCGCGGTGAGTTCGTCGCACTGGTCGACAGCCTGGATACGTTCGACCCGATTTCGGCCGCCGACGCCGGCGTCGATCTCGAACGGCTGCTGTGGGTTCGCGGTCCGTCGATCACACAGAGTCCCATTTGTGCGCCGCCGGGCAGTCTGTTTCAGAGCGCCTGCGAGCGAGCGATCAAAGCGTTCAACCTGATTTTGCAGGCCGGCGGTTCTGGCATCCCTCTGCTTGTCGTCCTCGATCTGGCGGAAATGCCGGCTCCCGTCCTCCGTCGCATCCCGTTCATCACCTGGCTTCGTCTGCAGCGAGTGCTCGAAGGTAGTGACGGAGTCGGACTCCTGCTCGCCGATGTGAGCCTGGGCCGCAGCGCCCGCGGACTCACCCTGCAGCTCACCACTGCTCCACCAACGGTCCTGCAAACATCGCCGTGGCAGCGACTGCCCTTTCAGCTTTCGCCGATCACATTCAGTTCTCGAAACCCCGGAACCAGCCATCTCCATCAAGAACGACGTCCAACGCAGAGCCCGCAGAGGGACTGAAACACGAGCACTACCACGGAGTGACACGGTGGTAACAGAGGCACTTCAGAACCTTAGAACCCTAGAACCTCTTGAACCTCTAGAACCGTAGAACCCAGAAATCTTGTGACGTATGTTCGCCTGTCTCTATTCGCCGTCGGCGTCACGCGACATATTGGAGGGTGTGGCGCGCGCGTTTTCGCCGCGGATCGAACCCGGCGGCTCGATCGTTCTGCTGGACATCAGCGGTCTGGGCCGGCTCCTCGGCGAACCGCACGCTATCGCCGAAGAGTTACAGCAGGCCGTACTCGTAGCGCAGGACTTCAGTCCTGCCGTATCTGTATCTGCAGGACCAAAGTCCCGCACGACGAGTACCGCAATCGCCGGTACTCGCACAGCTGCCCAACTGCTAGCGCGAAGTCTTCCCGGGATCACCGTGATTGACGCGGGCACTGAAGCCGCGGCGGTCGCGCCATTACCACTCGGCACGCTCGCTCACCTGGGCGCCCCACCCGATCTGCTCGCCATGCTCGACCGTTGGGGCTTGCTCACGCTCGGCGCGTTTGCGGCGCTCCCTTCGAATCGACTGGCCAGTCGGATCGGGCAGCACGGGCTGGCCTGGCAGAAGACCGCGCGTGGTGAAGATGCGCGCCCGCTCATCCCGACACCCGTCGAGGAGCGATTCGAGGCCATGCACGATCTTGACTGGCCGATCGAAGGCATCGAACCGCTCGCCTTCGTGCTTGGACGACTCCTGGATCCGTTGTGCGCGCGGCTGGAACTCCGCGATCGCGCTGCGTCCGTTGTCGAATTGCGGCTGCGATTGACGATCTCGCGCACGTGGCAGCTACGTCGGCTGGAGTTGCCGACACCGATGCGCGATCCGCGCACGCTGCGCACGTTGCTCTGTCTCGATTTGGAGGGGCGCCCCATTGGAACGGCTGAGGCAGGTCGGTCAGGTGAGCCCGGTAGGCCAGGTGAGGGCATTGATCGCATCGGCCTGTTCCTCGAGCCGACACCGGCGCGCGCAGCGCAATTCTCCTTGCTGTCGCGCCCCACCGTCGCGCCCGAAGCCGTGGCGACGCTGATGGCGCGCCTTCGCGCGCTGATGGGTCAAGACCGGTGCGGCATGGCGCGTCTTCTCGACACGCATCGCCCGGGTGCATTTGCGATGGAGGATTTCGCGATCGTAGGCCCGACCTTCAGGTCGGGCGCCGCTTCATCATCAACGCCATCAACACAATTAGCGCGGGCGCTGCGACGGCTGCGTCATCCAATTCCCGCACGCGTGATCCTCGAGCACGGCCGTCCGGTGCGTGTGGTCACCGACCGCCGCGGCTGGAGCGGAGGCGGGGTCACCTGGTGCAGCGGCCCCTGGCGCGCATCAGGCGATTGGTGGAAAGAAGAAGATCGTTTCAGCTGGCAGGAGTGGGATGTCGCGCTCAGCGATGGCGCCCACTATCGCATTCACGAAGATCGTCAGCGATCGCACTGGTTCATCAACGCCATCCTTGATTGAGCGAAACGAACCTACTGAACCCAGTGAACCCCTTGAACCTTTGATCGTGCCCTACATCGAGCTTCACGCCTCGTCCGCCTTCAGCTTTCTCGAGGGTGCATCACTCCCCGAGACGCTCATCGAGCGCGCCGCGGCACTCGGGTACGACACCCTGGCGCTCGTCGATCGTGATGGGGTGTACGGTGCTCCACGCTTCTATCGCGCGGCCTGCGAGGCCGGCATTCGCCCGGTTCTCGGAGCCGCGATCACGTTGAGGGCTGGTGAGCCCGGTGGGCCTGGTCAGCCAGGTCGGGTAAAACATGCCCACCCGCCCTACCTGGCCCATCCACCCCACCAGCCTTTTGCAATTCCCGTCCTCGTTGAATCGCGGGCCGGCTACCAGAACCTGTGTCAGTTGATCACGCGCATGAAGTTGCGCGCACCCAAAGGCGAGGGCGCGCTCGCCTTCGACGATCTCGATGGATCGGTGTCCGGACTCGTGGGGCTGGTGGGTCGAGATCTGCTGACGGCATTCGGGACCGACGCCGATCGCGCCGTCGATCGGCTGATTGGCATCTTCGGCCGATCGCAGGTGTATGTCGAGCTTCAGCGTCACCTGCTCCGGGATCAGGAAGCCGCCAATACGAAGCTGCGCGATCTGGCGTCCGTCTTTCGCCTGCCACTCCTCGCCACGGGCGGTGTGCGGTTTGCTCAACCGGCCGAGCGGCCATTGTTCGATGTGCTCACCTGCATCCGGCACAAAACCGATCTCGAACACGCCGGCCGGCGGCTGTCGGGCAACAGCGAGCGCTATCTCAAGTCGCCGGCACAGATGGCCATGCTGTTTCGCGACCTGCCAGACGCCATCGCCGTCAGCCGCGACCTGGCGGATCGTCTGCAATTCACGCTGAAGGATCTCGGATATCGCTTCCCCACCTACCCCGTACCACACGGCGAGACGCTCAGCTCCTATCTCCGGCTGCTCACCGATCGCGGCGCCCGTGAGCGCTATCAGCCATACCACGAGAAAGCTCGCCGGCAGATCGAGCACGAGCTTGCGATGATCGACAAGCTCGATCTCGCCGGCTACTTTCTGATCGTCTGGGACATCGTGCAATTCTGCCGCGCCGAGAACATCCTGGTCCAAGGCCGGGGATCCGCGGCCAACAGCGCCGTCTGCTACAGCCTGGGTATCACCGCGGTTGATGCCGTGAAGTACGGCATGTTGTTCGAACGATTCCTCTCGGAGGAGCGCGGGGAGTGGCCCGACATCGATCTCGATCTCCCGAGCGGCGACCGGCGTGAGCGGGTCATCCAGCACGTCTACAAAAAGTATGGACGGCACGGCGCGGCGATGACCGCCAATGTCATCACCTATCGAGGGCGGAGCGCGGCGCGCGAGGTCGGCAAAGCACTCGGCCTCGATCCGCATCAGATCGATCGCCTCGCCAAGCTGATGAACAACTTCGAATTCACCGAGCCGGGCGATCCGCTGCCGTGCCGTCTCGCCGAAATCGGCTGGTCGGCTGATCAACCCGGGCTGAGGCAGTTCGGCGATCTATGGCGCCGCATGCAGGATCTGCCCCGTCACCTCGGACAGCATTCCGGCGGCATGGTGATCTGCCAGGACCAGCTCGATGCGGTGGTGCCGATCGAGAACGCGTCCATGCCCGACCGTACCGTCATCCAATGGGACAAGGAAGACTGCGCAGATCTGGGGATCGTGAAAGTGGATTTGCTCGGCCTCGGCATGATGGCCGCGCTGCAGGATGCGATCACATTGGTCGATCAGACGGTCGCGCCAGGCGCCTTCGATATCGCCCATCTGCCAGACGACGACCCTGGCGTCTACGAACTGCTGCGGCGTGCGGAGACGATCGGCGTGTTTCAGGTGGAATCACGCGCGCAGATGGCGACGCTGCCGCGACTCGCGCCCACGACCTTCTACGACATCGTGGTCGAAGTGGCGATCATTCGCCCCGGGCCCATCGTCGGCAAGATGGTGCATCCCTATCTGAACCGGCGCACCGGTCGCGAACCGGTGGCGTATGCGCACGCCTCACTCGAGCCGATTCTCGATCGCACGCTGGGTGTTCCGTTGTTCCAGGAACAGCTGCTGCGCATTGCGATGGTCGCCGCGGGATTCTCGGGCGGCCAGGCCGAAGAACTGCGACGCGCGATGGGCTTCAAACGATCGGAACAGCGGATGAAGAAGATCGAAGTGCAGCTGCGGGAAGGGATGGGGCGTAAGGGCATTACCGGCGCACAGGCGGATGAGATCGTCACCTCGATTACTTCGTTCGCGTTATATGGATTTCCTGAATCACATGCCATCAGCTTCGCACTACTCGCGTATGCGAGCGCGTACCTGAAAGTGCACTTCGGCGACGTGTTCTATACGGCGCTCCTCAACAATCAGCCGATGGGGTTCTATCATCCCGCCACGCTCGTCAAAGAAGCGCAGCGTCGGGGTGTGCGCTTTGCGCCGATCGACGTTCAGCGATCCGACTGGCTCTGTACGATCGAGATCGACGAGATCGATGGAAAGCCCAATCGACGAGTACGGCTGGGGCTTCGATTTGTCAATGGGCTCCGGAAGGAAGTCGGACAGCTGATCGAAGAAGGCTCAACAGGCCCACGGAGTTCAACAGGTTCACAAGGTGCCAGGTTCAGATCGCTGGATGATTTCGTGCGGCGCACAGGCGTCCGTCTCGACGAGCTGAGGACCCTTGCCGAGATCGGCGCGCTCAACAGCTTCGGGCATACACGCCGATCGGCGCTCTGGCAGGTCGAACGTGTAATTCATCCGGCTGGCGAAATGTTCGACGAGGTGGACGACGACACCTCCCCTCTCCCGGCCATGAATCTCGTCGAGCGCATCCACGCCGATTTCGAAGGGACCAGTCTGACGCTGGGCCGCCACCCCATGGCCCTGCAACGCGAGGCGCTGACCCGACGGGGAGTCCTCCGCGCTGCCGACGTGCACACCGTGCCTCACGGACGATGGGTGCGAGTGGCGGGCGCCGTGATCACGCGACAGCGGCCCGGCACCGCCAAGGGTTTCGTATTCCTCACGCTCGAAGATGAAACCGGCCTTACCAACGTCATCGTTCGCCCTCAACTCTTCACGAAAGAGTGGATCACGCTCATCGAGAAGCCCTTCCTCGTGATCGAAGGCGTGCTGCAGAATGTGGACAACGTGATCAACGTGCGCGCCGAGCGCGTCCATGCGCTCAAAGACATGCTGTTCGAGGTGGCCTCGCACAACTTTCACTAACCATCAGTAGGTTCCGGTCCCCGGGTGAAACGTTCTCCAGCTGTGCCAGAACTCTTGAGAGGCGAACACCGGCGTCAGCGCGCCTGAGTCGCCGCGGCCGGCCAGGTCGTAGCTCCGACCCTCGGCGACGAGACGATCCTCGACGAGCGTGAACCGCTATTTGCGTCAGGACGCTCAAAGGCAAAGAAGCTCGCAGAGTCCGGCGCCAGCACGAGCACCAGCGGCTCGCCGAGCACGTCGTTCACGACTCGCTCACGGCGAAGGTCATGCTACAACGAGCCGCCGACGGTGGTATCCTCCGGAAAACGCAAGGAGAAGCCCATGCCTTTACGCGCAATCGCCTTTTGTATCCTGGCGGCTGTCGGCGTTTCGGCCCAATCGAGCAGCACCCGGATCGACGCGCCGCGGTTCTGGAACGACCGGGAGCTCGCCGACTGGGCAACCCCGGTCGCGGGTCTTGACGTGCGGCCTGGCCATTTTTCCGAACGCGACTACTACGCCGCACCCGATGGCGAATTCGTGCGCACCTATCCGGTCTACTTCCCCGGCCGTGAGCCCGCCGGCTACTGGGACATGTTGCAGGCGAAGAAACCGGAACCTCTGGTGCCCTTGGGAGCTCGCACCACCCCGGAGTGGCTGGCGATCGGCAAGCAGGCATTCGACGAGATCGACGTTCCGATATTTCGAAGCTTTGATCGGACGTTGATCGACATCGCGCGCTCGGCTGAAGAATTCACCAAGAGAGGTGGGCATCCGCAAAAGGACGGAATCGCATTCGGTCTTCGATGGGTGCCGACGTCAAAGGGATTGGCGCTCAGCATCACCGACTGTTCCGGCTGCCATACCCGGATCATGCCCGACGGCACTCGGCTGCATGGCGCTCAGTTCAATGATCCTGGCGACGGGGTTGGAGGAGAACTGATTGCCCGTGGTATCGGCGCGCTTTCCGCGGGCGACTCCCCTGGAATGGGGCTGTGGCGTCAATTCGGCGTGCCGTGGATTGACAACGACGTGCATGCGGCGATGAAAACCATGTTGCCGCCCGAGGCCGGGGCGCTTCTCGAGGGCGGTCTACCTGGTACGTTTGCGCGGTTCAATGGCAGCCCCTACTACACGACCAAGGTTCCGGATCTCATCGGCATCAAGGATCGCAAGTACATCGACCATACCGCGACGCACCGACTTCGCGGCCCAGCCGACGTGATGCGCTACGCCGCGCTGGTGTCTTGCTGCGATTCCGCCGATTTCGGACCGCACCGCCTGCTGAGCGACGCTCAGCGGCAGATCGCCTACAAGATTCCCGATACGCTGGCGTTTGCGCTGGCCCAGTACATCTTCGCGCTCGAACCACCGCCAAATCCCAACAGGGGCGATCCACGTGCGGCCGCTGGCAAGCTGGTATTCGAGCGTCAAGGATGTGGCAGCTGCCACACGCCACCCCTCTACACCAACAACAAGCTCACCCTGGCCACGGGTTTCACCGTATCCCCCAATCACCCGAATCGAGCCGACATCATGTCGGTGTCGGTCGGCACCGATCCCAATCTCGCACTGAAGACTCGCAAGGGCACTGGCTTCTACAAAGTACCGTCGCTCAAGGGCGTGTGGTACCGAGGCTTGATGAACCACGATGGCTCAGTGGCGAGTTTGGAGGAATGGTTCGACCCGGCCAGACTGCGCGACGACTTTGTAGGTGAGGGGTTCAAGGGTTACAAGATAACGCACCGCGCCGTGCCCGGACACGCATACGGGCTCACGCTCCCGGACCAGGACAAGGCCGCGTTGATTGCGTTCCTACGCACGCTCTAGTCTCCACGGTCGTACTCGTAGCGCAGGACTTCAGTCCTGCCGTGCGCGTCCTCACGGGAGCCTGAAAGCCAGGTACTCACCCGCGTAGATGCCGCCGCTGATTGCGACGATGATGTACTGCTTGCCGTTGAGCATGTAGGTCATCGGCGTGCCGCTCTGCTGCGCCGGCATGTAAACGGCTCCGGCATCCTTCCCGGTGGCTTTGTCGTACGCACGAAGCAGCGCGCCTCGAGGATGCGTCGCCGTCGTCGTCACACTCGGCTCCCCCGCAATCAGCAGCGTCTTGGTGACGAGTGCGCCGGCTGCGGCTGCCTGTCCCGTACGCGGAATCGTCAGGCCTTTGAGCGCCGGATTGTTGCGCACGCTGTCTGGTGTTTCGCCATGCGCGATCTGCCAGACGAATTCGCCCTTGTCCAAATTGATCGCCGTGATGCGACCGTACGGCGGCTTCAACAACGGCAGGCCCTGCGGGCTCAGCCCTCCGCTGTCTTCCGTAGCAGCTCCGCGGCCCGCAGCCGCGGGTTGCGGAGGCGCCGCCGCGTTGCCACGAGCCGGCGCACCGCGAGCAGGAGCGCTCGTCGTCGCTGCGCGCCCGACTGCCCCGCCGCCTCGGGCGGGCGGCACGGCATCTGCCCCTGCGTTTTCGCCAGGCCCAGAGATGTACCGCACACCAGTCAGCGCGCTGCCTGAGACGAAGTCGATATCCGAGAATTCCCGATTGGGCGGCGGCAGCAGACCGATCGTTGGCAGCGAGGTGTACGAGGGCGCGTACAGGATGTGGGTTTCAGGATCGTACGACCCGCCCGGCCAGTTCGTGCCGCCCGAGGATCGGAACGATGCGATTGGACCTTCGGCTTTGCTGATCACGGGCGGCGTAAAGATCGGCCCGGCCTTATAGCGCGACACCATGCGGGTCGCTTCGGCTTTGAGCTCCGGCGTGAAATCGATCAGGTTGTCGATCGTCACGCCCTGATGATCGTAAGCGGGCGGCCTGGTTGGGAACGGCTGCGTCGGGGAGTACCACTCGCCTGGTACCGTCCCCTTTTCAACCGGTCGCTCGACGATCGGAAACACCGGCTGGCCGGTCAGTCGATCGAACACGTAGAGAAACGCCTGCTTCCCCATGATCGACACGGCTTTGATCACGCGGCCGTCCACCGTGATGTCTTCGAGAATCGGCGCCGTCGCGATATCCATATTCCAAAGCGGATGGTGGACCAGTTGGAAGTGCCACTTCCGCTGACCGGTTTTCAGATCCACCGCTACGAGGCTTTCCGCGAACAGGTTGTTGCCGGGCCGATGACCGCCGTAAAAGTCGGACGAGGGCGTCTCGACCGGCAGGTACGCGAGGCCGAGCTCCTCGTCAACGGCCATCTGGTTCCACACACCGGTGTTGCCATTGACCGCCCACGAGTCGTTCATCCAGGTTTCGTTGCCGAACTCGCCCGGACGCGGAATCGTGTTGAACTGCCACAGCTTCTTCCCGGTCCGCACGTCGAACGCAAGCACGAGGCCCTTGGTGTTGTTGTGCGTTTTCGGCGTGCCGCCTTCACGAAACGAAGAGCCGACCAGGACGATGCCGCTTCTCGTGACGGTTGGCGTGGAGTGCAGGCCGATCTCGCCGGTGACCAGGTCGATCGGCTGCCGATTGCCGAACACCGCGTACTGCTTCAGATCCACGAGACCAGCGCTGCCGAAACTGGCGATCGGCGCGCCAGTTTTCGCATTCAGTGCCACGAGCTGGTATCCGGTGGTGAAGTACAGAATCCGCTCGTCACGCCCGTCGGTCCAGTAGGCCACCCCGCGGCCTGAGAGCTGGCGCGGTGACGCCGCGGCGCGCGCGCCTTCGCGTTCTGAGTGGACCCACAACAGTTCGCCGGTTGCGGCGTCGAGCGCGATGACCGACCGCCGTGTGCCGCCCGTGGCGTAGACCACGCCGTTTACGACAAGGGGCGTGCCTTCAAGTTTGTATTCCGGTCGCGGCCCGAGGCTGTCGGTCTTGAACCGCCAGGCGACCTCGAGCGTGTTGAAGTTGCCGGCGTCGATCTGGTTGAGTGGCGAGTAGTGGTGATTCCGAAGATCGCCGGCGTACGACGGCCACTCGCCGCCAGAGGTTCCAGCCGGAGCCGGCGTCGATTGCGCAGGCGTCCGCACGGCCCAGATCGACAGAAGCGCCAGGCACAATCCGAGCAGGCTATGTGTTCTCATGGCTTCACCTCGCAGCGCGCCGCCGCGTACGGGCTCATTCTTCTCCAACGCCGTCAATTTGTGGAGTTTTTCGTCCACAAAAGCGCTACCACGGAGCCAACGGAGGCAAGCGAGGCCACGAAATACCGTCAGTGTCAGGCACTGAATCGTGAACGAGCAGATTCACGTGTCAGCGTGAACGAGCAGATTCACGTGTCAGTGTCAGACACTGATATAACGTGAACGAGTGAGTAACGGACGATCTCAACTACTCGTGCTGCTGATTGTGGCAGCGCTTTCGGTCGCCGTGGCCGGCCAGTCCACGGCCCCGCCGACGAGCGCCCGCGTCCGGGCCCTGGCCAAGGAAGCCGAGTCGCGGGCCAAGGGCGATCCCAACGAGCTGGTCCTGGCCCTCGACAAGCGATTCCGGGAGATCTGGGGCGACTTCGAGTCCTTCCCCATTTCGATCATCCGGCGCGACGACATCCTGATCACATTGACGACGCCGTACATGGGCTATCGGCGGGCGTTGGTGGAGCACCTGCGGATGCGTCGCGGGATTGCCGAGGTGCCGTGGGTCGACGCGGCGATCGTGAGCGTGGGACTCAATCGCGTGGACGCGCCCGACATTCTCGAAGTGGTCGTTGAGCGCGATGGAAAGCGGATCCCTCCGATTGCCAACGGGCTGAAGCCGATGAGCTTTCAGAACGGAAACGGCCAGTCGGCCGTCCTTCACGCCGGCGATGTCTCGTTCCCAATGTCGGCGTTCGCGCCCGGAGCCACAGTCATCGTCGCGGCTGTGCCCGCCAGCGGCAGCCGCATTTCAATGACGTTCGAACCCAGCCAGCTGCGGGAACTGAAGTAATCGCTGTGCGACTCCTGTTCAGTGTCCTCGTGGCATGCGCGGTTCTTACCGCATGCGGCTCCAAGCCCGGTTCGGAAACCGTAGGAGTCAGCGCTACGTCTCCCCCTCCCGCCGCCGCAACTGCGGCCCACGTGGTCGAACGCGTCAAGCTCTCCATGGGATCGGAGCTGCACCTGTCTGCCTGGACGACAGACGAACCTGTCGCCCTGGCCGCGTTCGATGCGGTCTTCAAGGAGTTCGATCGGCTGGAAGCTCTCATGAGCATCTGGCGCGAAGGCAGCGACGTGCAGCGCGTGAATCAGGCGGCCGGTGATCATCCCGTGACGGTCAGCCCCGAGACACGTGAAGTGATTCGCGCGGCCCGTCAGGTGAGCGACTGGACCGAGGGTAAGTTCGACATCACGTTCGGTGCGCTCTCGGACATCTGGAAGTTCGATCACGACCAGGACAATCGCGTCCCGGCGCCGGCGGCGATTCGCGCGCGTCTTCCCCTCGTCGACTATCAGGCGCTCATCGTCGACGAACAGAAGGGCACCGCGTTTCTCGGAAAACACGGGATGCGTATGCATCTTGGGGGAATCGGCAAGGGG
>Ga0111538_10004299_pt1 | contig 19844 bp, 16 predicted proteins | sample SoiMethybrSBSTD1_FD_79669 | JGI IMG/M metagenome (GOLD analysis project Ga0111538, IMG submission 79669) | Bulk soil microbial communities from a Populus tree surrounding site in Tennessee, USA - Soil MetaG P. TD hybrid SBSTD1 (version 2)... | ecosystem: Environmental > Terrestrial > Soil >...
CGATCGTCGCGGGCCCGGGTCCTAGTTCTTGGCGGCTCTCAGGGCGCGCGCGGCATCAACCTGGCCCTGGTGGCGGCGGCGCCGGAGCTGGCGCGGCGACAGCCGGATCTCGAGATCGTCCATCAGGCCGGAGAGCGTCACCTGGCCGAGGTTCGTGAAGGCTACGCGCGTGCGGGCGTGGCGGCGCGTGTCGCCGCCTATCTGGACGCCGTGGCCGATGAGATGAAGTCGGCCGACCTCGTCATCGCGCGCGCCGGCGCGACGACGCTGGCCGAGCTGGCGGCGGCGGGACGGCCCGCGGTGCTCGTGCCGTTTCCGGCCGCCACCGACGACCACCAGCGCCGGAATGCGCGAGTCGTCGAGGCGGCAGGCGGCGCGACGGTGGTGGAAGAGTCGGAGCTCGTGGACCGCCGGCGGATCGTTGATGTCGTCGGCGAGCTGCTCGGCGATCCGGCGCGGCTCGCGACGATGAGTCGAGCGATGCGCGGGCTGGCGCGGCCTGACGCGGCCGCGCGGATCGTCGATCGGATGTTGAAGCTGGCGGGAGGCTGAATGCTGGGCCGGACTCGCCGCGTGCATTTCGTCGGGATTGGCGGAATCGGCATGAGTGGAATTGCGGAGCTGCTCGTGAACCTCGGATATGCGGTCACCGGATCCGACTTGCGTCGCTCCGAGATCACCGATCGGCTCGCGTCGCTCGGGGTCGGCATCGCCATCGGCCACGACGCGCGCAACCTCGGCGACGCCGATGTCGCGGTCGTCTCCTCCGCGGTTCAGGCGGACAATCCAGAGGTCGCCGCCGCCAGGACGCGCCACGTGCCGGTGATTCCGCGCGCGGAGATGCTCGCGGAGCTGATGCGGCTTCGCGCCGGAATCGCGATTGCGGGCGCGCATGGCAAGACGACCACGACGTCGATGGTCGCGTTGATGCTGGAGCGCGCCGGGCTCGATCCCACGGCGGTGATCGGCGGCCGGCTGAGCGCCTTCGGCAGCAACGCGCGGCTCGGCCGCGGACAGTACATGGTCGCCGAAGCGGATGAAAGCGATCGCTCCTTTCTCAAGCTGTCGCCGACGATTGCGCTCGTCACGAACATCGATCGCGAACACATGGAGGCGTACGGCACCTTCGAACGGCTCGTGGACGCGTTCGCGGATTTCGCGGGCAGCGTGCCGTTTTACGGCGCCGTGGTCGCCTGCGTGGACGACGGTCCGGTGGCGGCGCTGCTCCCGCGACTCACACGACGCCTCGTCACGTACGGGTTTTCCGAGTCGGCAGACGTGCGCGGCATCGAGCCGGTCACCGATGGCCAGTCGGGACGCTGCCGAGTGGAGTACCGGGTGCGCGGCATCCCCGATGGGACGGGCGCCGGCGTCCTGACCTTGTCGGTGCCAGGCCGCCACAACCTGCAGAACGCGCTGGGCGCAATCGCCGTCGGTCTCGAAATCGGCGTGCCGTTCGGCCGCATCGTGGCCGCCCTTGCCGAGTTCCGGGGCGCCGAGCGCCGCTACCAGGTGCGGGGAATGGTCAAAGGCATCACGATCGTCGATGATTACGGCCATCATCCGACGGAGATCACGGCGGTGCTGCGCGCCGCCCGCGACGGACATCCGTCGCGGATCATCGCGGTGTTTCAGCCGCACCGCTACAGCCGTACCCGCGATCTGCTGAACGAATTCGGTCCGGCCCTGGCGCTGGCCGACGTCGTCGTGCTCACCGACATCTACGCCGCCGGTGAGCCGCCGCTTCCCGGCATCAATCTCGACACGCTGGCGGCCGCAGTCCGGGAGACCGTGGGCGATCTGCACGTCGCCCCGAGCCTGGACGATGCCGCGGCTGCGATTGGACGTCTGGCGCGTCCGGGCGACGTCGTCGTCACGCTCGGGGCAGGGTCCATCGGCACGCTGCCAGACCGGATTCTTCGCGTGCTTGGCGCCGAGGAGGTCAGGTCGTGAGCCCGCGGTCGGCGAAATCGCGTCGCGGGCTGCCGCCGGCGGCTTCCGGGGTCGCCGCACCAGCCGATCGCCGGTTCCGGCGGCCTGACATCCGCCCAGGTACGCGAAAAAAAATCGGGCAGCTCGCGTGGCGGCTCGGACGAGCCTTCGCCGTGATCGGCATCACCGTGGCTGTCGGCACGTGGGCTGCCCGCGCGCTGCTCGAGTCGTCCCTGCTGAACGTCCGGAACATCGTGGTGCACGGCAACACGCGGCTGACGACGGCTGAAGTGGAATCGCTTCTCGAGGGGATCAAATCGGAGCGGATTCTCTCGATTGACTTCGAGGCCTACCGCAAGCGCGTGCTGGATTCGCCGTGGGTCGCCGACGTCTCGATGCGGCGGATCCTGCCCTCGACCGTCGAGCTGCGGCTGGTTGAGCGCGTGCCGATGGCCGTTGCGCGGCTCGGGCCGCAGCTGTACTTGGTGGATCACGCCGGCGTCATCATGGACGAGTTCGGTCCAGAGTACCGCGACTTCGACCTGCCGATCGTCGATGGTCTCGTCCGCACCGTGAGCCGTGCCGCGCCGCCGGTCGCCGAAGCGGCTCGCGTGCAGCTGACCGGCAGGTTTCTGGACGCGCTCGACGCCCGGCCCGACTTCAGACGGCGGATCTCGCAGGTGGACGTCTCCAACGCGCACGATCTCGTCGTGATCCTCGACGGCGATCCGGCCGCGCTGCATCTGGGTGAGGCGCAGTTCGTCGAGCGCCTGAAAACCTACTTCGAGATCAGCCAGACGTTGCACGATCAGTTTTCCGGCGTCGAGTACGTGGATCTACGCTTCGACGAGCGCGTGTACGTGCGGCCGCACGGACGCGCGCAGACAGCGGTGAAGAAGTGAGCGGCATGCTTGCCTGCCGACGCTCCCCAGGGCGGACGCGGGACATGAGGCGGTGATGGCGCGAAAAGAGCGTTACCTGGTCGGACTCGACGTCGGAACGTCCAAGGTCGCCGCGATTGTCGGCGAGGTCATGGACGACGGCGGGCTCGACATCATCGGTATCGGCCTGGCCGAGTCGAAGGGGATCCGGCGCGGCGTCGTGAACAACGTCGACACGGCCGCTGAAGCCATCAAGCGCGCGCTCGACGAAGCGGAGCTCACGGCCGGCGTCGAGATCGACACCGTCTACCTCGCGCTGTCGGGGGCGCACGTCAAGGCCTTCAACAGCCGCGGCGTCGTGGCGGTCGCCGGGCGGAACCGGGAAATCACGCGCGACGACGTCAAGCGGGCGATCGACGCGGCACGCGCGGTCGCGCTGCCCGGCGGCCGCGAGATCCTGCACGTCCTGCCCCAGGATTTCGTCGTCGACGATCAGGATGGCATTGCGGCGCCGGTCGGGATGACGGGAAGCCGCCTCGAAGTCAACGTTCACGTCGTCACCGGCAGCTCGTCGTCGATGCAGAACATGATCGCGTGCGTCAACCGCGCGGGCGTCGAGGTCGTCGAGACGGCGCTCGAGCAACTGTCGGCGAGCGAAGCGGTGTTGACGCCCGACGAGAAGGAGCTGGGCGTGGCGCTCGTGGACATCGGCGGCGGCACCACGGACTTCGCCGTCTTCGAGCGCGGCAGCCTCTGGCACACCGGGGTCCTGGCGATCGGCGGCGATCACTTCACGAACGACATCGCGGTCGGACTGCGCATGCCGATTCCGGACGCGGAGAAGCTGAAGCGCCGATCCGGCTGCGCGCTGACGTCACTCGTGCCCGAAGACGAGATGATGGAGGTCGCCAGCATCGCCGGCCGCCGCGCGCGCGTGATGCCGCGCCGCGTGCTGTCGGAGATCCTGCAGCCGCGCGCGGAAGAAATCTGCCACATGTTCTGGGACGAGATTCGGCGCGCCGGCTACGAGAAGTCGCTCAACTCTGGCATCGTCCTGACCGGCGGTGCCGCGATGCTCGAAGGAATGGCCGAGATCGCCGAACAGATTTTCGATCTGCCGGTCCGCCGCGCCGCGCCGGAGGGCGTCGGCGGCCTCGCCGATCACGTCAACAACCCGGCGTTTGCGGCGTCCGTCGGGCTCGTGCTCTACATGCACCGGAATCTGCTGACCGACCCGCCGCGCGTGGGGGCCGGCACCATCGGCCGCCTCACCGGACGACTCCGCACCCTGTTCAAGGAATTCTTCTGATTACGCCTGACACACGAGGAGCACCACCATGGACGTTCGCACGACCGCCCGCCGCCCGGAAAAACTTCGATTGCTGCTCGAGGAGGGAGAACTGGTCCGCGCCGGGGCCCGCATCAAGGTCATAGGCATCGGCGGCGGCGGCAGCAACGCCGTCAACCGGATGATGCAGGGCGGCCTCTCCGGTGTCGAGTTCATCATCGCCAACACCGACCAGCAGGCGCTCCTGCAAAACTCCGCGCCGATCAAGATTCAGATCGGCGCGCAGTTGACTCAGGGTCTGGGCGCCGGCGCCGACCCGGGCGTCGGACGTGCGGCAGCGCTCGAAGACACCGACAAGATTCTCGAGGTCCTCACGGGTGCCGACCTCGTCTTCGTGACGACCGGCCTGGGCGGCGGCACGGGGACGGGCGCCGCGCCCGTGATCGCGAGCCTCGCCAATCAGATGGGCGCGCTCACGGTCGCCGTCGTCACCAAGCCCTTCAAGTTCGAGGGGCGGAAGCGGCACCTCCAGGCCGAGTTCGGATTGAACGAACTGGCCGACGCCGTCGACACGATGATCATGATCCCGAACGAGCGCCTGCTCTCGACGATCGATCGTGCTACCAGCATGTCCGACGCCTTCGCGCGCGCCGATGACGTCCTGCGGCAGGCGATTCAGGGAATCTCGGACTTGATCCTCGTGCCCGGCCTCATCAACCTCGACTTCGCCGACGTGAAGACGATCATGTCGCGGATGGGGATCGCGATCATGGGCACCGGCGTGGCGACGGGCGAGGATCGCGCGCGGCTCGCCGCCACCGCCGCCGTCTCGAGTCCGCTGCTCGAGGACAACTCGATGCAGGGCGCCCGGGGCGTCATCATCAACGTCACCGGCGGCCCCGACCTGACGCTCGCCGAAGTGAGCGAAGCCTCCGAGATCATCTACAACTCGGCACACGACGAAGCGAACATCATCTTCGGCGCCGTCGTCGATCCGCAGATGACCGGCAAGGTGAAGATCACCGTCATCGCAACGGGATTCGACCGGCTGCGGGTGTCGCAGTCACCCGGAGCGGAAGCGGCCAAGCAGACGCCGATCGACCTGAGCAATTACGCCGGCGTCCGTACCGAGGAGCAGGATCGCCTTCTCGCCAAAGGCAACCGGGTCATCGTCTCGCGCCGTCGCGCGATCGATCTCCCCATGCTGCCGGTCACTCCAGCGGCGCCGGCGCTGCCGCCGGCAGGCGACAGCTCAACCGGCGATCCAGAGGCGGACAGCAGTTCGCCTCTCGACGTGCCGGCATTTCTGCGACGCCACGGAGGCTAGAGCCGGACGTACAATCGCCAGTACCAGGATCCGCGCCCTCGCCGCCTCGTAAACCGGGGCGCGAGCACCGGACCTGGGTATCTGTGTCCTCGACTCAATCCGGTCGCCGCAATCGTTTCGCCGGCAGAACTGCCGGCACGGACCCGCGCGCTCAGGCTCGCGGCCTTCTGGCGCGCGAAGTGGGGTACAGCCGCAAACCTCACGGCGGCCGGCTCCGCGTCGCGCTCGCATTTCCCAACACCTACTTCGTCGGGATGTCCAACCTGGGCCTGCAAACGGTCTACCGGTTGTTCAACGCCGACGATCGCGTGGTGTGCGAGCGCGTCTTCCTGCCTGGCAAGCAGGAGCTGGCCTCGGCCGTCAACCGCCGCGATCCGCTCGTGACCGTCGAGTCGCAGACGCCGGTCCGCGACTTCGATGTCTTCGCCTTCTCCGTCTCCTTCGAATGGGACTACACCAATGTCGTGACGATGATGCGGCTGGCGGGGGTTGAGCCGATCGCCGCTCTTCGCGATCCCCGAAGTCCGCTCGTCGTCATTGGCGGTGCCGTGACGTTCGTCAATCCCGAACCGCTCGCGCCGTTTGCCGACGTCATCGCCGCGGGCGAGGCCGAGTTGCTGGTTCCTGCGCTCGTGAATGCGTTCGCCGCCGCCGACGACCGCGCGTCTCTCCTCGCCCGCCTCTCGACGGAGCGGGGGATGTACGTCCCGAGCGCGTACGACGCCGTCTATGACGGTCCCGGCAGGGTGAGTGCCATTACGCCGCGCGCCGGAACCGGCGCGCCCGCGACCGTCCAAAAGGCCGCGGTCAAAGCTGCCGAGCGGCTCGATCCGCCGAGCACCAGCATCTTCACACCCGACACGGAGTTCGGATCGCGGCTGCTGATCGAAGTCGTCCGGGGGTGCGCGAACCTGTGCCGGTTTTGCTGGGCCGGCTACAACTACCTTCCGGTCCGGCCGTTTTCGACGTCGCGGATTCTCGAAATCGCCGAAGCGGCGCGACCGCATGCCAACCGGGTCGGACTGGTGTCGATTGCGCTCTGCGATCATCCCGACATCGAGTTGATCCTCGAGCGGCTGGTCGGGATGGGATACGGCATCAGCCCCGCGTCGCTCCGCCTCGACGATCTCACCGAGCCGATCGTGCGGCTGCTCCGTCAGAGCGGCGAGCGATCCATCACGATTGCGCCTGAAACCGGGTCCGATCGATTGCGGCGGGTGATCAACAAGACCGTGACGAACGACGACATCCTCGATCGCGCCGATCTCATCTTCCGGTCCGGCATCGAGAACCTGAAGCTCTATTACATGATCGGTCTCCCCACCGAGACCGACGACGACCTGGTGGCGATTCGGGATCTGACGCTGCAGATTCGCGAGCGGATGCTGCGGTATGGCCGGGCGCGGGGCGCGGTCGGGCGAATCGTCGCCTCGGTCAATCCGCTCATTCCGAAGCCCGGGACCACCTACCAGTGGCTGCCGATGACCGATTCGCGGCTGATCGAGACGAAGAGCGACCGGCTCCGCGGTCTCGTCGCTGACATCGACAACGTCTACTTCAACATCAAGTCGGAGCGTCATTCCTACTACCAGGGCCTGCTGTCACTGGGCGACCGGCGCGTCGCGGACGTCATCCTCCGCGCGGAGCGGAACGGCAACAACTGGCGCGCGGCCGTCGCCGACAGCGGCATCGACGCCGACGCGTATCTCTATCGCGACCGCACGCGCGACGCGTTCCTCCCCTGGCAAATCATCGACGGCACGCTCAAAGCGAGCTTCTTCCAACGCGAATACGAGAAGAGCCTGCGGGCGGAAGAGACCAGAGGACTCGGGCCCAACCCGGGCAGGTCTGTCGAGAAGGCCGACCTGTCGCCGGCCTGAGATTCACGCGGCCTACTGTGCCGTGGCGAGCGCGGCTTCGTGTTCCTTGTACGCCACGAGGATGAGATCCCGCAGCTTGTTCTGTGACGTGCTGTCGACGATTGGCCGAAGCAGGGCGAAGCTGCGCCGCTCACCGTTGACCGAATACTGCCGGGCCGGGAAGGTGACGTTACGGCCGCCGTGCTTGCGCTCCCAGACCGCAAAGCCGACCAGCTTGAGCCCGTCGAGCGGCCCGCCGGAAAAATGCAGTTCCGCATCCGCCAGCTTCCCTTGCGGATTTCCTTTGTCGTTGTTCGAGAATTTCACCGTCATCGCCTCTCTCAGCCTCCGCCGGATTTTGCCGGCGTCCGTCGCAAGAGCAAGCGCGGGGCCAGACGGACCGGGAGTCGACGAACAGTCGTAAGTGCCGGTACGATGGAGCATTACGCCGAGACGTCGAACGGGGCAGTGAGCTGATGAACGACGGATTGACGACTGCAGTTGGCGATCGAGGCGCGACCCCGAATAAAGTGACGACCGGAGTTTCCACCGCATTCCGCTGGACCGACAACGCCGCCGGCCGGATCCTTCGGGCTGAGCGGCTGATTCCGCACGCGCCGCACGTGTTCACGACGCGTCAACTCCAGTTCCGCGGCGCGTCGATAGACGACGACTATCGACGGTTGGCGATGAGTCTGGGTGTTCAGCCGGCCGGCATCGTTCGGGTCAAACAAGTCCACGGACGCGCCGTGCTCGTCGTCAAACCCGGCGACGCCATGATGGACCTCCCGGAGGCCGACGCCATTGTCTCGACCGATCCCGCGCGTGCGATTGCCGTGCGGGTCGCCGATTGCGTGCCCATTCTGATCGCCGACCGGCAACATCGGCTGGTTGCCGCGGTCCACGCCGGGTGGCGTGGGACGTGCGCAGGCATCGCGACGACGGCTGTCGAGGCGATAACCGAGCTTGGCGTGCCCGCGCGCGATCTCGTCGCGGCGATTGGTCCGAGCATCGGTCCGTGCTGCTATCAGGTCGATGACCGGGTCCGCACGGCGTTTCTTGGAATGACGCCGGATGCCGCCGGCTGGTTCGCGGAAGATGGCCACGGGCATTGGAAGCTGGATCTGTGGCGGGCCAATGCCGATCAACTGGAGGACGCCGGCGTGCCCGTCGACTCCATCGATGTCGCGACCTACTGCACGGCGGATCACCTGGACGACTGCTTTTCATTCCGAGCGGAAGGCTCCGGAACGGGGCGGCTCGTGGCCGCCATTCGCCTGGTCACTGAGGCCTCAGCGCCTCATGGCCTCAGCGCGTCATAAGCTTGGTCTTAGAACTTGAACAGATCGTCGAACGCCTTGCGCGCGCTGGTCGGGGCGGTCGACCCGGTTTCGCGTTCGACCTGGAGTCGCGGCGAGAAAAGCGGACACGAGTTCGACGCGTCCTTCGGCGAAATGCGGGCGGAGATCGTCTGCCGGCACTCGAACCGGGCACCGGGATCGAAGGAATCACAGTGGATGCACGCGCGGAGATCGACGCCACACTTCCCGCACTTGCTGGCTGATCCGACGTCGGTGCTCTCCACGGCGCCGCAGCGGGCGCAGCGGAAGACCTGCCGGAAGCCGGGCATGTTGGGCACGCGCGGGTCGCGCGGCAGGCGAGGATCCCGCGGCTCCGGCGGCTTGCGCGCTCCCGGCTCCGGACGCGGTCCTCGCGGCCGGTCATCGTCCTGATACCCGCGCTGACGGTATTTGCGATCCGACATGTGGAGAGGTGTGTCTGGGAATCTACCGCTAACAAGGGCAAAGGGCAAAGGGCAGAAGGCAAAGGGAAGGGAAGAGGGAAAAAGGAAAAGGAAAGGTGGCCCGCGTCAGTTCGTTCCTGACCTTTGCCCTCTGCCCTTGTCACGGTTTCTTCAACCCCTCCGCCTCGTCCATGGCCTGATTCGCAAGCCGGTCCGCGTCGCCGTTCTGTTCGCGCGGGACGTGCTCGAACGTGACCCGGCCGATGCGGTGGGCGAGGAGGCGGGCGCGGCCGTGCAGCGGCTTCAGCCCTTCGTTCTTGACCTTGTACACCCCGCGCATCTGCTGAACGAGCAGGAGCGAATCCGATCGAATGTGCACGGTCGAGGCGCCCTGATCGACGCACCAGTCGAGCGCCGCCAGCAGTCCGCTGTATTCCGCGACGTTGTTCGTCGCATGCGGCAGGGCGCCCATGAGCTCGGTCACGGGATCACCCGCTGGCGTGCGGATCACCACGCCCCAGCCGCCCGGCCCGGGATTCCCGCGCGCCCCGCCGTCGATGTTGACCACAAACTGAGGCATCGACTGAGGCGCTCTACGGCCGGTGTCCGGTCGCCTGCTCGGGCACCGACACGTAGTACAGAATCCGCTGGCAGCTTTCGCACTGCACGACGTCCTCGTTGCGTCTGACGACCTGCGCGATCTGCGGCCGCAGCCGGACGTGGCACGCGCTGCAGATCTCGCCGAGCATCTGGACGACGGCCAGCCCGCGCCGGCTCTTGAGAATCTGGTCGTACTTGGCGAATACCGTCGGACTGGTCTCCGCAACCTTGCGCGCACGCTGCGCTGATAGCTTTTGCAGTTCGTGTTCGAGCGCCGCCTGCTCGGTCGCAAGCGCATTCCGTTCCGCGTCTCCTTCGAGCTTCGCCTTGGCGACAGCGGCCTCGGCAGCTTTGAGCTCGACGGTGAGTGTGTCGGCGGCCTCCATCAGCATCAGGATGCGATCTTCGATGGCATCCTTCTCGCTTTTGGCGGTGGCGATTTCGTGCAGGAGCGCCGTGTATTCCTGATTGGTCTTGACCGCGGCCTTGTGATCGTCGAATCGCGCGAGCCGGACGTCCACCGCGGCGACGTCTTTGTCGAGCGTGCGGCGCGCCTGTTGGTTCTCCTGAATCCGGGCCTTGACGGCCTCCATCAGACTCGCGGCTTCCTCCTGCCGCTGGGCGATGGCTTGTTCGGCCGCCGGTAGTTCGGCCATCCGCCGCCGGGCGCTGTCGGCGGCGGTGTCGAGTGACTGGAGCGCGATCAGTGACTCGAGCGCGGGCAGCATGGACAAAGGGCAAAGGGCATAGGGCAAAGGGCAGAGGGCATAACCAGGAAGTTTGCGGGTCAGATCTTATTACTCGCGGCCTGATTGTAAAATCCGGTGGTCCCGACAATACACGGAAAGGCACTTGACTTGACGTGGTAGCCTGCGCGCGCAGTGAACGTTTGCACGGGCGCGCGACGATACCACGTCAAGTCAAGTGCTTTTCGGGACTAGGAGGAGCCCATGAGCAAGTACACGCGTGGCGAATTCCTCGGCTTCGCCGCGCTCCTGGCCGGCGCGGCCCGTCTCAAGCCCGGATCCCCGGCCGAGGCACTGATCCCGGCCCCTGCCGGGCCGTCCGATCAAGCCAGAGGCTCCGCCATCGAGGCCGATCTCGTCGTCACCAATGCCGCGGTGCTCACGATGGATCCGCAGCTGCCGCGGGCCGAAGCGTTGGCGGTGAAGAGCGGCCGCTTCCTGGCGGTCGGATCATCGGCGGATATCGGCAATCTCGCCTCGGCGCGCACGCGCGTGATCGACGCGCAGCGAATGACGGTCCTGCCCGGGTTCATCGACACGCACTGCCATCCCAGCGGTGTGAACGAGCTGTTCGAGGTCAACGCCAACGTCCGGACCGTCGCCGAGCTTCAGGCGAATCTCAAGAGAAAGGCCGCCGCGACGCCGGCCGGCGTCTGGGTCAGCGGGCACATGTTCGACGACACGAAGCTCGACCGTCCATTGACCAGGCAGGATCTCGACGCGGTATCGACCAGCCATCCGATTGTGGTGAACCACCGCGGCGGCCACACCAGCTGGTACAACACGATGGCGCTGCAGCTGGCCGACATCACGCCGAGCACGCCGGATCCGTCGAACGGCCGTTTTTTCCGCGACGCCAGCGGCGCGCTGACCGGCCGGGTCGCCGAGCAGGCGCGCGGGGTGTTCGGTCGCGTCGGGCGCCGCGAGCAGTTCACCCCCGAACAGCGGCGCGATCGCGACCGCCAGGGGATGAAACACATCTCCGAGCTGCTGACCGCCGCCGGCCTGACGACCGTGCACGATGCGGGCACGAGCGCGGACAAGGTCCGCACGTACGAGGACGTTTATCGCAACGGGGAGCTGCGGCACCGCGCCTACCTGATGATTCGCGGGCCGTACGAGCAGCTGCGTAATGCCGGCGTCTACACGGGGCTCGGTGACGAGTGGGTGCGCATCGGCGGCGTGAAGTACAGCGCCGACGGATCCGCATCGGAGCGCACGATGCGGATGAGCACGCCGTATGTCGGCACGAACGACTACGGCATCCTCACGATGACCCAGGACGAGATTCATCAGCGGGTCGAGGACGCCCATCGCAACAACTGGCAGGTCGGCATTCATGCCAACGGCGACGTGACGATCGACATGGTGTTGCAGGCGTACGAGCGCGTGCTCAAGCAGTGGCCGCATCCGGATCGCCGGCATCGTATCGAGCACTGCACGTTGGTGAATCCGTCGCTGCTGCAGCGCCTCAAGGCGACGGGCACGATCCCGACCCCCTTCTGGACCTATGTTTACTACCACGGCGAGAAATGGTCCGAGTACGGCGACGACAAGCTGCGATGGATGTTCGCCCATCGCTCGTTTCTCGACACCGGCATCACCGTGCCGGGCGCGTCCGACTACGGGCCGGGACCGTTCGAGCCGCTGATGGCCATCCAGAGCATGGTCACGCGCAAGGATTACCGCGGCCGGGAATGGGGACCGAACCAAAAGGTGACGATCGACGAGGCGTTGAAGATTGCGACCGTGAACGGCGCGTACGCGTCTTACGAGGAGAAAACGAAGGGATCGATCACGCCGGGAAAACTCGCGGATTTCGTCATCCTCGAGCGTGACCCGCACGACGTGCCGCCCGACGAAATCATGAAGATCAAGATCGCCCGGACGGTGGTCGGTGGAAAGACGATGTTCCCCGTCGGAGAGTAGGTTGATCGGCCGTCCCGCGCTCGCGCTGATATCGATCGTGATCCTCGGGCCGTTCGTCGCGGCCAGCCAGGATCCGAAGCCTCCATCCGAATCGACGGAGCGCGCCCGGCTCATTCAGGCGGGGTGGGCGCTTCTCGTCGCCGGGGATCCGATCCGCGCCGCCGAGCAAGCCAATCTTGCGCTGACAGGTTCTCCTCGCAACATCGCCGCCATCACCCTGCTCGTGGAGGCCGACATCGTCCGAGCCGGGGCGATGACGGGCCTCGAGAGCTACGAGCTGTGGCTCGGTTCGCAGCAAACCGAAGATGCCTATCTGATCCGGCACATCGCCCGGGCGTGGCTCGTGGAGATCGGTCGATCCCAGGAAAAAGAACCGCGCCTTCAGGCGCTGAAGCACTTGACGAAAGACGGCGACGCCGAGGCGCGACGGCAACTCGCGCAATTGTCGAGCGAGGGCGGTATCGCCGAAACGCGATGTCTGGCGGAGACGGGAGATGAAGGCGCGGTCCGCCGGCTGCTTGACTCGCTGTCGCAGTCGACGAACAAGCTGGAGATCATCGACGCGCTGGTGGCCAGCGGTCACGCGCTCGCGATTCCACCGCTGCGAGATCTGCTCTCCCACCCGGATCCGGCGACGGTCGCGGCCGCCGCCGACGGGCTCGCCAAGCTCGGGGCGAAGGAGCTCGTCGGGCGCATCAAGCCGCTGCTGACGAGTCCCTCATCCACGCGACTCGTCAAGATCAAAGCGGCCGAGGCGTTGTACACGTTGGGCGATGACGCGGGCCTCGAGTTCCTCGAAGGCATGCTGAAGAGCGACGAACCGGCCCTGCGAATGGTCGGGGCGACAGGTCTGGCCAGCAGACCGACGCCGTCGTGGCAGGGCACCGTCCGCGAACTTCTGCAGGCGAGCCATCCTGTCATCCGGCTCGAGGCCGCTGCGCTCATCGCGCAATACGAACCCGACGCCGCGCGTGCCGCGCTCGATCGACTTGCGACCGACGAGAACCCATCGGTCAGAGTTCAAGCGGCGCGCGTGCTCGCCGAACGGGTTGCAGGGGATTTCGCGACGCTGAGAAAGCTCATGAAGAGCGGCGATCTGCTGGCACGGGTCCGCGCCGCTGGCCGAATTCTCGAGCTGATTCCCTGAGGCCCGCGTCAGTCGACGCGCCGGTACAGCGTGAAGTCCTCGATCTGAGTTTCCAACCGGTAGGTTCGCAGCAGGCGCACGATTTCCGGATGCTGGACGAGCGAGTCCACGGCCTTTGCCATCTCCGCATCCGCCGACGAGTGAAGTGTTTCGAAGATGAGATAGATCGGACGACGGGCGCCGAGGTCCTCGACGACGCGCTCGAGCCGGAAACGGGGATCGGGAAACACGGCAGGGACGAAGAAATTTACGCGAAGAAACCGGTGTGCCGTCAGCCGATCGGCGTTGAAGTAGACGCCCGCTCCGCTGATGCCGAACAGAAAGATCCGGTCGTCGGGGTTCGTGTGCGCGCGCACGTAGTCGGCCAGCTCGGCATTGGCCCGCGCTGAAAACCCGCGATTGTTCGCGTAGCTTCCAAACGCGTCGAGATAGGTCTCCGGAGCCGAGCGCCCTGCGAGCCGATCGAAGTCCATGGCGGCCGATCCGAAAACAGCCGCCGGGTAGTGACGCAGGATCAACACACCAGCCATCAGGACCATCGTCGCGACGCCGATGAGCTGACGCGCGCGCGATCCGCGCGCCGCCTCCACGAGAAGCCACGCACTCAGGATGGCGAGCGGCGCGAGCGCCTGGATGAAGTACGAGTTGAACAGGCGGATGCCGTTGACGATGATGACGATCGCGGCGCCGGCGCCCCAGAGCACCGCGAGGCCGGCGACCGGTGGTAACCGGCGAATCCGCGCGAACTCCCAGAGCGCCATGACGGCGCCGACGCCGCCGGCCAGCCACAGCGCGTCGGTCTTCATCCGCAGCCAGACGGCCTTCGAAAACGCCAGCGCCTGAGCGCTTACGGTGAAACCCTGGCCGACGTAAAACCGGTTGAAGTCGACGACGGCGATCCGCGCTTCATCCAGCACTCCGATCGACCACAGCCAAAGCGTGATCACGACCGGCACCAGGGCCGTCGCCGCGGCCGCGGCAAGAACCGGACGAAGCAAGGTCCCAGTCGGCAAGCCCCGCCGGCCGCGGCCGTACAACGTCATCCAGAGCAGCAGCGCCGGCAGATACAGCCCGGCGTTTGGCTTCAGGATGATCGCGGCGCCGGTCCAGAGTCCGACGCCGCCGGCAGACAGGTTCGAGCCCGATTCCGTGAACCTGACCGCGCACCACGCGCCAAGCGCAACGCAGACGACGATGAACGTTTCGCAAACGCTGCGCTCGAGAAAGCCGCCGTTTCTGTAGAGCCACGCGGGCATCGTCAACGCCGCATACAGCGCCGAGGCGAGAAGGCCCATCGTGCCGGAGCCGAGGCGGCGCACGATGAGGTAGAGCATCCCGGTCGTCGCAGCCGATGCCAGGATGTCGAGCCACGCCACGGTCGCAGCCGTCCAGCCGAGCATCGAGAAGCCGAGCAGATAGATCAAATAGATGCCCGGCGGACGCTGTTCCCAGACGTCGCGATACAACAGCTGTCCGCGCGACATGCCGCGGACGGCCGACGCCCACAAGCTCTGATCGATACCGAGCGGCTCGGCGATCGACACGATCCTCACGAGCAGACAACCGACGGCAACCGCCGCAAGAGCGATTGAGAGGATCCAGGACAGGCGGGAAGGGGGAGCGCTGGAATCCGCGGGGCCCTGCATCAATCGGGGTGGCTAGTATCGCATGGGATGTCCGGACGGCCGCGAGCGGCGTCGAATCCCGATCGAAGTTGCCGTCGATCCGCATCGACGCTAGGATCGCCCGACTGCGATGGCAGACGCGCTTCCCCGCGCCGGCAATTTCTTCGTGCACCCTCGGGCTCTGTGCGAGAGTCCGACCATCGGCGAGAAGACGCGCATCTGGGCTTTCGCCCACGTATTGCCCGGCGCTCGCATCGGCAGCGACTGCAATATCTGTGACCACGTGTTCATCGAGAACGATGTGGTGATCGGTGACCGGGTGACGATCAAGAGCGGCGTGCAGATCTGGGACGGGATCCGCATCGCCGATGACGTGTTCATCGGACCGAATGCGACGTTCTCGAACGACAAGTTTCCCAAGAGCAAGCACTATCAGGCCGAGGTGTTGCAGACGCACGTGGGTCCCGGCGCCTCGATTGGCGGAGGCGCGGCCATTCTGCCGGGCCTGCGCATCGGCGCGCGCGCGATGATCGGCGCCGGTTCCGTCGTGACGCACGATGTTCCCGCGCGGGCGATCGTCTCGGGCAACCCCGCCCGAATCACCGGGTACATCGACACCAAACGTCCGGCGGCGGCGACGCGGCGGCTGCGCGAGGATGGTGACGTCGCCGCGACCTCGGTCCGAGGGGTGACCGTGCATCGCCTGGTGCTTACGGCCGATCTGCGTGGCAGCCTGTCGGCAGGGGAGTTCCCGGATCAGATCCCGTTCGTGCCGAAGCGATACTTCATGGTTTTTGACGTGCCGGGCAAGGACGTCCGCGGCGAACGCGCCCACCGGCAGTGCCATCAATTTCTGATCTGCGCGCGAGGATCGGTCTCGGTCGTCGTTGACGACGGCAAGGCCAGCGAAGAGATCGTGCTCGATGCGCCCAATCTCGGTCTCTACGTGCCGCCCATGACCTGGGCGGTGCAGTACAGGCACTCCGCAGACGCGCTGGTGCTCGTATTTGCGTCCGATCGGTACGATCCGAACGACTACATCCGCAACTACGACGAGTTTCTCGCCGCGCTGTGAGAGATGTGCGCCGGCTCCGGATCGAAGGTCCACGCGGATTTCACGATTGACGTCGGGCGGTTGCGCGTGTTCTGAAGCGACAGCCACAAATACTGACCGATGATTCCGAGTCCAAGCGCCGTCAGGCCTCCGAAGAACGTGATCACGAGCATCAGCGGAGTGTAGCCAAGCACCGGGACGCGGCCGAGCGCCCAGAAAGTGAAGACCGTCACTCCCGCCACGACCGCCAGCGACGTGCCGGCGGCGCCCAGAAACAGGAGCGCGCGGATTGGCAGATCCGTGAAGCTGAAGATGCTGTCGAGCGCGTAGCGCAGCTTGCGGCCGAACGTCCAGGCGCTTCGTCCTTCCAGACGCGGCCGGCGCTCGTATCCGACAAACGTCCGCCGGAATCCCAGCCAGAACAGCAGCGCAATCAGATTGGTATCGGTTTCCTTCAGTTGGAGGAGATGGTCGCGCACTTCGCGCGTGCAGCCGAAGATGTCGATGCCTCCCTTCGGCATCTCCCTGACGACAAAGCGGCGGTAGAGGCTCCAGAAGACTTGCGACAGCCACTGCGACCACCACGGGTCCGCCCGGCCAACGCGGTGCCCCAGCACGATATCGGCGTCACCCGATTTCAGGATGCGGTGGAAATCGAGGACGAGCTCCGGCGGCTCCTGCAGATCCGCGGCGATCACTGCAAAGTATTCCCCGCGGCCGCGGCGCAGCCCCGCCGCGATCGCGGCGAACGAGCCGAAGTTGCGGCTGAGCTCCACCAGCTGAGTTCGCACGGGCCAGGACGGCGACTTCGCCTGGAGCATCTGAAGCGAGGCATCGGGACTGCCGTCGACGACGAAGACGACTTCGAGGATGTCGGGCAGCCGGCTGGCGAGGCGCTCGAGCTCCTGGAGCAGCCGAGGCAGATTCTCCTCGTTCCTGTAGACGGGAATCACGAGCGACAGCATGTCGTTCCTGGCAGGACCGCGGAAATTATAGAGTCTCGGCGCGCCGGTCTCTCGCCGGCTGCTATGATCCGGGGCTGGACTGAGATTGCGGATCTTCCTGTCACTGATCCTCCTCGTGATCGCCGGCTTTTCCGTCGTCGTGTCGGGTCAGCAGCCGCAGGCCGCCCCGCCCCCGGGTTCCGAAGAAGCGATCCTCGTTTCGAGGGGCTGGAAGATGCTGTCCGACGGCGACGCCGCGCAGGCAGCGAGTCACGCGTCAACCATTCTGACGGCGTATCCGCGCAGCGTCGCCGCGCTGGCGCTCCTGGTGGAGGCTGAAATCGTTCGAGCCGGCACGTTGGCGGGACTCGACGCGTACGAGCGGTGGCTGGGCAGCCGGCGGATCGAAGACGGCTACGTGATCCGGATCGTCGCCCTCTCGTCGCTGCGCGACGCGAGCGGAAGTTCGGATTTGGGTCTGCGCATCGAAGCGCTGAAGGCGCTCGCGGCCGATGGTGATGCGGGCGCGCTGGCGCTGCTCAACAATCCTGCGAACGGCGAACGATCTCCGGAGGTCCTCGCGCTGGCATCGCTCGGCCAGGAACGCGGTGTTCGCGCGCTGATCGCCCAGCTCGGCACCGGGTTCGGAACTGTCCGCATGATCGACGCGCTCGGACAGAGTCGAAGCCCGCTGGCGATACCGGCTTTGATGAAGCTGCTGTCCAGCGATTCCCCTGATTTTCGTGCAGCTGCCGCGGCGGGGCTTGGACGACTCGGCGCGAAGGAGGCGGTCAATGCGATTGTGCCGCTGATGTCGGAAAGCCAGCCGTATCCGGTCCGTTTCGCGGCCGCGGCGGCGCTTCACCGCTTGGCGGAGCCGCAAGGGACGGTCTTCCTGCGCAGCAGCCTCGGATCGCCGCACGAGCCGGTGCGCGCCCAGGCCGCCGAGGAGCTCGCCGCAGTCGCTGACGATACGAGCTGGGTCGCTCCTGTCGAGGCGCTCATCGCCTCTCGCGACCCACAAATTCGTCTTCAGGCGGCGCGCCTGCTCGCGCGTCGCGACGCGGCCCGCGCCCGCGCGGTGCTCGAGAATCTCCTCGCGGATCAGAATCCCTCCATACGCGAGGAGGCCGGTTACGCTCTTGCCAGTGTCGTTTCGTCGGATTTCGTGGCGCTTCGCCGGGCCCTCCGAAGCGATACGCGCAGCCGCATCCTCGCGTCGAACCGCGTGCTCGAGATGACGAGACGGTAATGTAACTCCATATTTCCTTGTCAGTTGCGTCGTTTGGCCCTACAATCCTGACCGGTTTGGCACAGATTTCTTTCCTCACTACAGGCAGGTCGAACTGAAGCCGATAGCAGTACGTCCGAGCTTGTGCCGTCCGTCGCCGCAATCCCTCACCGGTTTGACAGGGTTGAGAACTATGAAGAGAACTGACACACCTGCTCGCTGTTCGTTTACACCACGATTTCTCGTGGGTGTTCTGGCGCTGATTCTACTCAGTGCGTTGCCTCGCCCAGCGAGCGCTCAGTTCTCGCAGATGGGACCGGTGTTGAACCTTGCCCAGATAGGAGTTCTCGGCACGGATGTCGGGTACGACCCGGCAAACGATCGATATCTGTTCGTCGGAGGGTACGGTCCCGTCTTTGGCATCTGTACGAACGCGTTCGGGCAGCCCACCAGCGTCCTCTTCGACATCATGAACAACCCGGCGGTGTTCGGGCATTACCCGCGGGCGAAATACAGTTCCGATATCGGCGCGTTCCTCGTCACGTGGCACCAGAGCGATTTGCCCTCGGCCAACGCGATCCACGGCCGGCTGGTTACCTGCGGAGCGGGTGGGGGACCGGTGTCACCCGACGTGACGATTTCGAATGTCTTCGAGGACGGGACCGCCTATTTCCAGGTCGGTCCTCCAGCCGCGTATTCGACGACGAGCCACGTATTTCTCGTGGTCTGGCAGACCGCGACCAGCGGCATTCGTGGCCGGTTCGTCTCACCCCTCGGGTTTCCTCTCGGGACCACGATGCTGCTCGCCAACCTCGGAGGCGCGCGCGATCCCGGCCTGGTCTGGAATCAGGCGAGCGATGAGTTCGGATTGAGTTACACGGGTTGGGACGGATTGGGCGCGTTCGCAGCGTTCCGCAAGATACGGGTCGACGGAACGATGACTCCGCTCCAGAAGTTCTGGTATGGCCCGGGGACGTACAACACTGACATCACCGTCAACACGTCCAACGGCAACTACGTCATGGGCTGGGTGGCACTTCCCGGCGGGACGCAGTATGCGACGTTCGACTGGATGGGTAACAAGCTGACCTCCGGGCTCATGACGGGCCGGTTCGGCGGACATGACAACTTCAGCCTCGCGTTCAATCGCGCGAGCGGTACGATCCTCGCGGGTGGCTCGGACAATCTGACGTACGAAGTCGCCGCCATGGAATTGAGCGGAGACGGCATCCCGATCAGCGCGGCCGGTGGAATCACCCAAGGTACGAACAACCCGGGGTCGTTCTTTCCGCGCGTGACCGCGCGAACCGCCGCGCCGCAGTGGGCGGTCAGTGTTTCCCGTGAATACAACAAGCTGGGAGCACAGTTCGTCGTCGCCGGCGGCGCAGTAGCACCGCCACCTCCACCGCCACCACCAGCGCCGACACCGACACCGACACCGACCACTGGCTGTGTGGGCCCCGATCCATTTGCGTCAATCGGCGGAGGCACGTGCGTCAACGGCGGATGGCTGCCGGGCGGAAGCGCACCGGCTCCG
>Ga0111538_10004301_pt1 | contig 19842 bp, 21 predicted proteins | sample SoiMethybrSBSTD1_FD_79669 | JGI IMG/M metagenome (GOLD analysis project Ga0111538, IMG submission 79669) | Bulk soil microbial communities from a Populus tree surrounding site in Tennessee, USA - Soil MetaG P. TD hybrid SBSTD1 (version 2)... | ecosystem: Environmental > Terrestrial > Soil >...
CTAGATGCGACAATATACAAGAATGTTAACCTCTGTTGTGGAAGGGCACCGTTCCGATGCGCACACTGTCGTCTCTTATCTTCTCCTTTGTGCAGGTGGCCTCTACATTGCTCATGCTTCTTGTGGATAGGCTCCATTTCCTGCGGCTGTGTCTGCGCTCTCCTACAGCTTTGGCGGCCGAGAACCTGTTCCTCCGCAAACAGCTCGCGCTGTATCAGGAACGGCAGGTGAAGCCCCAGCAGGCTACGAACGCCATCCGCATCGCCCTCACCTGGCTCACCCGCTGGTTCGACTGGCGCCAGGCGTTAGTCATCGTGCAGCCCGCGACGTTGCTCCGGTGGCATCGCCAGGGATTCCGCCTGTTTTGGCGGTGGAAGTCGCGGCGAGGACGGCCGCCGATCCCGGCGGACCTGCAATCCCTCATCCGCCAGATGGCTCATGAGAATCCCACATGGGGCCAGGAGCGGATTGCCAACGAACTTTTACTGAAGCTGGGTCTTCGGGTCTCGCCACGCACCGTACGGAAGTACCTGCCGAAGCGCCTCACTCCTGGTCCAGGCCAACGCGTCACTGCACAGCGCTGGCGGACGTTTCTGCATAACCACGCCCAGGCGATCGTGGCGTGTGATTTTTGTGTCGTGGTCACGGCGACCTTTCGCCTCCTCTATGTCTTTGTGATCATGGAACACGCGACGCGCAAGATCCTGCATAGCAATGTCACAGCGCACCCCACCGCCCACTGGACGCTCCAGCAACTGCGTGAAGCGATTCCGGCTGACCACACGTACCGCTTTCTGCTGCATGACCGGGATAGTATTTTCTCCCAACAGCTTGACCAGAGTATCCACCACCTGGGGCTGCGAGTATTGAAAACGCCGCCGCAGACACCGCAGGCGAACGCGCTGTGCGAACGGCTCCTGGGCACGCTGCGACGGGAGTGTCTGGACTTGGTCATTCCACTGACCGAGAACCATCTCAGGTATTTGCTGCACTTCTGGGTGCCCCATTATAACCATGGTCGTCCCCACATGGCCTTAGGGCCTGGTCTCCCGCAGCCGTCCCCGTCTGTACCCGTGTCACTGCAAGCACATCGACACCGACTTCCCCCACCCGTCAGCGTGGGGGTCCGGCCGATCCTAGGTGGCTTGCACCACGAATACTGGTTAGAAGAGCAGGCAGCATAAGAGGAGCCATCAGAGGATGAAGGAAGCCATCGTGTTACCATTGACGTCTATCCCATGCCGAGCGTTTACTCCGGTAGATCTCCTCGGACCACTCAATGACGTGGAGCAACAGCATGCGCCCGCGACACTCTTCGTGGCAGGAGATCCACAGATACTGCACCATGGCGCGCGCGTCGCTATTGTGGGCTCTAGGAAGGCCTCGTCCCAAGGCCTCGCACGCGCCCGCAAGCTTGCCACACGGCTGTGTGAGCGTGCCATGGTGGTCGTCAGCGGACTGGCGGAGGGCATTGATACCGCGGCTCATCAAGCAATATTGGCTGCTGGCGGCCGCACGATTGCCGTCCTTGGCACCCCCCTTGACCAGGTGTATCCCAAGGCCAATACGGCGCTGCAACACCAGATTATGCGCGACCATCTGTGTATCTCGCAGTTCCCAGCAGGCACACCCATCCACCGTAGAAACTTCCCCATGCGGAATCGGACCATGGCGCTACTCGCGGACGCCACCGTCATTATTGAGGCGACCGATACCAGCGGTTCTCTTGTACAAGGATGGGAGGCTTTGCGCCTCGGTCGGGGGCTGTTTATTGCGAAATCGGTTGTGGAAGATGCGACCGTGTCGTGGCCTACCAAGATGCTGCATTACGGTGGCCAGATTCTTTCTGATGAGACGCTCGACAGCTTGTTTGACTCCCTCCCCCACCGGACAGAAGCGGACGTGCGTGGTGTCATTCCCTTCTAATTTGGCGTTTGTCTCGTTGCTGCAGTACGCACCCCGCGGCACGACTCCTCTGTCACAGACGTCGCGCACCGTGACCTATAAGGTGAAAAGCGATGGGTTCATCGGGTCAACACGCGTTATTGCCCATGCGGCCCGGCGTGTGGCCGAGCACCTCGGTGCTTATGCCTTCCTTCAGGAGTGCTTTGGACCAGACGTCACGTTAGTGCCTCTCCCGCGGAGCAGTCCTCGACGCGCAGGATTTCTGTGGCCTGCGGAGCGCATCTGTGCAGGCCTGTTTGCCGAAGGCCTTGGCCGCGAGATCCTCCGTTGTGTGGCACGAACCCAGCCTGTCCCACACGCATCGAGTGCGGCTCCGGGCCAGCGGCCCAATCCGCCAGACCATTATGCCTCGATCACGGTGCGTGCCCCACGACCGCGTGCGCATCCTAACCGGATCACACTGGTGGACGATGTGATCACTCGTGGGTCATCGTTTGTCGGTATGGTGCCGCGTATACAAGAGGCGTTCCCCAACGCGATCGTCCGTTGCTTTGCCCTGGTACGTACCATCAGCACTGGAGATGTCGACGCGATCTTCGCACCTACTGCGGGTACCATTACCCACCGTGATGGGCTTCTGATGCGTCAGCCGTAACTGCGGCTGGATGAGGCGGTCAGTATAGTGGCAGATCAATTTCTGCGGAGCACAGGCGTCAGCGCCTTAGTTGATTGACCTGCGGAGGCTGCCACAGCGTGCCCTCCTCCGATGATAAGTAATGTGACCACGAGACCTGCCAAGAGGTCTGTGGCGTATCGATGGAGTCTCATCCTACCCCTCCTCGCTTGTCTTTACGATTCTCCTTATTCCTGATGATGCGGTGTACCGCATCATCAGGGGGTTGCACCCCCTTCTATTATACAACCCTGGCCCACAGATCCTTTCCATCAATGCGGTAATACGTCGGAGAGTTTCAAGTAAGTAATGCTAGGAGCTCATCCGGGTTGGGCACTGGTTCCATTTGATTGAGTTTATCTCGATTTGTGGCAGGAGCTCACGCGGGAGCAGCACGTGGTGAGCCAGGAGCGCCACCAGCGTCAGCTGCGGATCGACCATGGCAATAACAGTGTCAAGCGCTGTCGCAGCGTCAAAGACCGGAGCCGCTTGTGGAAGGAGGGCGTCCGCGATCTCGTGATGGAACTGCTCTGTGCCCTGCACAACTTTCGAGTGCGTCTCACTCCCTGGCAACCCATGGTTTAATCGGGATAAACTCAAATGTAAGGCCAAGTAAGGGTAGTGGGCAATGGCCTGGAAAAATGCCCGCTACCCTCTGGACGCCTACCTCTCCTAGGCCGTCAGCGCATGGTGCGGAACGCCGCGCGTACCTCGTCGACAAAGGCCCGTGGTTGTTCGAAGGCCGGGAAGTGCCCGCCTTTGTCCAGCGCATGGTAGTACGTGAGCTGCGTGAACCGTGTTTCGGCCCAGCGTCGCGACAGGCGGAAAATCTCCTTGGGAAAGATACTGATCCCGGTGGGCAGATGGATGGGCGCCTTCGGTTGCGTCAAGACCGAAAAATTCTCCCAATACATCCGGGCTGACGAGGCGGCGGCCGCCGGCAACCAGTACATCATCACATTGTCGAGCAACTCGTCGCGGGTCAGCACGTGTTCCGGATGCCCGTCGCTGTCGGTCCACGCCCAGAACTTCTCGAGTATCCACGCCAGCTGACCGACCGGCGAATCCACCAGGGCATAGCCGAGGGTTTGCGGACGTGTGCTCTGGGCCTTCGCATAGCCGGAATCCCAGTCCCAGTACTGTTGAAAACCGGCCAGCGCACTTTGCTCGAACGCCGTGGTTTCCCTGCGCATGGCGGGGGTGACGTCGACCAGCGGCATATTGGAATGGATGCCGGCGCAATGCCCCGTCTCGGTCATGCCGATCTGCATGGTCACGGCGGCGCCCCAGTCACCGCCTTGCGCGTAGTAGCGGTCATAGCCCAGACGCGCCATGAGCGTGCCCCACGCGCGACCGATGCGCTCCAAGGTCCAGCCCGGCGCGGTTGGCTTGCCGGAAAAGCCGAAGCCCGGCAGCGTCGGGCAGACGAGATGGAAGGCGTCGCGCGCCTCGCCGCCGTGGGCAGGGGGATCGGTCAGCGGACCCACGACTTTCAGGAACTCGATGATCGAGCCGGGCCAGCCATGCGTCATGATCAGCGGCACCGCCGGTGGGTGCGGCGAACGCACATGCATGAATTGGATGTCCAGCCCATCCAGGGTGGTGATGTATTGCGGATACGCGTTGAGCTGGGCTTCACAACGCCGCCAGTCGTAGCGCTCGCGCCAGTAGGCGCAGACTTCCTGCGTATAGGCGAGCGGGATGCCTTGGCTCCAATCGGGAGACGTCTCGCGTTCAGGCCAACGCGTATGCCCCAGGCGGGCGTACAGATCATCGAGCTCGCTGGCCGCAACGTCGAAGGTGAACGGGCGTATGGCTGTACTCATGGACCCTCCCTCCTTCCCCCGTGTTCATGGCATGGACTCCCCCATCCTCGAGGAGCATGCTTGCAAGCACCGTGAGCGATTGTGCCTCAACATCCGAGGAGGAGTCCAGCCATGAAAGCGACCGTACGAGGGATCGATCTCAGCTGGGTGCGAGTTTTCCGGAGTGTAGGCCCTGGCATAGAGCCATGCTGTCAGTAACTGGACGGTTAGCTACAGAGACGCACGTGTGGGTACAGTCGAAGCGCCGCATGACGACGTAGCCATGAACAGCCCATCCACATTATTTAGGACATGGAGGAGGACCTCCGGTAGCACAGGGACAGAAATGAGCGGTAGAGACTTAATCGGCAAACGACCTCTGCACAGACTGCTTGATTTTGCAGCCTCTGGGCTTAAGAGCTATCAAAAAGGGGGGTCGGGAACAGCAGGGCTGGAAGCCTGCAAAATCACGCTTTTTCCTCCGGCGTTTTGGCCAATCACAAAGGAAATCCTTTCTGATAGAACAATACAGCTAACGCCTTGCACTCTGAGCAGTTAGTCAGACCTGTCTCTGCACCACTGGTACCCTACCGCTAAAAATTGTCCATGTACTACTGGAGGTCCAAGATAGGCTCTGAAACGGCTGAGGAGCTGTACAGCTCCTCAGCCAGTATTGACGCACGACAAAGTGTGACACATTGAGCGTTGCACGTAACCAGCGTGGTATCACTCCTTTTCATGCTCGCGCCTATGGGTGGACAATGGTCCCTTTGGCGACCGGCGTGCCGCTCGTCGCTAAAAAGACAGTGCCGCCGATGAGCGCCTTGCCCTGGAGGACGCCCTTGCAGTTGGCATCGTCCGGGTCATCCCCGACCGTCCTCGCACAGCGGACCACCTCATTCCCAATGGTGGTCGTAATGTTCAGCAAGATTGGCTCTGCATCCAAAGGCAGCTCGTGCACATGGGCGCGGACAATATGGCTATCCTCAATGTGCACCCTGGTGCTGACCTCACCGCCGGGGAACGGATCAACATCGGCATGAGACCTCTCGACCAAACCTGGCTGGGCGAGCGGCGCAGGATCGTGACAGGCCAGCACACCCGGCGCTCCCGTATTAAAGCTGTCCGGATCGGCTGGGAATTGCCGCACGCCGGTATAGACGTTGTTGCCGAAAGGATCGACGCCGATGCCATGGCCGTTCCGCCCCGAGCACTCCACGCCTACAAGTGTGGCGATCGGCTGCTGTCCAGTCGGGGCGGCAAAGACGCCAAGGACCGGAAACACCTGGGGGCTGTCCTTCGTCCCAGGGCAGAGCCCACCGTTGCTGTTCACGTTCGTGCTCGAGCCGGTATACCAGCGGCGCACATTGGGATTAAAGGCCTCGACATCGGTGCCCGTGACCTCAGGAAAGGTGGCCAGGATGGTGCCGGTGCTCAGATCCATCACGATTTGCGGGTTACCCCCGGCGCACCCGATCACCGCCGTGTTGGTCAGCGCATCGATATCGATCCCACGGGGATCGCAGCCGGGGGTGAGGAAGGTCGCCACAATGGCCGCCGCACCACGCTGCGTCGGGTCAATGCGCAGCACGGCAGGGCCAGGGCTAGCGCCAGGGACGGTGGCGTAGATGAAGCCATCGACCGGGTCAAAGCGCGGTTGCTCCACCGTGCCCGGCAACGGAATTTGATCCACAATCACATTGGTGACCAGATCAACGACCGTCACGAAAAACGGCGACGAGGTATTCCCCACATAGGCCCGCTGGTTCAGCGGATCATAGTCCAGCTCATCGGGGGCCTGCCCTGCTGGCAGCTCGAGCCCCCCTGGCGGCGTGAACTGTCCCAGCCGCAAGTCATAGATATAGATGTGATTGAGGAGCACGGTGGTGGTGGCGGTGCCGCCATTGGACCGATCCGTGATGACGAGCTTGTGCACGTCAGGGGCGACGAGCACGCCACTCGGACAGGACCCCTGGCCCGCCTCGTTGAGACCAGCGCAGCCTGGGACCACAATGGTGCCGATGTACGTGTTGGTCCGGGTGTCGATAGCGCTGATGCCCCGATTGGTACGGTCAGCAAAGTACATCGTGTGGGTCGAAGGGTCGAAGGAGAAGACATCCGTGCTGGCCACGTCGGCACTCACGCCAGTCGCTGCTGCGCCGGACGTCCAGGTTGGAATGGGTTGGATCAGCTCGCACTCTAACCCCGCCAACTGCGTCGCGGCTTGTGCCGGGGCGATCCAGAGCGCGCTGAGCAATGCTACACTCCACAGGCTCAAGAATACCTTCTTCATATCGGCTGTCTCCTATCCATGTAGAGAAAGTGCGGAAAGGCTGTATGGGCTCCATGGAGGGACATGGTTCCCCACCAGGGGCTAGATCTTGCCATAGAATGTGTATACCCTCCCCTGAGGAGGGCCGAGATACGCGTCAGGTGTTGGGGCCTCAGCAGGAAACGGCATGCAAACACCACGACGGTGAAGCAGAGCAGCCCTATGCCCGTCCCTGCTCGCTTCATTGCCCGTCCCTCTCCCGTTTCAGACCCTCGACACACATCTGTGTCATTTCCCACATGAGAGTTCCATAGCATGGATTTAGGCCTCGATCATGGCGGCGGCCATCCCCCGGCTGCGTCTGGACCACGCCATAGCACTTGGCCAAGACCGTCAGCGAGGCCCATAATCTCTTCCTGCGGTTCTCACAAGCGCGAGGGGCGCTACAATGCTACAGGCTCCACGCCTCCTGCACATCGGCGGGACCGCCTATTTTGTATGGGCGTATCCGCCCAATGGCGGGTGTACGACCCAAAGAGGCCCAGTGAGAACGAAGCTGCTACCAGCGGCAATGTAGCTCTACCAATTTACAAAACAATGACTTCAAGCATGAGGCTCGCCTGTGCAACAGAGGTGAAATATGTGTGCCACAACTCGTTTGACGGCCAATCCGTTGGCACGTTGATACTGACACGGCTTGTGGCATAGCATTTAACCCCTTGTAACTACAACGTTCAGGGGTATGCAGCGTTGAGCCATTAACGAAGGTCGCTCAATTTATCGCTGTTTGTAGCAGCGCAAAACCGTGCGAAATAGGTGAGAATCTCCTCTCCGTGTCCGACCCGATCTCACGACTGCAGGAGAGGCTCATCCATGTCGGTACTCTCATACGTTCACCAACTCTTCAACGTCGACCAGTGTCAGGCCTACATCCATACGCTGCGGTGGAAAGATCGGCCCCTCCAATGTCCCCGGTGTCAGAGCCGGGATGTTGATCCGTGGGGGCAGTATCACTATCGCCCCGGGTGTAAACGGTACTGGTGTAACGGTTGCCAACGCACCTTCAATGACCTCACCAATACCCTGCTCCACCAGAGTAGGCGGTCCCTGCCGCACTGGATTCTGGCAACGTTTCTCCTCTGTCTCTCGTGTTCGTCTCGGCGTATTGCCCGAGAGTTGGGCGTCCATAGCCGGACGAGCTATCGCTGGTGCTGGTGGTTGCGGAATACGGCGATGTCCTATGAGATGGATCGCCAATTAGAAGGCACGGTGGAAGCGGATGACCTCTACCACATCGCTGGGCACAAAGGCCAAGCCAAGCAGGGCGGGCCAAAACCGTTAGGACGTCGCCCGCGGGGGCGCCGCAAGAAGTGCGAGCCCGGCCGGGGGCATTATGACAAAGACCGGCCCGCGATCATCGCGTGGGTCAGTCGCCAGGGGGCTGTCGTCCTCCACGCGACCAAAGATTTCACGATCCAGACGGTCCAAAAGGCCGCCAACGTCGCGGTGCGCACGGGCAGTCGGCTCTATACCGACTCGGCGCGTAGCTACCAGGCGTTGAAGGGCTATTGGCACGAGTTTGTCAATCATACGCAGAAGGAATACGCACGTGGTGACGTGCACGAGAATCGGGCGGAGTGTCTGTTCTCCTTGCTCAAGCCCTACTTGCGGGTATTTCGGGGCCTCAGCAAAACCAACCTTCCAGGATACGTGGGTTTCTTTCAATTCTTGCGGAACGTGCGGCAGCAGAATGCGTTCGAGCAGGCGGAACTAATCTTACAAGCGGCATTAGACCCCGCGGTCGCAAGCAGAGCGAGAAGGGGAGAGTTTGTCCAATGCCTGGATCATTTTGATCTTCTACAAACAGCGATAAATTGAGCGAACGTGGTTGTAGAGTTTACACTGCCGCGATTGCTTCGACCCTCAGCCTGCCTGAAGCGGTATGATACGAATCTTTCAGCACTCATTCCGCGCATCGCTATTCTTCTCGTGCCCTTAATGCAGGTTGGCGCAAGCCCAGCCTGGATTTTTGGCTTTGATGTCATTGATCCATGGCTCTACCACGGCTTTTTTTTGAATCTGAAGCATCATGTGACCGCGTTTGCCGGGAGCTATTATGGAACCCGCCTGGCCTGGATCCTTCCGGGCGCGATTGCCCACACGCTATTTGGTCCCATTCTGGCGAACGCTGTTTTGCGCCTTTACATTTGCTGGATTGCGGCCTTCTCTGTTTTTTTTCTCGTACGCCGTTTTTATGGAGATCGTTCCGCATTCGTTTCCAGCATGCTCTTATGCGCATATCCTGATTTCCTGTCTGCAGCCGGTTGGGACTATGTTGATGGGACTGGTATTGCCTACTGCCTGCTCTGTGCCGAAGAGTTGAGCGCCGTCGCAAAGGCATGGCCACACCGTGTTGCAAAGCATCGGGCCTTGCTCGCCGGTGCGGCCTTTGCCCTGGCCATCCATTCGAATATTGTGCTGCTGCTCTTCACTCCGATACTCGCCCTCTGGCTCCTCGCCAGAACCTGGTTGCGAGGACTGGCAATAGCGATCGCGTCAGGCATCGGTTTTCTGATGATGACCGCCGCTCTGGGGTTTATCAGTCTTGCTTTGGGTAGCGCTTTTCTATTTTTCGTCCCTTCGTTCTCGGTCGCCATACATCTGTCAAGCGGACCAAACGCATGGTATGCGCGACCTGCGATATGGATTCCGCACGCTTGGTGGCTTGTGATCCCTTCCGCAGTAACTCTGATAAGCCTAGGATTTCTATTTAAGATGCTCCGGGCTTCGAGGCCGACATCGATTCTCAGGCGAGACGGTTTGGGCAGAATTGCAGATATGTTGTCTTTACCGCTGGCATTTGCAAGTTTCACGGTGATGCAAATGAGTGGCTCACCTCTTCTTCAATTCTCTCATTACACAAGCTACCTCACTATTTTCACATGCGTTAGTACCGGAGCGCTCATCGGTCGCCGTTTGCAGGATTTGCGCAGGCCCTGGTATGCATGTCTAGCTGGCGCGTGCGTCCTACTTCCCCTGTTAGTGGGTATGGAACTGGTATCGCTCCTTCCCTCCTCCGTAAGTACAGCCTCTGTTTCCTTCCGAAGCTGGCCGCACGCCACTGTAATCCAGCTGATTTTCGGCTTCGCCGCCATCGTCCTTGTGGCCGAGTACATGAATAGGAGACTTCTGTCAGGCGTCCTCGCCGCTGCTGCTGTTGCGGTGATCTTGTTGCATCTAGGCCACCTGAGGCTCAACGAAGCCGTTGGAGGCGCGTTAAGGCGACAGTCCTATCTTGAAATCCATCGCACGGCCCAGGAGCTTGCTAGGCTAAGTCAAGTAGGCCCCCTCTGGTTTTGGTACTCGTTTACACCGGAGGGTGACCAGCATTACACCGCCATCGCCTCCACTTATCTATGGGCAGCGCGCTTAGTCGGGCGGGAACTGCCGGATACCAGCGACGTGCGGCTGAATGCGTTGCGTCGCGGAACCTACCTTGCGATCATGGAAAGCCAGCCGGCTGTTTCTGATCAAGCTATCCAGGGTTTGGCACAGATGGGTGTGACAGTCGAGTTCGTGAAGCGGTTGGAATCTCTGGTCGGCCAAAACCGCTATGTCGTTTCGCTCGTTCAGGTCACACGAAGTGAGACGCGCAATACCATATATACTCCCCCCCCTCCTGAGACTGACCTTGTCCCTTCGCTGGACTTGATAAATTACGATGCCGAGGCCCTGGCGGCGAATACGTTCCGCGTTCTATACGGAGTGCGCAAGGTTGATGAACAAGTGCTCCCGAGTTGGGTGGTCAGGATGACCGATAGAAGAGACCACTGTGCCACAAATTTCCTGCCCGTTCCTGCCGAGAACTCCGACTATATCAGTGCGGTTGAGATCACTGTTGCCGAAGAAGGGGCTCAGGATTTGTACGGTAGTGTGCATATGATTCTACAGGATCAAGACTACCGCACTCTGTATGACAGCGGCACCGTCTACAGCGGGTGGCGTCAGGCAATGGTGGGCATACCTGCCGGCACGCACGCCATTCGTATCGCCTTCTTAGCAAATGATAATGGCTATATAAAATTCCCGTCTTCCGTTCAGGTCCGGGCGTTCAGCCAGAAAAGATGAACCCTCAATGAGGCTTATCCCTCTTCTGTCATACTGGGTTCTGTAGTGGTACAATCCTGCCTCAGATGTATCCCCCGCGCACAGGAGCTGGCCACTATGAGTGCCCCAAGCTGCGCCACCAGGCCCACGCCACGTGCTCCGGTAGGGCCAACCACTCTTTGCAGAGCCAGATCCAGAACTTGGGCATCGTCACTCCTCCTCCCGTCCCAGTGCCCGCCTCGCCTCGCGCAAGAGGCGGCCCATACCCGTGTTTGCCTCCACCTCCGTCAGCTCCCACGGATCGCGCGGCGGGAGCTTTCTGGCATAGGCCAAGAGCGCGGCAAGCCCCTGGATGCGCTCCCAAGGACCAGGGGGTTCCATCGCTTCGAGCACGGCGAGGCGGCTCATCATGCTAGGCTTCATCCGGCGTGGCCTCCTCCTCCAGAGGCAGACCAGCCGGGAGCCGGATACTATACGTTGGCCCCCACACAGGAGGTTCATCCCCGTTCGCCGCATACTGGACGCGCAAGAGCACCACCTGCCCGTGGGCCTCCAGGTCGGCGTCTTCCAAGTGCTTGAGTCGTGAGAGTCTACTGTAGAGCATGGCCATTCCTCCGCTCGTATGCGTCTTCTAGGACTTTGAGCCTTGCTTCAAATTCTCCGGCCTCTAAGAGTTTCACGTATTGCCCGGCCACCTGGGAAACCGCGTGGATGGCGCGCAGGGCGGGCTCTTCGTCATCGGTGGTCTCCAGAATGCCCTGGGCACGTTTCAGGGCGTACCACAAGATGAGCTGCACCTGCGCCAGGTCCCCGGGCTTGCCCCGTAGCTTCTTTCCCAGGCGCGCTTTATGCGGGCTCAAGTTCGCCATGCACCCCCCTGGGGTCTATAGGCCGGCGCGCCCTGCGCGGCGCCGGCTGCCGGCCTGGCTGCACACAGGGTTGCGATGTGCCTACAGGGTTGCCGTCGACCAGCTGCCCGAGCCAGGTGAGCAGTACTACCTCCGGACGCGGGGGTGGGCGAAGCTGGCGCAGCCAGGCTATGAGGGCATCTCGCTCCACGGTAACGTCAGTCATGGGCGCCGCCTGCTGAGGCGTCAGGCGCCAGTCGGGCGTGTCACCGTTGCTTTCCGTTGCTTTTCGTTGGCTCACCAGCTCCTCCTTCCTCGGTGGTTTCATATGCCGAAAAAACCAAAAGATTTTCCCGGGGCCCGTTTCCAGGTCATGCCTCCGGCGGCGGTGTCGGGCCTGCGGCCGCCGGCACACACCGATGCACCGGGTACGCCCGTGACTCGTGCAGCCGGGGCTGTCCCTGCGCCTCTGGCCAGAGCACCGTGTAGGTGCGGATGCTGGTCTCGAGGGCCACCTGTACGCCGGCCGGCGTCGCCCCCGTGAGGACCATGGCCCCACACCGGGGACAGGGACTATACGCGGGGGGGAGGGACCGTGTACGGGGCATACTCGCTGTATCCTCCTGCGTGGGTATGCGCTTGCACCCCCGCACCAATACTGCCTATGCGAAGGCATGATGGATGCACCACCGCACCAATACTGCACCTGCGGAGGGCATGAGGGATGAACCCCTTGCCTATGAGGGCCTATGAGGGGACATGAGGGTAAAAATGGCGCCAATACTGGATATGAGGGTAAACGGGGTGTTTCCACCTTTATATAGAGAAAAAAGAAAATACCTGCCAGGGCTTTTTTCTTTTTTTCTACGCGCGCTAATCACCCCTCATAACCCTCATATCCCTCATACACACGTAGTTAAAACCTCATCTAGCCCTCATATCTCGCTTGCATCCAGCATTGGCGTAGAGGGCAAAATCCCTACGCCCAGCATCTCCTGTATTCCTGCACTCCTCAGAAGGGTATCCCCTGGTCATCATCCATGAGAAGCGGACGCCCCTGGGCGTCATCCTGGGCCGTGCGCAACCGCACGCCATGCAAACGTGAGCCATACATATCGACCTTATGGGTGATGGCCGTGGCGCGGAGTTGCTGCGTCAAGAAATCGTGCAGCGTCGCCGTAAAACGTTTCAAGGCGATGGGCTTGCTACCCACCTGATGCACATGCGCCACATAATTGGGGTAGAGCCAGCTCTCCTCGTTCTTATAGAGGGTTTCGCGGATGGCGGTGCTTGTCATCCCATCGGGCTCGCGGGTCGTCGTGGTGAAATCGATCTTTTCGGCAACCCCCACCTTGGTGATGGCGTGGGCGTCGAGCACAAGATGCTCATGTGCCCATTCCGCCATGGGATTGGTGGCGAGGAGCGTCTGCACCCACTGCGCCCGCAAGAGGGGCGTCTGGTACTGGTGTTCCAGGCTGAGCAAGGCCTCCATGGTGGCGTCGGGCATCGCCAGTACCCACGTGAGGAGCCCCGGCAACTCCTCCACGAATTCGCCATGAAACGTCCGCCCTCGGATCGATAGGAGATCGCGCGGGACGCTCGGCACGTGCGTAAAATACAGCGTCAGCCGCCGCCGCCCCAGGCCAGAGGTATAGTCGCTACTCTGCACCTCTTCGTTGGCCGCCAGGAGCACGAGGCCATCGGCGGTACGGTCCTGACGCCCTTGCACAAACTTTTCTTCCATGCGCACCAGATCACCGCCAGTCAGGGCTTTTAAATTGTTAATGGGGCCGCCGTAGCGGTCCGCATCGGTCACACAGATGAGGCGTTTCCAGCGCACATTGGCCAGCTCAAAGCGACTCGTTTCGAGGTGCTTGAGTTCCGTCACCACGGTGTTCTCAATCCCCACCAGGGCCTGGGCCAGACGCAGATACGTCCCCTTCCCAGAGCCACCGGGGCCAACCAGTTCCAGCACGCGCTGTATCTGGGTGGCGCCTTGGACAATCGCCTTCAGATAGGCACGCAGCACCTGGAGCATGGCGTCATCGCCGTGGGTCACGTCTTTGAACCACGCCAGGATGCCGGGACAGCGGGCGTCTTCGTCAAACGCCATGGGCAACTGCACGACGGAGAAATGCGCTGGCGTGTGGGGGCCGAGCCTGCCGTCTGTGAGGTCGTACAAGCCATTGCGGACGTTGAGATAGCGTGCCTGGTCGTGCTGCCCCTCATGCAGACGTTGCGCGTCCTGCGTGTAGGCAATGGCCTCATTCCTCCGCTGTGAGGTCCATTCCAGGCCAAGGAGGGTCTGGATCTCGCGGGTGATGGTGCCGTCTTCGCGCACATAGACGCCATCTTGATAGACCCAGAGGGTAGGATCGGTGAAGCGGTAGTGCTGGCGCTCCATGAGGGCGTCCGCCAGCAATTTGGCCATAAAGACTTTCTTTGGGCCATGGGTGACGGGGTACGCAAAGAATTCCTCACCCGTGCCGCTATAGGTGCGGCCGTAGGGCTGACGCCCAGCAATGAGCGCTTTGACGCCCTCCCAGGCGGCCACGTGGTCCTGGTCGAAGTCCCGGATGTAACTGTCCAGGTCGCTTTTCTGCCCCCACGTCAGGGGCGTCGTGCAGGCCTCGCAGGGCATCACGGTCTGGAGGCGTTTGACCAGCTCGAAGCCGGCCTGGTTCGTGTCGTGGTCATAGAGGACAATGGGGTGAGATGACACCCGCTTCAGCGTGTCCACATCGGCCACCAGCACGCCGCCCACGGCACAGGCGTTGAGGTAGCCCAGTGACTGCCCGGTGGCTTCTTCGAAGCGCACGGTGAGCGATTGCAACGCCAGGGTGTTGAATTCCCCCTCCGTGACAATCAGGCACTCATTGAGCGCTTGGTTGGCGGGGTTGCGGTAGGGCGTAAAGAGCTCCCGACCAAAGAGCCCCGCGCTGCCCGGTTTAAACGAGACAAACTTTTCACTGTAGGGCTGACGCAGCCGCAAAGCGACGGGGTGATGGCTCGCATTGCAGTAGAAGAACATGAGCCAGCCCGCCTTATGGGCGAGGCAGTCGACCAGCTTCTGTTGGGCGTCCTGCAGGTCCTGGAGCCGCGTTTCTGCCTGGATGAACTGTTTGGTCGGACGGCCGCGTTGCTGGCTTTTCAGCGTCGTCACCGCGTCTGTGGCGTCCTGCAGCACGGGCGTGAAGTGGGGGACCACATCATAGCCCGAGGGCAGCGCGCCGAGCATCGTATCCTCGATGACGCGCGGATGAATGCCGCGTTCCTCGTGTAGATAGGTGTAGGCGTTCTGCTGGCCCGTGGCGAGCCGTAACAGCTCCTGGTGGCAGTCCTGGTAGAGGGCCTCCAGGACCCGCGTCAGCCCATAGCGATAGGCGTCCGTCTCGCGGCCAATCGTCAGGAAATAGCCACAGGGCGGGCTGAAGCACTTCCCCAGGCTATCATCGCCCTTCAGGCTGAAGTGCTTCCCGTGGCACTGGGGACATTCGCCTTTCCGGCCAGGACGGATGCTGATACTGAAATCTTCCAGCAGGACCTGAGAGACCGTCCGGAGGCTCATCGCTGCCCCCTTTCCTGCCGGAGCGCATCAATCAAGCTGGAGGCCGCAGCCCTGTCGGCTGGGAGTTCGCCACCATATCCCAGGGCGCGCAGAAAGCTGAGTTGCGCCGCCGTGGCAGGCTTCCCCGCCATAGCCTGTTTAAGGTAGTTAATAGACCGTTCTATTTTGATCCTATGGCGGGCTTCATAGGGCAAGACCTCATAGTCGATAACAGACTTGGCATACGCCAGGGCGCCGGGCTGGTCGCCCTGGATGCCCTCCAACACCCGGGCGAGCCAGGCACGGGTCTCAGGGTCCCTGGCCATCTGGAGGCGACGGTGCACCTCCTGCCAGACGGCGGAGCACACCGCCAGCGGGTTGTCGGTGCCATTACGGACGGCATAGTGAAAGAGGTTCGCCAGGGCACTGCGCCGCTGGGCGGGGACGTGGTCCAACCAGGCGCGGGGATCTGGAGCCGAGGGGGTTTGATTTTCCATCTCAGGGTGTGGCATAATGGCACGCACCTTTCTTGTTCTGGGCCGCGCTTGTCACACGGCACCACACGATGCCCCGGCTACCCACCGGGGCATTGCTGCGTTCAGCCTCGGGACCACGCGCCTTGCTGACGCATGGACCGTGGAGAAGACACGGGAGCACGTCAAATGGGCTCCTCGTCATGCGTGCCGTTGCTGTGGCTCTTATAGGCACGGAGTTGCTCGGCATATGTGCGCTCGCTGTCGTAGAGCCAGGGGGTGTCGTCGTCGCAAACCTCCTCGGCTGCGGGCCGCTCCGGGAGATCGGGGTCGAACGCCTCCATGGTGCGCTTCACGTCGAACTCCAACGCACCCAGCGCCTCCCGCAGTGGAGCGAGTTCCAGTTCTAACGCCGCGTGCAACCGCTCCAGCTCCTGCTGATACCGCCCAAAGATGGTCTGCGCCTCGTCCCGGATCTGGGCGAGTTGGTCGCGCAAGTCTTCCGTCCGCTCCCGCCAGCGGTCTGCCGCTTCCACCTGGGCCTCCTCAGCGGTCTCAGCACACCGCGCCTCCAGAGTCGCATCCAGGTACGGATCCAGCGCGGCGCGCACGATGGCGGCCATCGTGCCAGGATAGAGGGCCTCCAAGGCATCGAGTTCCACCGCGCCTTCACCGTGGCGCTCTTCAAAGTCCGCTTTCCGGAGGTCACTGTCCTTAATGGGCACCCGGGGCAGGCGGTACGCCTGGACCTGCGCGCGCGTCAGCGCCAGTGGCGTCAGTTTGATGTCCGCGTCGGGGGCATACAGGGCCAGCCAATATTCAATCTGCCGTGAGAGCGCGACGGGCATGCGGTCGCCTGCTGGATCAAAATCCGAGATATAGAACAAGCGCGTCGGCGTGCCGGACCGCTGCATGCGCTGGGTAATGAGTTCCACGGCACTGGTCACACTTTGAAACCCAACACTGGTCACCAGGACGGCCCCGTAGCGCCGTACGAGGGGCATGAGCACGTCGTTCATCGTGGACTTTTCTACCCAGATCTCCAGGTGATAGCCCTGGCTAGCCACACTGTAGTCGTACCCGGTGAGGCGGGGTTCAGGAAAGGCTAAGTCCAGGTATGCAGCCAGGTCGGTGGGAATCGTCGGCAGGATCCACTGCGGGAGGTTCTCATCCCAGACAATCGCAGGGTCCACGAGGTCGTCGTACCACGTCCAGGGCAAATGGGGTTCCGGGTTGCGGTGATCCTCCAGGCGCCGGGGATCCACCAGGCCGCCGTACCGGGCGTAGGTACTGGCCTCCTGCAGCTGCTGCCAGCAGGCTTCCGTATTGAGGTACGGCGTGCCGTCCGCCTTGCGGGGGTCGACCTGGCTCACCAGCAGGTAATGAATGCGGCGCAGATGGGCTTTGGCCGAGGTGACATACTGCTGCCAGATCCCATGAAACCACGCGGCCTTCGCCATCTGGCCGCGGGAGCCCGCACAAAACGGATCCCGCTTCGGCGACAGGGCCACGAGGTCCGCGAGCCGCCGCTGGCGCCCCTCGGTGAGCCGTTGAAAGTCTGCGTGCCCACGGGGAGCGAGGCCGGGCGGGATCTCCTGGCTCATGCGTCGCTCCTTCCGCGCATGGCGCGCCGGGCAGGCTTGCTGTGGCGCATCATGGTGTGGTAGCATGAAAACCTCCATTGGTTGCTGGCCGTGCTGATCACACGGTCCAAGTTGTACGGTAACGGCCTGGGATTGAGCACCCCGGGCCGTTGCTGCGCCTGGGGCATGCTACGCCTCAACTGCCTCATGACCGTTCACCTTTGTCGCCCTGGCTGCTTCGCGTTCCCGCACAAATCGCTCCACGTCCTCTTGCAGGTAGAGCCGCTCAAAGCGCCCATTCCCGCGGTCAATCTTGATAGGCAGCAATCGTCCTTGTTTGGCGTGGTACCGAATGTTGTCGGGCGTGCACTGGGCCAACAGTGCCGCCTTGTGGGTACTCAAGAGGTTCATGGAGTCCACTCCTGAAAAAAGTAATCGAGAAATTTTTACTAGCTTACTCCATACTTGAGGCCTAGTAAAGATACATGGCTTGACGCTGCCCCTGTGAGTGCGTATGCTTGTTTCTATGAAACAACATCAACTGTCATACCAAAAAGCGCTGACAGCTATCCGACTCGAACGACTCCATTTCGCGGTGGAATTTGTGCAGAAGAACTTGTCGCAGTTGCGGGAAGGGGACTGGCTCAACCTTCGGGAGGATTTTCTTGCTTTTCTGGGCCAGAGTCGGAATCCTGAGCGATGGCTTACGATCTCGGACGCCGGCGGGCTCGTGTCGTCTAAGTGGGATCCTCCATTTCCCCAAGACTTTTCCGAGCAGGACTTCCGGGTATTACAAGACGAGGTTTGTACCATCCTGCGTGCGGCTGCGGGGGATAATATGGGGGCAGAGCCTCCGATCATCGGCGTGAGAACGGAGTTGCGGATCCAGCCGCTTGATGGAAGGGTGTTCCCGTCTGGAGGATATCTCACGAATATCTTTGGCTCGACGCGAGACCAATTCTTGTTCATTCTCCTGGAGGCTCTCCGTCAAGAACCTCCTGATCGTATTTTGCGGTGCCCTGAATGCCAGACACTGTTTGTCCGGGCCTATACGCAGACCTACTGCTCACGGCGCTGTACGAATAGGGCGAGTGTGCGGAGCTGGCGCACCCGTCAAGAAGTCCCATCCACGTAGCGAGTCGCCACGGCGGCGGGGTCTCTCCGCGCCAGCAGTCCCTCAAGGCGGGTAATCTCCTCACAGGTCTTCTGCCACTGCTCGGTGCCTGGGGTCCAGAAGCGCAGGCCTTTCTTCTGTTTCTCCCATTCTTCCCTGAGTGAATCATTCTTCTCCCTTTCTTGCCGTGGAAGAGTGGATGCCGTTTTGTCACTACCCCCTGTGGGCGCAGGTTTCTCCCACGCAAGCAGGAAGGCATAGTGGTTCACCTCGCAGCAGTTGCCCCGAATCCACAGGACCGTTTTGCGCAGAATCCGCAGATCAATCAGGCGCTGGATGTGGCGGATCACCGTCCGCCTGGAGCAGTGACACTTCACGGCCAGGTAGCTGTAGCTGACGCGCACCACTCCGTAGATGCTGGCGAGGTGGGCGAGCTCTTGCGCGGTATGGGTGAGGGATTCTTTCAGGTCGCGGCGCTGGCGGATGGCGGCAATAAGGGGGGTGGCCATGCGTCACCTCGCCTCTACGCCGGTGGCGCGATGTACTGACCAGTGAGGATATTGCGTGCCAAATATCCTCACTGCCAAGACGGTGGGTCGGTTCTGTGATAGAATCATGGCACTCCTCTCTGTGGACGCACGAACAGCGCCTGCCAGGGGGGAAACGACTGCCGCAGCGGGTCTAGATGCCACTCAAGGCCGCTGCGGCGGGGAAGTCCTCTCCGCTCACACCTTCGCTTTCTTCGCCTTCGCGGATTTCCCCGGCGCCGGTTGCTGCGCCAGAAACAACTCGATCGCTTCGCGCACCACCGCCGCGACCGAACGGCGACGCAGCCAGGCGTCGCCGTTCGGTCGCTTGGCCAGGTCGGGGGGGATGCGCAGCGAGAGCACCACGGGCCTTTCTGCGTCGGATTGATACACTACAGGTCTACCTATCTTCGCCATCGTCAGCCTCCTCCTCTGCACAGTGGTCCTGCCACAGTGCCAGCGCTTGTGCCGCACAGACGCGCGCCTCGCGTAGCTTTACCTCCCCTGTGGCAATCCTGTGTAGCGCCAGCAGCAGCAGGGTCACACGCCTCTGCACAGGGGGAACGGCGGCGGCGATATCCTGGAGGTAGGTTGCTATCGCCGCTTGGAGGTCGGTCGCCAGGGTTGCCGCCGTCTCCTCGTCCAGGGTGGTAAGCCAGTCTTCGAGGGCCGCTTGGCGCTCGGGGGTCGGCTCTCGGAGCTCGGGATGGTCCGCCAGGAGCTGCTTGAGCTTGGCATCAGCCCGGCGAATCGCTTCAAGGTCAATCGGTCGCTCGGCCATGAGGCATTCCTTCTGTCTTACCATTAGACAAGAATGCGGGACTTTTCTCGGCTGTGATCTGGATAGAGCGGTGCTGTCGCTGCTCCAGCGCTTCCAGTGGCGCCGACATAGCGTCCACGGCGGCGGGGTTCTCCGCTCCGCTTATACGTGGGTTTCCTTCGCCTTCCCCTCCACAACCTGCACACCTTTCACCACGCCTACCAGGGC
>Ga0111538_10004302_pt1 | contig 19838 bp, 14 predicted proteins | sample SoiMethybrSBSTD1_FD_79669 | JGI IMG/M metagenome (GOLD analysis project Ga0111538, IMG submission 79669) | Bulk soil microbial communities from a Populus tree surrounding site in Tennessee, USA - Soil MetaG P. TD hybrid SBSTD1 (version 2)... | ecosystem: Environmental > Terrestrial > Soil >...
GGCCAGCTGCGCGGGGTCTACGAACACTTCGACGTCCCGATGCCGCTGATGTTTCCGCGGGCGACAGCCACGCTTCTGGACTCAGCGGCCATGCGGTTCCTCGCCAAATACGACGTGGCGATCGAGAGCCTGCAGGCGCAGGACGAAGCCGCACTGAACGATCTGCTCAAGGCGCAGATTCCAGAATCGGTCGAACAGATCTTTACCGACGCGTCGCTCGCCATCGACTCCCAGATGTCGCGGCTTGTCGAAGCCATTCCGGCGATTGATCCGACGCTCGAGCACACGGCCCGATCGACGCTGGCGCGCATGCAGCATGATCTGCAAACGCTGCACAGCAAGATGATCTCTGCGGCCAAGCGGCGCGATGAGACGCTTCGGCGGCAGTTCAGTCGCACGCGGGCGCTGGCCTTTCCGAACGGGCATGCGCAGGAGCGGACCATCGCCTTCATCTCGTTCCTCAATCAATACGGTCCGTCGCTCGTCGATCGTCTGGACGCCGAGCTGCCGCTCGACCTCGGATCGCACTGGATCATCACGATCTGACGCTGGAATTTCAGAAGGTCGAATTGCAGGACTGCCGCAAGGGAGGCAGATCTGGTCGCCTCCGTGAACGGCACCAGGCTGTCGGCCAATACTTTCTGCAACCCTGCAATCGCCCCGTACTACAATTGCTGTGATGCAGCGTAAGGCGGCCTGGCGCGGAGTGCGGATCCGCGTGGCGGCCATCTGGCGTCGCAAGTGGACGCGGGTCACGGCGGCGGTGTTGTCGGTGCCGATCGTCGTTCTCTGTTTCGCCATCGGCTACTACTACGTCACCTTTGCCAGAGTCATCGACCAGCGCCTTCACGGCGAACGCGAGCGCGTGCTGCCGCGGGTGTTCGCCCGGCCGCTCGAACTGCGCCGCGGACAGTCGCTCACCGATCATCAACTCATCGATCGATTGAACGATCTCGGGTACGCCGAGCGGCTCGAACCCGGAAAACCGGGCGAGTTCGCGGTTGCCAACGGGATCGTGTCGATCCTGGGCCGCGCGAAAGACCTGAACGGCCGACTGATCAAAGTGTCCTTTCAACGGCCCGTGCCAGCGGTGCAGCGCGCCGCCCGGCGCCCGGGGCCGCCGCCGAAGCTGTCCGAGCGCGTCGAACGACTCCAGCTCGGATCCGAAGCGAGAGACCGCGTCGTCCTCGACGCGCCGCTTCTCACCTCCCTCATCAGTGGCGAACGTGAAAAACGCCGGCCAGTCGCGTTGACCGCCATTCCCGAACGGGTCACGCAAGCGGTGCTGGCGATCGAAGATCGCCGCTTTTACGATCACCCCGGCGTCGACGTCATCCGCAGCATCGGCGCGATCATCACCAATCTTCGCGGCGAGACGCCCTATCTCGTCGGCGGCAGCACGATCTCCCAGCAACTGGTCAAGAACTTCTTCCTGACGCCCGAGAAGTCGCTGAAGCGCAAGGTCATGGAACAGACCATGGCGCTCGTGCTCGAGCGCCGGGCGACGAAGGACGAAATTCTAGAGCTGTACCTGAACGACATTCCGCTCGGCCAGCGCGGCTCGTTCGGCATCCGCGGTGTTTCCGAGGCGGCGCGGCTCTTCTTCGGCAAGGACCTCAGCAACGTCTCGCTGGCCGAAGCGGCGACGATCGCCGGCGTCATCCAGTCACCGTCGGCGTTGAACCCCTTCAACAATCCAGCCCGGTGCCGCGAGCGGAGAAATGTCGTGCTTCAGGCGATGGCCGATTCCGGCTACATCGCGCAAGAGGCTGCAGACCAGGCGAGCGCCGAACCGTTGACGCTCGTGCAGCGCGCGCTCGAATCGGAGGCACCGCACTTCGTCGATTACATCGGCCAACAGCTGGCCAGCGATTTCCCAGGGTTGACGACGACGACAACCGAGGCGGTCGAGGTCTACACGACGCTCGATCTCCATTTGCAGCGCCTCGCTCTGGACGCCGTCCGCGACGGTCTTGGCAACGTGGACAAGCTGCTGTCGCGGCGGAAACGGAAGGGCCGCGCCGAAGCGGCGCTGCTCGCCGTCGATCCGCGGACCGGCGAGATCCTCGCGATGGTCGGCGGGCGCTTCTACAACCAGTCGCAATACAACCGCGCCGTGACGTCGCGTCGGCAGCCAGGCTCTGTCTTCAAGCCATTCGTCTACCTCGCTGCGTTCCAGCAGGCGGTCGAGGGAGGATCGACGAACGCCTCGCCGGCGGCGCTCGTCGACGACAGCCCGATGTCGTGGGAAACGAACGAAGGCTGGTGGGAACCGGCCAATTACGAGAACGAGTACGACGGCCCGATCACGTGGCGCCGCGCCCTGGCGCGCTCGCGCAATCTGGCAACGATCAAGGTCGCGGAACAAACTGGATTCGACAAGGTCGCCGCGCTCTGGCGCCGACTCGGCGTCGGCAACGCACCGCGGGCGTACCCCTCAATCGCCCTCGGCGTGTTCGAAGCCACCCCGCTCGAAATCGCCACGGCCTACACCATCTTTCCGAATCTCGGAACGCTGCGACCGCTGCGCTCGCTGCTGCGCGTGGAGCGCGAGGGCAAGGCCCTGCCGGTAAAGGTGACCAGTCCGAAGGCCATCACGAACCCGGCCGCGACGTATCTCGTGACCAACATGATGCGGAGCGTGCTCAACGAGGGAACGGGTGCCGGTGCCCGGGGCCAGGGCTTCACCCTCGATGGCGCCGGTAAGACCGGCACCACTAACGATTTGCGCGACGCCTGGTTCGCCGGATTCACGCCCGAGCTCCTCACGGTCGTGTGGGTGGGATTCGACGACAATCAGCCACTCGGCCTGTCGGGCGCGCAGGCCGCGCTGCCGATCTGGTCGCAGTTCATGAGCCGGGCGCTCGCCGGTCATCAGAGCGTCTCGTTCGAGCCCCCCGAAGGTGTCAGCTTCGTTGACATCGACGCCGACACCGGCAAGCTGCCGGAGCCCGGCTGTCCGCATGTCATCACCGAGGCCTTCCTGCCAGGGACTGAGCCGACCGAGGTGTGCGACCTGCATCGCCAGTGAATCGCGGCATCCCGCGCGCATCTGCTGGCCTGCCGCGGCCATTCGGGTGATAATTCCACAAAGCCATGAACCAGGAAGTCTTTACGGCAGTCGCTGGTGCGCTCGAACGAGGTGAGCCGGCGGCACTGGTGACAATCGTGTCGACGACGGGTTCGACGCCGCAGCGGGTGGGGGCCAAAATGCTCGTGTTCGGCGACGGCCGAACCGTCGGCACCATCGGCGGCGGCTGTTACGAGAACGATGCATTCTGGAAGGCACGAGAGGCCATCACCCACCGACGCCCGCAGCTCGTCCGCTATGAGCTGGACGACGACTTCGCGCAAGAGACCGGTCTCATCTGCGGCGGCCAGATGGAGGTGTACATCGAGCCAATCGAACCTTCGCCTGAGCTGTACGTCATCGGGGCAGGGCACGTCGGTTACCACCTGGCGCGGCTGGCTCACGAAGTCGGCTTCAGGATCAACGTCGTCGACGATCGGGAAAAATTTGCCAACCGCGAGCGGTTCCCCGACGCCAACGCGGTGATTACCGAAGACATCCCGACGTGGATTCAGCGGACGGCGCTGCCCTCTCATGCCTATGTCGTGGTTGTGACGCGCGGACACAATAACGACCTCGACGCGATGAGAGCGCTGGCGCCGCGAGACCTCCGCTACCTGGGCCTCATCGGCAGCCGCGCCAAAGTCGCCCGCATCTACGATGTGCTCGTCGAGGAAGGGACGTCCGCCGAAGACCTCAAGCGCGTCCACGCGCCGATCGGCCTCGATATCGGCGCCGTGACGCCGCAGGAGATTGCCGTGAGCATCCTGGCCGAGCTCATCGCCGTCAAGCACGGCAAAATCAAGGGCGGCGACGCCGCCGAGTTGTCGATGCAGTGGAACAACTTGAAGGTGAAGGCATGAGCCGCGGCTCCGCCGCGCCTGGGCTGCAAAGCTCGATGCTATACTGGTTGGCAGTCGGAGAGTTTGACTGCTAATGGAGAGCGTTCGAGCCAGACGAATCCTTGCGGCACTCGTCCGTGAGTATATTTCCTCGGGCGAGCCCGTCCCGTCTTCGGTTCTCGTGGACCTCGCCGGCGTCGGGGTTTCCTCGGCGACAGTCCGGGCGGTTCTCGCTCAGCTAGAAGCCGAAGGCTTCGTCCAGCAGCCGCACACTTCAGCGGGCCGTATCCCGACCGATCGCGGCTACCGGTTTTACGTCGATCTCCTGCTCGAATCGCGCCGCTCCGGCCGGACGGCTCAGGCGATGGAGGCCCGGTTGCGCCGAGACGGTGGCGCGCTCGTCGACGCCGTGCTGTTGCAGGTATCGCACGTCGTCTCACAGGCGTCCAAACATGTGGGGTTTGCCCTCAGACCGGGGCACCAGGCGGCAGTCTTCGATCGCATCGAGTTCGTCTCGCTGACGTCGACGCGCGTGCTCGTGGTGCTCATCGCCAAAGGCGGCCGGGTTCTCCAGAAGGTCATCGACATCAGCGAGCCACTCACCGCCGACGACTTGCGTCAGGCGGCCAACTACCTGAACGACGAGTTCCGGGGGCTCCCGCTGCTCCGCGCCAGGGAAGCCGTCGTCGAACGGATGCGGGAAGAGCGGCTGCTCTACGACGCGCTGCTCGCTCGGGCGATGCGGCTGGCTTCGTCGACGTTCTCGGAGCTGCCGGAAGAGCACGGCCTGTACATCGACGGCGCGGCATGGCTGCTCGGCGAGGATCAGGGGCTGACGCTGGGGACTCTGCACGCGCTCATCGAGATGATCGAGGAAAAACAGCGTCTCGTGCAGTTGCTCAACGAATACATCGATGGTCCTGGGCTGACCATCGTAATCGGCGCCGAACATCCCGACCCGAATCTGCGTTCGTTCAGTCTCGTCGCCTCGACTTATGAAGATGGAGCGGGAACGGGCACCATCGGGATCATCGGCCCCACACGGATGCGGTACTCGCGCACCATCGCGCTGGTCGATGGTGCCGCGCAGGCCGTCTCCCGCGTGCTACGTAGTCCGAACTAGGCACACCACTCATGGCTGAGGAACAGGATCAGGGCAACCTGGCGTCGCCCGAGGGCATCGATCCGCCGCAACCGGCGGAGTCTGCGGAGAACGTCGCGCTCAGGACCGAACGCGACGAGCTCTACGACCGACTGCTCCGGAAGACCGCCGAGTTCGATAACTACAGAAAACGAGTCGAGCGCGAACGGCGCGACCAGGCCGACCAGTCGGTGGTCGATCTCCTGCTCGATGTGCTGCTCGTCGCCGACGACTTCGAGCGGGCGCTGAACACGGAGGGCGGCGACGTGGTCTCGTACCGAAAAGGCGTTGCGCTGATTCAGTCGAAACTGCAGGATCTGCTCAAACGTCAGGGCGTCAAGCCTATCGAGGCGCTCGGCGCCGACTTCGATCCCAACGTCCACCAGGCTGTAGCCCACGAAGAGAGCCCGGAGCACCGCGAAGGTGAGGTCATCGGCGAGATGCGGCGCGGCTACATGAGAGGGGAACGCCTCCTCCGTCCGGCGATGGTGAAGGTGGCCAAAGCGTGAGCAAGCGCGATTACTACGACGTGCTTGGCGTCGCCAAGAACGCCAGCGATGCTGACTTGAAGAGTGCCTACCGCAAGCTGGCGCTCAAATTTCATCCCGACAGGAACCCCGGAGACCGGGCCGCCGAAGAGCAGTTCAAGGAAGCGGCGGAAGCCTACGGCGTGCTCGCCGATCCCGACAAGCGGGCCGCCTACGATCGCTTCGGTCACGCCGGCGTGCGCGGATCGGGCGGTGGTCCCGGCTTCGATCCGTCGGTCTTCAGCGAGTTCGGCGACTTCGCCGACATCCTCGGCAGCATGTTCGGCTTCGGCGACGTGTTCGGCGGCGGCCGCCGCCGCGGCGGACCACAGCGCGGCGCCGACCTCCGCTACGACCTGGAAATCTCGTTCGAAGAGGCCGCGCGAGGCGCCGAGACCACTATCCAGATTCCCCGGCAGGAGGCGTGCGAGACGTGCAAAGGGTCGGGGGCCGCGCCCGGATCCTCGCCAACGACCTGTGCGCAGTGTCACGGACAGGGCCAGATCCGCATGCAGCAGGGCTTCTTCACCGTGGCGCGGACGTGCCCGGCCTGCCGCGGCGCCGGCAAGACGATCTCCAAGCCCTGTCCGACCTGTCACGGCGGCGGTCGCATCACGAAGGATCGCAAAATCACGGTCAAGATTCCCGCCGGCATCGCTTCGGGACAGCAGCTCCGCCTGCAAGGTGAGGGCGAGGGCGGCAGCGCCGGGGGACCGGCCGGACATCTCTACGTCGTCATCCATGTCCAGGAGCATCCGTTCTTCAGGCGTGACGGCGTGCACCTTTTCTGCGAAGTTCCCGTGAACTTCACGACGCTCGCGCTCGGCGGTGAAATTCTCGTCCCGACGCTGGACGGTCAAGAGGCCGTCAAGGTGGCGGAAGGCACACAGACTGGCACGACCCTTCGCATCAAGGGCAAGGGCATGCCGGAGATCGGCAGCAAGGCCAGAGGTGATCTCTTTGCGACGGTGCAGGTCCAAACGCCCAGAAAACTGAACAAGGAACAGCGGCGGCTGCTCGAGCAACTAGCCAACGCGCTGCCGCAGGATCAATTCGAGCCACGCCCGCACGACCACGACGACGAGCGGAATTTGTTCGATCGGGTAAAAGACATGTTTGGGTAGGGTTCACAGGTTCAAGGGTTCACAGGTTCAAGGGTTCACAGGTTCAAGGGTTCACAGGTTCACGGGTTCAGGGTTCGCACCCTGCCGTGAACTCGTGAACCTGGGAACCTGTGAACGACACTCTTCACAGATCTTGCCCACCTATCCTGCCCTTCAGATTGACGGCGCTGACCCCGATTTCGTGCTGGCCGTCGTAGACGATGCGGGGCCGCTGGCCGCCGAGGATCTCGGGACGTCGCTCATGGTCTTCTTTCAGACGCCGACGCAACGCAGTGCCGCGCGTGCTGCGGTCGCCCGCGCGATACCGCACGCCACGCTCACCGACCGTGAGGTCGACGACGAGGATTGGGCCAGGCGGTCGCAAGAGAACCTCCAGCCTATCGTCGTGGGCCGACTCACCGTGCGGAGCACACGCTCCACCGGAGACCCCTTGGAGGTCGTCATCCAGCCGTCGATGGGCTTCGGCACGGGGCATCACGCCACAACCAGGTTGTGCCTCGCAGCGCTGCAGCGGCTCGATCTCAGGCAATGCACCGTCCTGGACATCGGCACCGGCTCCGGCGTATTGGCGATAGCGGCGCGTGCACTCGGTGCGGACCGGGTTCTCGGTGTGGATCACGACCCCGACGCCGTTCGCAGCGCTACGGAGAACCTGGCGCTCAATCCGGACCCACGTGGCGGGAGTGGGGTGAGGTTTGAACTGCGGGACCTCGCCCGCGATGCGCTGCCGACGGCGCGCGTCGTCACAGCGAACCTCACGGGCGCGCTCCTCTGCCGCGCAGCGCCGTCAGTCATCCGCGCGGTCGAACCCGGAGGCTACCTGATCCTTAGCGGCATTCTGGCGACCGAGCGCAACGAGGTCGTTACGGCTTTCTCGCGCCTCCAGCTCGAACACGACGCCTCAGAGGACGAATGGGTCGGGCTAAGCTTCAACCGTTCGATTCACGATACAGTCTAAAGACTCAACCCATGCGTCTGGCATCCGTCCTGCCGGTCGTTGCCGTCGCCCTGACGTGCGGTGCGCTGGCTGCGGCCCAACAGGCTCCGACGGCCGCGCGGCCGACACGCGATATACCGGCCCAGCAGACTGCGAAGCCTGCGACCGGCCGTATCGCCGGCCGGGTGTTGACCGCAGATTCCGGCCGCCCGGTGAAGCGAGCGCGCGTCCTGCTGAATGCCCCTGAATTGCCCGGAGGGCGAGGCACGCTCACCGACGATCAGGGCGTTTTCGATTTCACCGAGCTGCCGCAAGGCAGGTACACGCTCGCCGTTTCGAAAAGCGGCTACGTCAACCTGGCCTATGGGCAGCGGCGTCCGCTCCAACCCGGCACACCGCTCCAGTTGAACGACGGTCAGCAGATTCGCAACCTGGAATTCCGGCTGCCGCGCGGCAGCGTCATCTCCGGTCACGTCTTGGACGAGGCTGGCGAGCCACTGCCAGGGGCGACTGTTCGCGCGATGTCGTACCGGTACGCCCAGGGGGCGCGGCAGCTGGTCTCTGCCGGCAACACCCAGACCGATGACCGCGGCGAGTACCGCATCTGGGGCCTGAATCCCGGCGAGTACTACATCACCGCTGTCGCCAGGAACTTCAACCTGGGCCAAAACGGTCCGTTCGCGGGCCGCGGCGGACGAGGCGGTCTCCCGCCAGCCTCACCGAACGTGGGCGGCACGCCTCCCTCGCCGGGCGCGGACGCTGCCGAGCAGTCCGGGTACGCACCGACCTACTATCCCGGCGTCGAGTCGATTGCCGAGGCGCGTCCGATCAACCTCGCACTCAGTTCCGAGTCGCTGGACATCAACTTCGGCATGCTGCTCGTCCGCACCTCGCGGATCACGGGCCAGGTTCTCGCATCCGACGGCACGACAGTGTCGACCGGGAACGTCGTCTTGACGCCGGAGGGCCAGCAATCGGGCCGGCCGGGCCCGGGCACCGGCTTCGGTGGCCGCATTCAGTGGGACGGCGGATTCACCCTCGTGAACGTTCCACCTGGCCGCTACGTCCTGCGTGCCCGGGGTGACGACTGGGATCAGCCTCAGTACGCGATGATGCCGGTGTCGGTCGCCGGCGCCGACGTCACCGGGCTGAACGTCATCCTGACCCCCGGCGCCAGCATCACGGGTTCGGTCACGCTGCAGCGCTCCCAGTCACTCAGCGCCGACATCACGCAGTTCCGCGTCAGCGCGCCGAGCGCGGACGGCACGAACCTCGGTCCGCAGCAGAACGCCAGGGTCGATGGGGCCGGCCAATTCACGCTCGACGGCGTCCCCGCCGGTTCGCACTGGATCCGGGCGCAGGCGCCGCGCGGTTGGGTGTTGAAGTCGGTTACTGCTGACGGCCGCGATGTGACGGATACCGCGATCGACCTGCGAAGCGGTCAACGCCTCGGCAACGTGGCGGTGGTGTTCACCGACAAGCTGTCGGAAATCAACGGCACCATCACCGACGAGCAGGGCACGCCGGTCACCGATTTCACGATGCTGGCCTTTCCGGTGGAGTCGTCGCTCTGGATTCCGCTGTCTCGTTACATCATGACGGCGCGGCCAGATCAGAACGGCACGTTCCAGCTTCGCGGCCTGCCGCCGGGTGAGTACTACCTCGCCGCGGTGGATCCAACCGAAGCCGGCGAGTGGTTCGAACCGTCCTATCTCGACGAGCACCGGGTCAGCGCCGTCCGGCTCCTGCTTGGCGACGGCGACATCAAGACGCAGAATGTGAAGATCGCGACGGGACGATAACAGAGGCAACTAGCCGCGGGCGCGAGCCTTCCTTTTCCAGTGGCGGCGGGGTCCCACCCCCGCCGCGAACTGACGCCGACCCCTTCGCTCGGATCTCCTCGTCCTCGCTCAGGGGTGGCCGCAGGCGCTCCCTACCTGCGTTATTACCGCCCAAACCAGTACGTCGTCTTGATGGCGACGATGTTGTCTCCGGGAGCGCTGAACGACCCGAAGATATCGCCGACTCCGACATGCTCGCCGGTCGTGCGATTTTCCGCGCGGTTCTGCTGCCAGACGAAGTAGAGCGTGCTGCCCGGACGCCATTCCCATTTCAGAACGATGTTGCTGCGGAACGAACGGACGTTGAAGTCGCGGTTCGGGAGGTTGAACGACGCAGCGCCATCGGTGATCTGGTAGCTGCCATCAGGAAGGCGCAGCAGGGTCGTGCCGTCGGTCCCGTACAGCCGCAGATCGCGGCCACGAACATACTGCAGCTCGCCCAGGCCGTTGTAGCGTCCGCTTGCGGCAAACGGTTCCGCGTAAACGTCGAGGGTCACGTCCGGTTTGAACGTATAGCTGAACCTGAACTGAGCCGACAGCGTGGTGCGGTCGACCACACCGAAGATGTACCGCCGGCCGTATGTCTCGGGCCGTCCCCCGCTGACAACCGTCAGATACTGTCTATTGATCGCCCCGGCTTGCGTCGCCGTCGTCCCATCTTCGTTGAGGTATTCAGGTGTGAACGAAAACATCACTGACGGCGTCGGCCGGGTCGAGAGCGTGCCGGTAATGTCGAACGTGCTGTCCCCGAGCTCGTTCGTGCGAATCGTAGTGGTTCCGGTCCAGTTCGTCTTGGCACCGGCGCTGTTCTTGAGCGAGGTCGTGATGTTCCACCCGAACGGCGTGCCCATCGTTGGACCGCCTCTCGTCAGCTGCACGTCGTTGCCACGGAAGTGACGCTGCACGTTGACCGTGGCCACCCAGAAATTCCGGAACGTGAAGCTGTTGTTACTCGACAACGAGCTGCGGATCCCCAACTCGCTGTCAAAGTAGGAGGTGTTGTTCAAGACGCCCTGGAAGGAATAGGCGCGGAAGATGCGGCCGGGACGCGTTTCCCGGTAAGTAATCCTCTGGTTGCCCATGAAATCGCCGGAGTAGTTCAGCCGGCCGAAGTCGGTGGTTTCAAACTCCGGACTCTCGATCATCTGATTGATTGCCCACAGCCAGTGTCGACCCGCGATCTTCTCGAAGCGCATGCTCACTTGCGTACCGGCAACGTCGCGGCGCGTGGCATCGAGGCGGACATTAGGCTGATCAGGCCGCTGAAAGAGATGCGTCGTGGCCCTTTGGACACGGTCGATCGCTGCCGGTTCGCCGCCGACGTAGGTGAAGCCCACGTTGAAGGTCGCTTCGTAGGTGCGATCCTTGAATCGGAAACGTCCGTCCGCGCCGCCGGTGAGTGCGTCACGCGTGAGCAACGACGCCAGCGCATCGGTTTCCGACATGTCGCGGTGGACCAGGGTCAAGTGTGCGCCCATCGTCGATCCCTGACGGTCGAGCTCCTGCAGCACGCGCGCGACGCCCCAGGTCGTCCGCGGCACCACTTCGACATCCGACTCCAGCCCATTGGTGGCAATTTCGGCGTCTTCCTGCGCGGTCACGGCGCCCAGAAACCCGAGTGACGTGCCGGTGTGCAAGCGGCCGGTGACCTTGGCGGCGCCGAGGATCGTGTTGGTGTCCGGGTAGTTGATGTACTCGCCCGACGCTGGTCCGGTCGGCCGCGCGCCGATGCGCCGCGAGTAGTAATAGTTACTCGCGCTCGGCTCCAGGCGATTGTTGCCCTCGATGAAGAACGGGCGGCGCTCGTCGAAGATCGTCTCGAAGACCGTCAGGTTGACTTCGGCTGGATCGGCTTCAATCTGGCCGAAGTCCGGGTTGACGGTCGCGTCGAGGGTCAGATTCGGTCCGATCCCGACTTTGACGTCCGCGCCCACACGGCCCGTCATGTTCAACCCGTTGTCGAAGGGATCGCGCGGATCGCTGTCGCCAATCATCCGCGACGAACTCGCCACGTACGGCAGCAGCTCGAGCCGGCTCTTCGCCGAAAGTCCTTCGATGCCGCGCAGGTCCCCGAACCTCGACGACCACCCTCGCTGAGTGCGGCCGATGATGACCCAGTAATCGAACTCGTTCAGCTGCGGGCGCGACCGCTTGACGTTGAGACCCCAGATGCGCTCGGGCGTGTCGTTGAAGCGCAACTGCGAGAACGGAATCCAGAGTTCGGCGGTCCAGCCGTCGGGACCGACCGATGTTCGCGCCTGCCAGACGGGATCGAACTGCGGGTCGACGTCCATTTCGTCGTCGGTCGGGTGGAAGTGATCGAGACGCACGCCGGACGCGGTGACACCGAACATGTACGCCGTTCGCCGATCGAGAAATGTATCGAGCTCGATCTGGAGATACTCTGCCTGATCGCCGTCGTCGCGGCGGCTCATCGGCGCCTGAATGCCGCTCGTACCGCTGGACATGCGGGCGCCGACATACAGCGCGGACTCGTCGAAAACGAACCGGACGTCCATCGGGTCGAGCGGCTGGGCGCCCTCGTTGGGTTCCGCCTGGACGAAATCGGTCAACGCCGGCGCGCGCTGCCAGAACTCTTCATCGAGTCGGCCATCAACCCGCACGCTCCCCGACGCGATGCGGTAGGCGCGGGCCTGTTTGCGGTCGGACGTCTGTGCTAGAACGGCCGTCGAGAAGGCGGTGGAAAACGCGGCAACGAGCAGGAGGGTGCGGTGTGCGCGGAATTCAACACAGACGGGCATTGATCAAACGGTCCCCAACAGATTGAAGCTGGCTTCAAAAGGACTCGGGCCAGGCGGAACCTCGATGCTAACACACGGGCTTACGGGTACGGCTCGGGACTCGTTACTCGGGTTCGGTACTCGGGATCTTTGGGGATAGTGGCAACGGCGAGGCCGTCGTCAGGAATTCGGATTTCTCAGTCTTTCATTCCCTCATTCCCTCATTCCCCCCATTCCCTCATTCCCTCATTTCAAGATTCAGCCGTGGTTCCACAAGAAATCGAGAATGGTGAGCGCTGCGAGGGGTGCCGCGTCAGCCCTCAACGTCCGAGGGCCAAGAGACATCAGCCTGAGTCCGCGGGTCTGCGCCAGGGAGCACTCGGCACCATCCCACCCGCCTTCCGGACCGACGAGCAGCGCGGCGTCCTGTGGAATGGGCGCACGTCGGAGTGTGCCGAGGGGTTCGACCGCCGCGTGGGCGGCCGGTTCGACCAGCATGAGTCGCAGCGCGGCTGGGGGATCTTCGAGATAGTTCTCGAGCGTCAATGGCGTCCGGATATCCGGCAGGACCGCACGGTGCGATTGCTTGACGGACGACAGGGCAACCCGCCGCCAGCGATCCGGCCGCGCGCCGCGCAGCAGTGCACCGACGGTCGCTTCGGTCCGGCGGCTGACAATCGGCTGAATCGAGCTCACGCCGAGCATGACTGCGTCCCGCACGACGTCGTCCATCTTGTCGCCCTTGAGAACCGCCTGCGCCAGCGTGAGCCTCACCGGCGACTCGGCGACGGGATCGACGCGCGACAGGAGCTGCACGTGCACGTCGCGCCGCTTGGCGCTGAGCACGCGCGCGAGGTACTCGTGCCCCCGACCATCGAAGACCGACACGGTCTCGCCGATTCCGATGCGGAGAACTCGGGTGAGGTGCTCGGCCTCGTCCCTCGGGAGCGCCACGGTCTCATCGCCGGGATCCAGAGCGGGCGCGAAGAAACGGTGCACGGCAGGAATTATATGAGGGGTCTCACGCGCGTCCTTGTCGGTTCTGGGTTCTGGTTCAAGGTTCAAAGTTCAGGGTCTGGGTTCTAGGTGGCGTTCAAGCAAAGAGAACTTCGAACCCAGCACCCAGAACCGCAGAACCCGGAACCGACGCGCGGAGCGCGGGTCTTCTGACACGCGGAGCGTATGCTATGCTCCGGCCGGATGTTCTTCCGGGGCCAGATCGTCGGTAAGTACAAGATTCTCTCGACGATCGGCAGCGGTGGATTTGGAACGGTCTTCCTCGCCGAAGACACCTGGATCGACAAGAAGGTTGCGCTCAAGGTTCCCCACAAGCAGAGCGTGGACTTCGGCGAGCTTCTGAGAGAGCCGCGCCTCCTCGCCAGCCTCAATCACCCGAACATCGTCGCCATTCTCACGGCGGAGAAGCAAGACAACGTTTTCTTCATCGTGATGGAGTTCGTGCCAGGCGAAAACCTCGAGGTCATCATCGGCCGCGAGGGCGCGCTCGATCTTCCGCTGGCCCTCGACTACATCTGTCAGATCTGCAACGCCGTCGATCACGCGCATCGTCAGAACGTTCTGCATCGCGACCTCCGGCCCTCGAACGTGCTCGTGGCCGGTAGCGGGCTGGCCAAGGTCGCCGACTTCGGCACGTCGCGATTCCTCGAGATCGCCGCGCACGGAACAACGATCATCGGCAGCCCGCCGTACATGGCCCCTGAACAGTTCCAGGGCAAGGCGCTCTTTGCCAGCGACGTCTACTCGCTGGGCGTGACCATGTACCAGATGCTCACCGGCACACTGCCGTACGACACGCCATCTCCCGCCGACCTCGATCGGCTCATGCGCGGCGATCTGGTAACCCCGCCGCGGCTGCGGAACGCCAAAATCCCCCGCGCCATCAGCGACATCGTCCTGAAGGCGATGGCGCCGGACGTGACGCAGCGCTACCAGCGGGCGTCAGACCTCCTCGACGACGTGCTGGCGTTCAGGGGAGCGAAGCGGACGGCGCGGCCGACACCGGCGGCGGAGGCGCCGGTCGAGGACGTCCAGGACATTCAGAATCGGTTGCGGGCGCGCGAGACGCCCCAGGCGCGGTTTTGCTGGCACTGCCGCAAGCCGCTCCATGCCCGATCGTCCAAATGTCCCTTTTGTGGTGAGCAACAATAAAAGGGCTGCACGGCATTAACCCAGTGGCGCTGGGGCCCCACCCCCAGCGCGAACTGACGCCGACACCTTCGCTCGGATCTCCTTGTCCTCGCTCAGGTGTGGCCGCAGGCGCGCCTTCCAGCCTCCCCTGCCCTCCTGCCTTTCCCGCCCGCGCCGCTTTCGAGTGCTAGAATTCTTGAGAGGGAGAAAGCGGCTATGTCTTTTGCGGGCACGGGCAAAATCTGGATGAACGGCAAGCTGGTCGAGTGGAAGGACGCGACGATTCACATCGGCACGCATGTCATCCACTACGGCAGCGGAGTCTTCGAGGGCGCGCGTTGCTACGCGACGCCGAAGGGCTCCGCCTGTTTCCGCCTGGATGAGCACCTGGTCCGGCTGCAGTGCTCCGCGAAGATCTACCGCATGGAGTACCCGCTCGACCTCGCCGGCTGGCGCGACGCGGTCCTGCAGACGATCCGCGCGAACAGCATGAAGGCGTGCTACATCCGCCCGCTCGTCTACCGCGGCTACGACACGCTGGGCGTCAACCCGCTGAACAACCCGGTCGACGCCGCGATCATGGTGTGGGAGTGGGGCGCCTATCTGGGCCCTGAGGCACTCGAGCAGGGCGTGGACGTCAAGGTCTCGAGCTGGTCCCGGATGGCGCCAAACACATTGCCGGCGATGGCCAAAGCAACGGCCAACTATGCCAATTCGATCCTGATCAAGATGGAAGCCCTCGCCGACGGCTACTCCGAGGGCATCGCGCTCGACGTCCGCGGCAACGTCAGCGAGGGTTCGGGCCAGAACATCTTCGCCGTTCGCAGCGGCGTGATCTACACACCGCCGCTGTCAGCCTCGGTTCTTGGCGGCATCACGCGCGATTCGATCATCACCTTGGCCCGCGATCGCGGTCTGAACGTGATCGAAGCCGATCTGCCGCGCGAGTCGCTGTACATCGCCGACGAGGTCTTCTTCGTCGGCACCGCCGCCGAGGTGACGCCGATCCGCTCGATCGACAAGATTGCCGTCGGTCAGGGCCGTCGAGGCCCGATCACCGAGCAGCTCCAGAAGGCGTTCTTTGCCGTGGTGAACTGTGAAGTTCCGGATACCCACGGCTGGCTCACCTGGGTGTACCCGGAGGAAGCCGGCCTTCGTCAGCCCCTGCAAGCCGCCGGAGCCAAGAGCCGATAAATATCTCTGAGGTTGGGGGCTGGCGGCCGGACGCGGGATGGTTTCCCGCGATCCGGCCAGCCCGTCCCGGCACCGCCCCAAGGCTCGAGTCACGAGCCGCCGGCCTCTGAGAGTCATGCACGTCAACGACCTGCTCAAAATTGCCGTCGAACACAACGCGTCGGACCTTCACCTGAAGGTCGGCAGCTACCCGATGATGCGGGTCCGCGGCACGCTCATCCCGGCAACCGAGGAGCGGCGGCTCGACCACGAAGACGTCGTCGCGATGAGCGCAGCGGTCATGTCGCCCTCGCAGCGCCAGAAATTCAAGGACGCTCAGGAAGTCGACCTCGCCTACAGCGTCCCGGGCCTGGGCCGCTTCCGATGCAACGTGTTCCAGCAGCGCGGCACTGTCGGTTTGGTGCTGCGCGTCATCCCCATGAGCATTCGCTCGATCGAAGAACTGGGACTGCCCCCGGTTTTGCGCAAGATCGGCGATGAAGAGCGGGGCCTGGTGCTCGTCACCGGCACCACCGGCAGCGGCAAGAGCACGACGCTCGCGGCGATGATCGACCACATCAACCGCTCGCGCTGTTCGCACGTGATGACCGTCGAGGATCCGATCGAGTTCCTGCACCGCGACTATCGGTCGATCATCAACCAGCGCGAGGTTTCGGTCGACACCAGGTCGTTCGCGCAGGCGCTCCGCAGCGCCCTGCGTCAGGATCCGGACGTCATTCTCGTCGGGGAGATGCGCGACTTCGAAACAATCGAAACCGGCTTGCTGGCAGCTGAAACCGGCCACCTGGTGCTCTCGACCCTGCATACTCTGGATGCGACAGAGACGATCAACCGCATCATCGCCGTGTTCCCACCGCACCAGCAGAAGCAGGTGCGCTTGCAGCTGGCCAGCGTGCTGAAAGCGGTCATCTCGCAGCGTCTGTTGCCGAACATCGACGGGACGAACCGTGCCCCCGCCGTCGAAGTCATGATCAGCACGCCGTTCATCCGCGACTGCATCGTGGACAAAGAGCGCACACACCTCATCCCGGGAGCTATCGCCGCGGGCACATCGCAGTACGGCATGCAGAGCTTCGATCAATCCATCTTCGGACTCTACCGATCGGGTCTCGTCGCCTACGACGAAGCGCTCCGGTGGGCGTCCAACGTCGACGAGTTCAAACTGAAGGTGCAGGGCATCTCCACGACGGCCGAGTTGAGCCGGGATCAGATGGCGGGCGCCGCCATGGGCCGGGGGGGTGTCCCGGAGATCACCAGGTTTGGTGGCTGACGACGACAAGATTCGGTCTGCCTACGTCGCGGGACTGGCGCTCGTCGCCAGACGCGAGCTCTCTGAATCGCAAGTCCGCCAGCGGTTGCTTCGCAAGAAATACTCAGTTGACGCCATCGATGCGGCGGTCACCCGTCTCAAGGCCGAAGGGGCCATCGACGACGCCAGGGTGGCGGCTGCTCTGGCGCGCTCCGAGGTCAGCGTACGGCGGCGCGGTCGAGTCCGCGTCGAACGGCGCATCCAGAGCGCCGGCATCGACGCAGCGACGGCGCGACGAGCGGCAGACGAGGCGTACCGCGACGTCGACAGCGAGGCGCTGCTGGGCGCCGCACTCTTCAAGCGCCTCAAGGGGCGAGCGTATATCGCCGACCAGCGGGAGTTTCAGCGCCTTTACCGATACCTCATGGCTCAGGGCTTCGCCGCAGACGACGTCCTGAGCATCCTCAAAGCCCACTCCAAGGCGTCGCATTCCGACGACTGACAGCCTTTCGACGACCACGACGACCGCCTTGCGCGAATACGGCTGAGGCAGTAGTGTCTACGCGCACGAGCCGCCATCACGGCGGCGTCGACTTGCAAAGTGAGGCAGCTCATGGCCATCGGGATCTATTTCGCACCAGGAACCATGACCGCGGAGAAATACAACGAAACCGTCAAGTTGCTGCGAAAGGCCGGAGCTGGCCACCCATCCGGACGGTCCTATCACGCCTGCTTCGGCGACAAGGACAAGCTCACGGTGTTCGACGTCTGGACCTCGCAGAACGCATTCGACAAGTTTGGAAAGACCCTGATGCCCATCCTTCAACAACTTGGCATCGAGGGTGGTCAGCCGAACATCATGCCGATCCACAACGTGATCGTGCCCGCCGCAAAAGCGAAGTCGGCCAGAAAGCCCGCGAAGGCTGCGAAGTCCGCGAAGCGCAGCAAGAAGCGCTAGCCTGCGCGATGTGGGTGGGGCTACTTTAAGCAGAAGCGCTGGGGTCCCACCCCATCTCACCTGCCTCCCCGCCTTACCTGCCCTAGAATTGTCTGAAAGCCAATGACTTCGAACGAGATTCGTGCGTCCTTTCTCGAGTACTTCGAGCAGAACGGCCATCGCGTCGTGCAGAGCTCCCCGCTCGTCCCGGCCGACGACCCGACCTTGCTCTTCACCAACGCCGGGATGAATCAATTCAAGGACGTTTTCCTCGGGCGGGAGAGGCGTGAGTACACGCGGGCGGCGACATCTCAGAAAGTGATGCGGGTCAGCGGTAAGCACAACGACCTCGACAACGTCGGTCCGTCGCTCCGGCATCACACCTTCTTCGAGATGCTCGGTAACTTCTCCTTCGGAGACTATTTCAAGAAAGACGCGATCGCATTCGCCTGGCGCCTCCTCACGGACGTCTGGAAGATGTCTCCGGACCGGCTCGTCGTCTCGGTGTTCAAAGGCGAGAGCGGCATCCCGCGCGACGACGAGGCGTACGACATCTGGCGCACCTTCGTCGCGCCCGACCGCATTCTCGAGCTGGGCGCTGACGACAATTTCTGGCAGATGGGCGATACCGGCCCGTGCGGCCGCTGTTCGGAGATCTACTACGTCCGCGGCACGGGGACGGACCCGGAAATCGAGATCTGGAACAACGTCTTCATGGAGTTCGAGCGAAGCGCCGACGGCACCCTCACGCCGCTCCCCGCCCCCTCGATCGACACCGGCATGGGTCTCGAGCGCATTACCGCCGTCATGCAACAGAAGGATTCGAACTACGACACCGACCTGTTCATGCCGCTCCTCCGCCGGATCGGCGAACTCGCCGGCATCCGATACGGTGACTCCCCCGAGCGCGACATCTCGATGCGGGTCGTCGCGGATCATGCGCGTTCGACGACATTTCTCATCGCCGACGGCGTCATTCCCTCGAACGAGTGGCGGGGCTATGTGCTGCGGAAGATCATGCGGCGAGCCATGCGCCATGGCAAACATCTGGGGCTCACCGAGCCGTTCCTCCACCAGATGGTCGCCGTGCTGGTGCGGGAGATGGGCGACGCTTACGTCGAGCTCAAGACCAACCGCGAGATGATCGAGAAGACGATCATCGCGGAAGAGAACCGGTTCGACGCGGTGCTGCGGGATGGCCTTCCCCGACTCGAGGCCGAAATCGACGAGGCGCTGAACACTCCAGAGCGCGTTCTGGCCGGTGAGGCGGCGTTCCGGTTGTACGACACGTTTGGCATCCCCTACGACTTCATCGAAGACACCGCGGCGACACAAGACGTGAAGGTCGATCGCGCCGGGTTCGAGCAGGCGATGGAAGTCCAGCGCGAGCGCGCCCGTGCGGGCTCGTCATTCGGCGGACCGAAAGGCGGACAGAAGTTCGGACTGGACGCCGAAGACTGGCAGCTCGACGACTTCGACAGCGCCCGTGAGTTCGTCGGCTACGACCAGACCGTGCGATCCGACCTGCCGGTGATTGCGCTCTGGGACGAGCGGCAACAGCCCACCGATCAACTGACCGCCGGCAGCACCGGCTACCTCGCGCTCCAGCAAACGCCGTTCTACCTCGAGTCTGGCGGGCAGGTCTCGGACTCTGGTGTCATCACGGGACCCGGCGGCGCCACTGCCGCGGTCATCGGCCTCTCCAAGACGGGCGTGGGGTTCCCTCGCGCGCATCGGGTGCGCATTGAGTCTGGTAGTTTTCGCCTGCACGACCTGGTCACGGCTCAAGTCGACGCGGCGGTCCGCGACTCGACGCGCCGCAACCATACAGCGACACACCTTTTGCACGCCGCGCTGCGCCAGGTGCTCGGGCCGCACGTCAAGCAGGCCGGATCGCTCGTGGCCCCGGACCGGCTGCGCTTCGACTTCGTCCACTTTCAACCCGTGTCGCGGGACGAGCTGCTGCGAATCGAACGAATCGTCAACGAGCAGGTCCTGCACAACACGCCGGTCCAGACCGAGGTTCGATCGACCGACGAGGCCATCGCCGCTGGAGCGATGGCGCTCTTCGGAGAGAAGTACGGCGA
>Ga0111538_10004303_pt1 | contig 19837 bp, 15 predicted proteins | sample SoiMethybrSBSTD1_FD_79669 | JGI IMG/M metagenome (GOLD analysis project Ga0111538, IMG submission 79669) | Bulk soil microbial communities from a Populus tree surrounding site in Tennessee, USA - Soil MetaG P. TD hybrid SBSTD1 (version 2)... | ecosystem: Environmental > Terrestrial > Soil >...
CGGCCTCGTGCTCGAGAGCTTCGACGCCGTCGGCCGCTATCGGACCGAAGCGGAAGGATGGGTCGTCAACCCGACCGCCGACTTCTCTGCCATGCCGGGCATCGGACGCGTCGTGCACGGCCCGGTCGATCTGGCCAAGGCGATCATGGACAGCCGTCAGTTTCTCGGCTGCGCCGCCCAGAAGATGGCGAGCTACGCGATCGGCCGGATGATCCGCGCCTACAACACCTGCGAGGTTCGGGCGATGCGGGCAGAGCTCTCGAGCTCGGACGGCACGGCGAGCGCGCTCTTCCGTCAGGTCGCGACCTCGTCGTTTTTGCGTTCTCGTGCAGGAGGTGCTCCCTGATGGCTTCGTGTCGGGTCGCCCGCCGGGCATTCTTGGGGAGCTGTGGCGCGTCGGCGCTCCTGTGGCCGTTGCTGCGTAACATCGAGGCGAACGCGCGAGGCGCGGCCGCACCGCTCCGTTTCTTGGTGATTCACCATCCCCTGGGAACCATTCTCGGCCAGTGGCGACCGGCCGATGCCGCCACGACGAGGACGTTCACGCTTCCGCTGATCAGCGCGCCCTTCGAGCCCCTGCGGTCGAAGATGGTGATGATCGACGGGCTCAACATCGTGTCGGCGACCCGCTTTGCCGGCCAGCCGACCGGCGATCGGACCCATGAGGCGGGCATGGTCGCGCTCATGACCGGTCAGCCGACGCTTGGCAAGATCGGCCAGCAGGATCACGCCGCCGGCGGACGTTCGATTGATCAGATCTTGCTGGATGAATCGCCGGTCCTGGGTGGCAAAGCCTCGACAGTGAAGACCGCCTTTCCCGCGCTGCACCTCGCGGCCGACATTCGTTCCGATCGCGATGAGACTTCGCCGCGAGTGCTTTCGTACCTGGAACCGGCCGCATTGCCCGCGGGATTGAAGACGTCGGGCGCGGAGTTCGAGGCGACGATCGGCGCGGCCCGGAGACCAAACTTCCCGGAGACCCAGCCGATCAACGTCTATGAGCGGTTGTTCGGGATCTCGCCTTCGACGGCCGGCGTGGCCCAACAGCAACGTGTCCTCGATTTCATTCGGGGCGATCTGGGCCGGATGCGCGGGCTGGTTCCCGCGTCGGAGCTGCCCAAGCTCGAAGTCTATGGCAGCGCGTTGTCGCAGCTCGAGTCGTCGCTGAAAGGGATCGCGTCCTGCGCGCGCCCGGCGGCCCCGCCCACCATCCAAATGCGCGGAATGGCGGCTGCGGGCTCGCGGCTCAGCGGCGCCGACTACTACGACCCCGCCGATACCAACAACCACCCGCATGAGGTCATCGGTCGCGCCCACCTCGGGATGATCAAGGCGGCATTTCTTTGCGACGTCACGCGGGTCGCGACCTTCATGTGGTCGGCCGGTACCAACTGGGTCGTGTTCCCCGCGATGTTCAATGGCGCGTCGAACCTGCAGAAGAGCGCCCAGCCTCACCATCCCATCTCACACGACACGAATCCGGCGACGACGGCATGGCTCGCCCAGATCGACCGCTGGTACGCGCAGCAGACGGCGGCGTTCCTTCAGGAGCTCGATTCGACGCCTGACTTCGACGGCAACTCGCTTCTCGACAACACGGTGGTGGTCTATGTGACCGAGGTGGCGCGCGCCTGGGATCACGACTGGCGCAACGTTCCGTTCCTGGTGTTCGGCGGAAAGAACACCCGCATCCAAGGGGGCCAGTTCATCAAGGTCACGGACGGCAGCCTGGCAAAGGTGGAAGGGACGCTCGGCGGCAGCGGCCCCAATCGTTCGACGAATGACGTATGGCTCGCCCTGGCCCCGATCTTCGGCGTCAACCTCACCAGCTTGGGCGATCCGAAACAGTATCAGGGCCCATTGCCCGGCCTGGTCGCCTGAGCGCCGCTTCACCCAAACCCACAAACATTTGGAGCCCATTCATGTCGAGTCTCAATGGTCGTTCGTCGTTGACGAGGTCCCGGATTGGCGTCGCCTCCGGACGGGGCAGAGTCGCGCTCGCGCTGAGCGTTGTCGTCGCTGTTCTCTCGTCAGCCTGCGGTGACGGCGGCGACCAGAACGGCACGGGCGGAGTGGGAGGAGCGGGCGGGAGAATCAAGGCGGACAGTGGCGCCGGCGGAGCCGTGCCGGTCGAATGTCAGGCGGCGGTCTATACGCACACGTCGACCTTCACCAGCACCTTCGACGGGTGGGGCGTGCCGCCCAACAACCCGACGCCGACGCTGGTTCCGATGCCAGGCGAGGACGGCGGCCCCTCGTCGGGCACCGTGCAGAGCCTGGACGCTCAAGTCGGCTCTCCCACGCCGGGCTCCGCCAAGCTCGAAGCCCCGTTCGCCGGACCAGGCGAGCAACTGTTGTTCGGGCAGAACTACCCCACGCCGCTGAACCTCAGCGGCGCGATGGTCACCGCGCAGATCAATGTGGACTCCGGGCTCATCGGCGATCCGGTGACGTCGGTGGTGCAGGCGTTCGTGGTGCTGAAATCAACGTCCGCCTACACCTATGCGACCGGTCCGGCGGTCAACCTGGAGCCCGGCGCGGGCTGGATGACGGTCAGCGTAAATGCCGACGCGCCACAGAGTCTGCCCCAGGGCCACAACCCCTGCGACGTCCGCGAGATCGACATCGAGGTCCGGACGGGCGCGAACGGGACGTATCGGCCCGCGGTCATCCACATCGACACCATCGCCATCGTGCCGCGCGGCGGATGACGACGCGCGTGACGGTGCTCTTCCGCTGGCGCATGCAAGCGTCGACAGGCGCGACGATCGGTCTGCTGGCCGCGTTCGTGCTCTTGAGCGGCGGGGGCATTGCGAACGCGACCAGCTACACGATCACCGTGGATGCGTCCAGGCAGACGTCAGGGAATCCGCGGTTCTGGACGGCCAGCGTCGGGACGGGCACCGCCAGCCTGACGCTGCGGCCAGATCTGCAGACGCACTACAAGATCGCGAACCGCGAGCTCGGCATGCAGCGCGTGCGCGGGCACGGCGTCCTCAGCGACGACATGGGGATCTACAAGGGGCCCGGCTCCTACGATTGGACGAACCTCGACATCTATCTGAACGCCATCGTGTCGGCGGGGATGCGGCCTTTCATGGAGCTCGACTACATGCCTACGGCCCTGGGATTGACAGGCAACAGTCACGACTTTCCCAACGACATCAACGCCTACAAAGAGTTCATCCAGGCCGTGGTCCAGCACTGCGTGGACAGGTACGGCGCGGTCGACGTGGAACAATGGTACTGGGAGGTGTGGAACGAGCCGGACTATGCCGGGTCCTGGAACGGTAGGAACGCGAGCGCGAGCGCCGCCGCGAAGATGGCCGACTACTACGAGCTTTACGACGCGACGGTCGACGCTGCCACCGCGGTGCTCCCCAACATGCTCGTCGGAGGGCCAGCGGCGACCTGGCCGGGCCCGATCGGCGCGTTTCTGCAGCACTGCAAGAGCGCGAACAAGCGGGTCACCTTCGTTTCCTCGCACGTGTACCCGGGTGTCGACGGCAGGCCGGCCGCGAACGCTGCGGCTCTCCTCAGTGACAACGACGCCCGATTAGCCCAGATCGCGAGTGGCGGCTACACGACCGCGACCGTGAAATCGTTCAACACCGAATGGAACTCGGCGTATTCCGGTCAGGGCGGCAACCCCGGGGACGCAAACCTGAGCATGGACAACCACTGGAACGCTGGCTTCATCCTGAAGGGTGTCAAGTTGCTTTCGGACAAGAACCAAGGCGACACGCCGCCGCTCGACGTATTCTCGTACTGGGCTTTGTCCGACGTCTTCGACGAGTCGAGCGGCCCGTCGGGTTCGTACATCTTGGGCCAGGGTGGAAACCTTCCGTTTGGCCACGTGTTCGGTCTCATGACATTTCAGGGCGTCCGCAAGGCCGCCTTCAACGCCTTCAAGGTGCTGAACTACCTCGGCCCTCGGCGTCTGATGTCCGGCGGTGGCACGGGCGGCGACGGGGTCGACGCAATGGCCGCCACTTCGGCCATTGGCGACGAGCTCCAGATCCTGGTCTACAACTTCTTCTCCACGCTCAATACGAGCGGCAGCGACGACGTGACGGTAACCGTGAACAACCTGCCCGCCGCGCTCGCGGGCAAGGAAGTCTTCGTCACCCATTTCCGCGTCGACGAGACGCACAGCAACCCGTACAGCGTGTGGGTGAGCCAGGGCAGTCCCACCAATCCCACCGAGGACCAGTGGCGAGCGATGCGCCAGGCGCAGCACCTCGCGCTGCTCCAGCCGGTCAGCAAGGCGACGGTCAGCGACACGTACACCGCGAGCTTCACCATGCCTCGGCAGGCCGGATCGCTACTCGTCATCGGGCTGAAACGCCCGCTGATCGGCCGCAACGCGTTCGTGGAGATCGAAGGCGAAGACTACGACGGCCAATCGGGCGCAACGAAGGAGAGCAGCAACGACACGACCGCGGGGCAGTCGATTGCGGGTGACACCGGCGGCTACCTGTACTTCGAGAACGTGGACTTCAGCGATGCCAGCGCCGCTGCCGTCGAGCTGCGTGTGGCTGCGCAGGGCGATACGACCCTCGAGCTGCGCGGCGATTCGCAGACTGGCCCACTGCTCGGTGCGTGTGCGCTGACCGCTACTGGCGGTGCCTGGGCCACGCAGACGTGTCAGCTGACCCAGACCTCGGGCGTGGGCCGCGTGTTCGTCTCGTTCGGCGGCGCGGCTCGTCTCAACTGGCTGAAGTTCCAACCGGTCGACGGCGATGCGGGAACCGGCACTGGCGACGCCGGGGCCAAGATCATCCTCTCCGGAACGGGCGCCGGCGGCAGTATCGGCTCGGGCGGGTCCACCGGCGGGACCGGTAGCGGCGCAGCCTCGGGCTGCGGGTGCGGCATCGTGAACGGCGGCTGGCGGTCCGCACCCCTCGCGCTCGCCGGCGCCATCGCCATCCTGTTGGGCGCTCGCAGGCGCCGGGCTCGCCGCAGCCGCTAGCATGAGGACGGCACGATCATCGCCTCTTATCGCGATCACACCGGCGCACTTATGAAACACACAACTCTTGTTTTGGCGTTCTTCTCATTCGTTGCGATGTCGCTCGGCGGGTGTGCGGGTGACGAGCCGGCGGATACCGGGGCTGCAGGATCCGGTGGTGGGACCAGCGGTGGAGGAAGCACCGGTGCAGGCGGCAGCGTTGGACGCGGCGGCACGACGGGTACGGCTGGAACGACGGGCAGCGCGGGCACGACGGGTACTGGTGACACGACTGGTAGTGCCGGCACGACTGGTAGTGCCGGCACGACGGGCGCGGCCGGCATGAGCGGCACCGCCGGACGCGGCGGCACGACGGGCACGGCCGGCACCGTCGGACGCGGCGGCGCGACGGGCGCGGCCGGGACGACTGGCACTGCTGGACGTGGCGGTACGACTGGCGCCGCCGGCACGGGCGCCGCTGCGGGACGCGGCGGTACGACGGGCGCCGCTGGGACGACCGGCGCTGCCGGCACGACGGGCTCCGCCGGCACAACGGGCACCGGCGGAAGTGGCGGTCTGCCCGCCCTCTCCGTCAGCGGCAACAAGCTGCAGGATCCGAGCGGCAAGACGATCATCCTGCGCGGCAGCTCGCTGATCGACATCGGGGCGCTCTACGCCTATGGCGGCATGAGCGCGGCGGGCATCAACGCGCGCCTGGACAAGATCGCCGCCGCCGGCGTGCAAGGACACGTCGTGCGCATGCCGGTCTATCCGAGCATCGACTACAACGAAGGCGACCCCACCTGCTCACCGCTGCCGTATCCGGTCGGCTCCGGGCCCGGGGCCAGCTGCACGCCGAAGATGCCGCTCAGCGCCGCCGATTACGTCAGCCGCGTGCTCACCCCCGCGGTCGACTATGCCACCAGCAAGAACCTTTACGTGATCATCGACTTCCACCAGATCGACGTCATCACCACCGGCACCTCGGCTGCGGACGCGCGCACCTTCTGGACCGACATCGCCCCGCGCTTCGCGAGCTACACGAACGTCATCTACGAGCCGTTCAACGAGCCGACCGAGCCGTCCTCATCGTGGGCGGCGCTCAAGCCGGTCGTGCAGAGCTTCGTCGACACCATTCGCACCAGCGCGCCCCGCAACATCATCATCGTTCCGTCTCACAGTTGGGATCAGCACCCAGGCGACGCCGCCAACAATCCGCCCAGTGGAACCAACCTGATGTACACGGCGCACATCTATCCGAGCAACTGGAACACCGCCTTCCAGAATCAGGTGGCGACGGCGGTGGCCAAGGTGCCGGTGTTCATCACCGAGTGGGGTTACGGCCCGTCGGATCCCGCATCGTTCGGGACAGGACTGCGCACGACGGTCGACGGAAACGGCGCGAGCTGGACCGCTTGGGTGACGGACAACGCCTGGACCCCCCCGATGTTCGCCGACAGCTCCCTCACGACGCTCACGAACTTCGGGATGTTGGCGAAGACTTGGCTCGCCGCCACCGCGAGCAGCAACTGGGTGCAGTAACCCCCGCCGCCCATTCCTCGCCACCAGGCCGCCGAAAAAAGGAAGAGCCGCGAACCCGTGAGGATCCGCGGCTCGGCTCGTGGGCGTTGAAGGGATTGAACCTTCGGCTTCCACCGTGTGAAGGTGGCACTCTTCCGCTGAGTTAAACGCCCGGTACCTCATTTGCTAGCGCGCCGGTCCGGTGGTGTCAACCGGGGAACTGCGCGAGGATGCGGCCGCCATGCCCAAGAATGACGGCGACTACAACCTCATCGTCGCGAACAAGAAGTTCGAGGTCCACGTGCTGGATCCCAAGAAAGACCGGCGCGACAACGTCCGGCTCACGCTGTACGCGGACGACGGCGGCGACGTCCACCATCACTTTCGCGGCTACGAGGTGATGAGGCTGATCGAGGCGTTGAACCAGGCGCTGGCATTCGGGCCGCCGATCCCGAAGTGATCGGGGCGACCTACGGGCAGACGTCGGCGGTGACCGACAGCGAGTCGAAGTAGAAGCTGGTGTTGACGCCTTCGTCCATCTCGACGAGCAGCTGCACCGTGAGCATCTGGCCGGCGACCGCGGTGCCGTTGACGAACGTCGAGAAGAACGCCCACGTGGCGTTCGCGTTCTCATTGTTCCACTGGGTCAGCTTCGTCGTGATGACGCCGCCGGCGCCGTCGGGACGTTCGACCTCGACGGACGCCTTGTCGCAGTCGCAGGCCCCCTCGTCGGTCTGGATCCGGTAATAGCCGGTGATGTTTACCTGCTGCGCGCCGGCGGGGATCAGAACGGTCTGGCGTAGGGCGGGCGTGTCCATGTGGGCGTCGTAGCCGAGCCAGGCGAGGCGCGTTGGCGAGTGTGGTGCCGGCACGAAGGTCGGGACGCTCGCCTGATCGTAGATGAGCGCGCGGTTGTTCGTGACCTGAGTCCAGCGCACGTTGCTCGCGTCGAAGCCGCCGCTCGTCAGCAGCTCGATCAGACACGGCCGCCCGCCCGTCCCGCCTGCGCCGCCGCCGCCGCCCGTGCCGGCGCTGCCGCTCGTTCCTCCGCTGCCGCCGCTGCCGCCGCTGCCACCGCCGCCCGGGCCCGACGTTCCGATCTGGCACGCATAGTCGCAGCTGCCGCTCGACAGGCGATCGCCGTCGTCGCAGATCTCGCCGTCGTCGAGCTGGCCGTTGCCGCACAGCGAGGCGCCGGTGTGCAGCGTGATGGTGATCGTGACGTTGTCGCCGGTGTGCAGGTCGATGCTGCCGGCGCCGTTGGCGACCTTGGCGCCGTCGGCATCGAGCCCGTCGATCGCGATGTCGAGCGCGCCCGTGCGCTCGCGCGGCACGGTCAGCGAAAACGACGTCTCGAACGTGATCGGTGCCGCGGACGGCGTCGTCGGGAACAGGCGCGGGGCGCCCTCGCCCGCGTTCGAGACCAGTGCGCGCAACTGCACGACGCCGGCCACCTCCGCATCGGCGGCGACCTTGACGATGACGACCGAGTCCGACTTGCCGCACGCGGGCACGAGCGCCGCCGCGAGCACGGCAATCGGGATGCTGCTGGCGCTTCGTCGCATCGTCATCGTCATCGTCATCGTCACGGTCAGAACACGCTCTGGTTGCCGAGCACGGTGTCCGGCGGCTCGGGACTGCGAGACAGCGCCCAGATGGCGACCACGCTGCCCACGATGACCGCGCCGAGAGTGATCAAGAACCAGGGGCGTATGTAGAACGGCGATGCGTCGGCCGGCGGCCCCGGCTGCCGGATCAGCAGGGCGGCGTCGCCCTCTGGGGGCGGCGCAGCCAGCGCCAGCGTGTCGCCGCTGCCCGGAGGCGACGCCCCCGGATTCTGCTCGTCGGCAACCGTCTTCAGTTCCGCGATGCGCTGTTCGACGATCGGGCGCGTCTTGTCGCCGGCCGGCGTGGCCGCGAGAAAGCGGCGGTAGAACAGCAGCGCGTCCGAGACCTCACCCAGCCGCCGGTGGCACTCGGCGATATTGTAGAGGAACGCCGGGTCCGCCTTCTCGATGTGCGCCGCCTTGAACTCCGCGATCGCCTTGCGGTACTCGTCGACGTCGAAGAACGTGCGCCCGCGGTCGAAGTGCACGCGCGCCTGCGCGGCATCGGCGATCGCCAGCCTCGGCACCAGGCAGAGGCAGAGGCAGACGATCCAGAGCAGATGCGCGCGTCGCACCGACGCTAAAATATCACGATTACCGCGTCTTCTTGTACGTCCCCTCCATGAACGTGAGCCAGGTGGCGCCGCCGTCGAACGAGTTTTCGAGCTTGAAGTGGTAGATCGCCTCGCCCTCGAACCGGTAGGTGTATCGCCCCTGCGCCTGCGGGCTCGACGATTCGAACACCAGCGTGTCGCCTTGCCAGCGTCCGCGCGACGGCTGCGGCGGGACCTGTCCCATGCTGTCGCACCAGTACCAGGTATACGTCTGCTGGGCGGCGTCCCAGCCGTAGATACCGTGGCCGCGGAACACCGTGCGGCCGTCCTTCACCTCGACGTAGTCCTGCACCACGAAGAACCCGTCGACGGCGACGTGGATGCTGCTGAATCCCTTGGCGGGTCCGCCCGGTCCCCACGGCGAGGGCGCGATGTTTTCGTCGCCTTCCCACTCGCCTGCCAGGATGTAGAGCTTCTTGTGCTCGTCGGTCGGTTGCGGCATCGGCGCCGCGGGCTTGCTGTCGGCCATGGCTCCCCTCCCTCGCTGTTCGTCGCCGAGGATAAGCCAGCCCGCGGGGCGGGGCGACTATCGCCGGTGGCCGCCGCCGAAGGGCACGCCGCCGCCCGGGCGCGCGAACGACCCGCCAGCGGGTGCAGCGGGCGGGTTGAACGTGCGTTGCGGCGGCGCGTGCATCTGCGGCGGCGTGTACGCCCGATGGAAAGACGGGGCCGGCGCGTGCTGAACGGGCGGTGCCGCGAACGTGCGCGCCGCCGGCGGATTGAAGGTGGGTGCTGCCGGCGGCGCGAACGCGCGCGTCGGGTTCACCGTCGGCGGCGCCGCGAACGTGCGCGGCGGCGGGTTGTAGACGCGCGCCGGATTGTTCGCCGGCAGCGTCCCCAACGTCCGGGGCGACGCGAACGTCGGCGGATTGTAGATGTGGGTCGCGCCCGGCGGGTTGATGCCACCCCCGTGGTTGTAGATGCGCGGTCCGGTGCTGGCGGGCGGCGGATTGTAGATGCGCGGCACGTTCGCGGCCGGTGGGTCATAGATGCGCGGCACCGTGTTGGCGACCGGCGCGTCGCCCCCGGGCGTCGGCGGGGTGAAGGTGTGCGGCCCGACCGCCGGGCCGAACGTGCGGGGCGGCGGATTGTACGTATGAAGGGGTGATGAGGGCGTCGTCGGGGCGCGTCCGGGTCCGGGGGCTTTGCGCCCCAGGGCGTGCGGGGCGGCGCCGCCTCCGGCGCCCGTGCCAGCAATCGGGAAGCTGTCGTGGCCCGGCGCGACGGCGCCGCGCGCCGCCCGGATCCACGGGCGCGCCGACATGTTCGCGCCCGGGCGGGGAAGGATCGCCCGCTGCGGGAACGCGTGCGGCGCGACCGCCTTCAGCCGCGCGGGCGTCGCGTTCGGGATGTAGCGCGGGCCGGCGTTGATGTGAACGCTCGCGTTGCCGCGGGTCAACACGCGGTCATTGGCGACGTTGGTGGTGCGGCGGAACAATCCCTTCGTGTCGCGCATCGGCAGGCAGCGGAGGCGCTTCGCGCCGAGATCGCCCGCGCGCGTGAACCGCCATGGCGATCGATGCCCGTATGTCGTCGTCACGCTCACGCCGCGCGGCGGGAGCGCCGCCCATCCGACCCAGCCGCCGCCCGATCGCCAGTTGACCCACGCAGGCCCCCACTGGGTGCCCGGCACCCAGCACCAGCCGAAGCCGGACACGATGACCCAGCGGCCGTAGTGGAAGGGCGCCCAGCCCCAGCTCCAGTCGGACACCCAGGTCCAGCCGAACTCGGTCAGCACCCAGTGGCCGCCCGTGTAGTAGGGCGTGAAGTCGGTGCCAACCAGCGACGTGTTCGGCGTCCAGACACGCCCATAGCTGCCGTCATCGATCCAGTCGCCGTAGGGCGCGAGCTCGTCCTGGAACTGCGTGTAAGCCTGAGGGTCGTAGCCGTCGTCGTAGCTGTCGACCACGGCTTCCTCGGCGGTGACATCCTGCGGCCAGTCGATCTGAGACGGGTCGGCGGCCGTCTCGTACGGATCGGGCGGCGGCTGGTAGGGCTCGGGCATCTGGATCGGCTGCGCCGCCACCGCGACCTCTTGCTCGAAGGGCGCCGGTTCGACCAGTTGTGGCTGCTGCTCGGCCTGCTGGTCTTCCTCTTCCTTTTGCTCTTGCTCGGTCTTCTGCTGGATTCCCTGGGCCCGCGCCCCCGCCGGGACGAGCAGCGCCGGTGCCAGCGTGAATAGCGAAAGGGCGGCCAGCGTCTTCATGGCCGCCCCAGTTTGCATCTTTCGCGCCGGCTGACCGCCCCGCGAAACGCCCGATTTCCAGGGGCCCCCGCATCGTCCGGCGGCTCCGCCCGATCAGTTTCGCCTCGCCCCCGGGGTCCCGTGTGCAGAAATGCCGCGCTGGTCATGGTGCCAGGACCCACGGCCCAGGCACGTTGGTAAGGTCCCGGGCCGCGCAATGCGGGCATTCCCCACCCAGGCACCACGAAGCTGGACTCGGTCGCGGGACTGACGGCGACCGAGTCGATCGTGCGCGCTAGCCGCTGGCCGCTACTTGCATGCCGCGGGCGCGGTCGGCTGTCCGGCCGCCACGTTCAGCACGCCCTGGCAGATGCCGATAATGGTCGTCTGGTCCTGGCCGCTCGCCGCCGCGCAGCTCGAGGCCGACACGCAGTTCGCGTTCGGGTCGATTGCCGCGCAGCACTGGTCGGCCTTCGTGCACACCGAGCAGTCGCCGGCCGGGGCGCCGCCCGCGCCGCCGGTTCCGCCCGTGCCGGTGGTACCGCCCGTCCCGGTCGTGCTTTGGCAAGCCGGGATCGTCTGAGCGCAGACCCCGGCCGCCGTGCAGTCCTGCATGTTCAGGCACTCCTGGACCTTGCTGGCGATTGCCGACGCATTGGCGCACTGCTGGCTCGCGCACTGGCTCTTGCAGGCCTGATGCGCCTGCTCGCCGATCGCGCCCGCGTCCGGCGTGCATGCGAGAGCCTTGTCGCAAGCCTGATTGCACAGGTCCTGGTAGCTGTTCCCGCTGCTGCTGCCGCAGCCCTGCATGGTGCCGGCCAGGAGCGCCAGCGATGCCACCACACTGACAATCAACGCCGTAAGTTTCCTAGACATTTTCGTAGTTCTCCTCGGTGATTGAAGCGGGGGCGACCGGCCCGACCGTAACACGGATCGTCGGCGCGATCCGTTACAGGCACGCCGGGAACTGGCGCCCGCTGTCCTGGTTGTTGGTGCCGCTGTTCAGCGTCACCGTGATCGAGCGGCCTGCCAGGTCGGTCAGATCCAGCGTCGCCGGCGTCGTGATCGCCGGATCGATGTGCCACGCACCGTAAGACTGGCGGCGGGCCGTCATGCCGTTGACCGTCACCGACGCGATCGGCGTGATCACGTTCTCGACGAAGAATTCGTTGTTGTTGCCGGACTTGAAGCGGACCTTCACGTTGCCGGTGACGGGGCAGGGGACGTAGCGCCAGTTGGTGTTGGTCGGGTTCCCGACCGGATAGCCGAGGCGATCGAACGCGGTCTTGCTGAGATCCATGTGGCCGGCGGCCATCTGCTGGCAGACGGTGTTGCCGCCGTCGCTGCCGTACGGGCATTCGTCGATGACGGTCGCGATGATCCGGGTGCCGTTCTGGCCCGTGATCTCGATGCATTCGCCGCAGTGGCTGCGGGTGTCGAAGCCGTTGGTCCCGGGGACGGCCGCGAAGTAGGTGGCCGCCGCGGGGCTGGTGCTGGCGATGTTCTCGACCGTGTCGACGGTGCCGTTGGCGGTGCCGTAGTAGCCGCAGGCCGTGCGGTAACCGTTGCCGTCGCGCGCGGTGCCCTGCGCGAAGTTGTACCAGGTGAACGATCCGTTGCCCGAGTGGTTCTGCAGCGTGCACTGCGTGGGTGCCGGGGTGCCGCCCGTGCCGCTGCCCCCGGTGCCGGTCGTCCCGCCGGTGCCGGCGCTACCGGTGGTGCCGCCGCGCCCGGCCGCGCCCGCCGTGCCGGCGCTGCCGGTGGTGCCGCCGCGCCCGGCCGCACCCGTCGTGCCGCCGGCGCCGGCGCCGCCGGTGGTGCCGCCGCGCCCGGCCGCGCCCGTCGTGCCGGCGCTGCCGGTGGTGCCGCCGCGCCCGGCCGCGCCCGCCGTGCCGGCGCTGCCGGTGGTGCCGCCGCGCCCGGCCGCACCCGTCGTGCCGCCGGCGCTGCTGCCGCCCGTGCCTGCGCCGCCATTCGCGCCGGCGACGCCCGTGCCGCCCGCGCCGTTGCCCGCGATCCCGCCGCCGGCGCTGCCGCCCGTGCCGCCGCCGCCCGCGTTGCCGCCGCTGGTCCCGGCGTTGCCTGCCACGCCGCCGCCGGCATCGCCGCCCGCTCCAGCCGAGCTGGTTGGGCCCACCTCGCCGGGCTGACATCCCACGGCCAGACCGAGCCCGAGCGCCCAAGCCCCCGACAGCGGAAGAAAGAGGCGGCGAATTCGCTGCATGAAAAGTCCTCGCGGGGAAAAAAGTGAAGGAAGTTAGCCGCTTCGGCGCCGGCCGCAGCGGGACCGGGGATGGTAGCACACGCTTGCGCCCACCCCGTTCATCATCAGGTTTTTCCCTAGAGGTTGTTCCCGAGGGGGCCCGTAGAGCTTAGAGGCGACTTCGGCCGCCGGGCGTCATCGCGGGAACCGAGAAACGCGGGAGGTGGGTGATGGTTGGCAAGCTGAACGGTCTCAAGGTGGTGGTGGTGGCCGGGATAGCGCTCTCGGGCCTGACGGTCGCGGCCCAGAACAGGCCGGCCGCGCCTGATACGGAGCTGGTCGGGCAGCTGAATCAGCTGGGGCAGGAGACGATCGCGATGGCCGCGGTGGGTGAGGCACGGGCCGTGAGCCCGGACGTCAAGACGTTCGCGGCCGCAGCCGCGCGCGAACATCGCGCGATGAACAATGGCTGGCTGGCCTATGCCCAGCGCAAGAACATGGACAGGGCGGCGTTCGAGAATCCGGGCAATGCGCTGGCGAGCGGCGTGCTGGCGCTGGCGCCGCTGAGGAACAGCCCGCGCGACCAGTTCGACTACGCCTTCGTCACGCGGATGGTGTCCCAGCACCAGGCGCTGCTCGACGCGTCCGCGGCGGCGCAGCGACTGGCGCGCGATCCCGAGCTCAGGACGCAGATCGGCACCTTGATGGTCCCCGTGGCCGAACGCCTGGTGTCCGCGCAGCAGCTGCTGGCGGGGATCCCCGAACCGACGCCACGGGTGGTGCAGCTGCCCGCCTACCCGAGCCCGGTCAGCCGGACGCAGACCGGGGCCGACGTGCCGCCGCCCGAGGCCTGGAAGAACATCCAGCCGCTGCAGCCGCTGCAGGAATAGTCGCGAGGGGCAAAGCGGCGTACGCTTGGCGCCGCCATGGACCTCGCGGAACGGCACGTGGTGATCACGGGCGCGGCGGGCGGCCTGGGGCCCGCGGTGGTGGAACGGATGCTGGCGGCGGGCGCGATCTGCCACCTGCCGGTGCGCGCGAACGCGGACCGGGTGCCGCGCCACGCCCGCATCCTCGCGGTCGAGGGCGTCGATCTCACGAACGAGGCGGCGGTGACGTCCTTCTACGCGCGCTGCCCGCCGCTGTGGGCGTCGATCCACATCGCGGGCGGCTACAACGCCGCGATGCTCGGCGACACGCGGCTGGCCGATCTGCGCGGGCAGCTCGACCTCAATCTCGTCACCGCGTTCCTTTGCTGCCGCGAGGCGGTGCGCAACATGCGCGCGAAGGCGGCGGGCGGCCGCCTCGTCAACGTCAGCGCGCGCACCGCCGCCGAGCCGGCGGGCGGCTCGGTCGCTTACATCACGTCGAAGGCGGCGGTGAGCGCGCTCGTGCGCGCGCTCGCGGACGAGCTCGCCGCCGAGCGGATCCTGATCAACGGCATCTTGCCCGCGACCCTCGATACGCCCGCCAACCGCGCGGCGATGCCCGACATCGATCCGGCCGAGTGGACGAAGCCGGCCGACGTCGCCGCGCTGATCGCCTGGCTGGTGTCACCGGCGCAGACGGTGGTGTCCGGCGCGCTGATCCCAGTCGGCTGGACCTGAGCGCGCGCCCGCGCGACCCGGGTCAGCTCTCCGGCGCGGTCGTGTATCCCGGGCGCAGGACCACACGCGGGACGTCATCGCTGGCGACCGGGAGCGTCACCCGGAAGCACGCGCCCGCCGCCGCGCCGGCATCGAGCACCACGTCGCCGCCATAGGCGCGCGCGATGCCGCGCGCGATGGTGAGACCCAGGCCGGCCTCGGCGCCGCTGACCGTGGGGACGGTCGTCCCCCGGTAGAACGGCGTGAAGATCTTGCTGTGTTCTTCCCGCGCGATGCCTGAACCGTCGTCGGCGACGGCGATCGCCACCTCGGCACCGTGGTCGGCGAGCGAGACGCGCACGTGCCCGCCCTGCGGCGAATGGCGGACCGCGTTCTCGAGCAGGTTGCGAAGCAGGCGCACCAGGTCGCGGTGACTTGCCAGCGCCGGGCGGCAATCTCCGCTCACCTGCACGCGGACCTCGGGCGCCACGCCGTCGGCGGTGACGATCGCCTGCGCTTCGTCGAGCGCGGCGCGCACGTCGATCGGCTGGACGGAGGGGGGCGGCGTCGCGCCCAGGCGCGCGACCGCCAGTAGATCCTCCGCCAGGCCCTTGAGCTGCCGGGTGGACGCGTACGCCTCCTGGATCGCGCGCCGGTATTCTTCGGCGTCGCGCGATCGGCGCAGCGCCAGCGCCAGCTCGCCGTACAGCGCCGACAGCGGCGAGCGCAGCTCGTGCGCGGCGTGCGCGATGAAGACGCGTTGCGCGCTGAACAGGTTCGACAGGCGTTCGATCATCTCGTCCAGGTCCTTGACCAGCCGCGCTTCGTCGCCGCTCGCCTCCAGCGCGCCCACCCGCGCCGACAGATCGCCGGTGGCGACCCGCCGCACGACCTCGGCGATGCGCCGCTGATTGCGGGTCAACATGCGGACCATCCAGCTGGCGACAGCCACCGTCCACCCCACCGCGACGATGAACACCAGCTCCATCGCCCGACGCAGAAACACCGCGTCGCCGTCCAGGTCCGTGCGGGGCGCGGCCAGCAGCAGGCGGGCGCCGGGCTGACTGGGGATGTCGGCGACCACCGCCCGGACGTGTTCGCCCGCGACCCACATGTCGAAGCAGGTATCAGCGGGGCGCCGCACGCTGTCCCGGGCCGGCGCCGCTGTCGCAAAGCTGGCGGTCGCCGCGCGCACCTCGCCGTCCGGCGCGTAGATCGCGCCGTGCTTCGGCAACGGGCCGACGTCGTTGGGGGCCGGACCGGGGCGCGTGCTGATCGCCAGCCGGCCGGAGGCCGCCATGTCCGCGACCTCGTCGTGGGCCGCGCGGATCAGCGCGTGATCGAAGTGGCGTTCCTGGCTGCGCGTCACGACCACCTCGATGACGGTGAACCCCACGCCCAGCGTCACCATCGTCATCACGGTGACGCCCGCGACCAGACGGCCGCGAAAACCGATCGCGGTGCGCAGCCTAGACAGCACGGCTCGAACGCAAGCGGTAACCAACCCCCCTCACGGTCTCGATCATCCAGGCGGCGCGACCGAGCTTGTCGCGCAGGCGGCTGACGTGGACCTCGACGAGGTTCGAACCCGGGTCGAACTGCTGTGACCAGACGTGCGAGAGCAGCTCCGAACGGGTGACCACCTGGTCGGCGCGCCGCGCCAGATACGCGAGCAACGCCTGCTCGCGCGCGGTCAGCTCGAGCGGCGCGGACCCAAGCGTGACGCGGTGGCGTTGCGGATCCAGTTCGAGCGCGCCGACGCGGGTCCGTCCCAGGCCGGCGATGCGGCGGAGGAGAGCGCGGATGCGTGCGACCAGCTCTTCGATCTCGAACGGCTTGACGACGTAGTCGTCCACGCCGGCGTCCAGGGCCATCACCCGCTCGCTCAGCTCCGCGCGCGAGGTCAGCATCAGGATCGGCAGCGACGCGCCGAGCTCGCGCAGCCGCCGACACAGAGACAGCCCGTCGAGATCGGGCAACATCCAGTCGAGCACCACCAGGTCGTAGAGCCCGCTGGACGCCTGGCGCAGGCCGGGCTCGCCCTTGGAACAGCCGTCGACGACGTAGCCCTCCTCCTGCAGGACGCGGGTCAGAAGACGCGCCAACTTCAGGTCGTCCTCGATGACCAGCAACTTCACGCTGGCGCAGTGTAGGCGGCCGGCACCGTCGTCTTGAAGCTCTTCGAGCGACATTACGAAATCTTAATGTTGATGTAAGGGAAGCCCATTTGCGTGGCCGCTATGGTCGATGGCGATGGGTACGAAAGCATGAAGGCTCTCGAGCGGCTCGTCGAGGGCGCGGTGAAAAAACGAGGCCTGGTCATCGCGCTCAGCGTGCTGGTGACGGCCGCCGCGCTGGTCACCGTGCCGCGCCTGTCGATCGACGCCGTCCCGGACGTCACCAACGTACAGGTCACGATCCTGACCACCGCGCCGGGGTTGTCCCCCGCCGAGGTCGAGCAGTACCTGACCTATCCGCTCGAGACCGCGATGAACGGCATCCCGGGCCTGCGCGAGATCCGTTCGGTCAGCAAGACCGCGCTGTCGTCCGTGACGCTGGTGTTCAGCGACGACACCAACGTCTGGTTCGCCCGCCAGCTGGTGTCCGAGCGTCTCAAGCTGGTCGAGCCGGACATCCCACCCGGCTACGGGCGGCCCGAGCTGGCCCCGGTGTCGACGGGCCTGGGCGAGATCTACGAATTCTATCTGGAGTCCGACCGGCACAGCCCGATGGAGCTGCGCACGCTGCTCGACTGGGTGGTCGCCTACCGGCTGCGATCGGTGCCGGGCGTCATCGAAGTCAACACGATGGGCGGCGAGGTCAAGCAGTACCAGGTGGTGCTGGACCCGCGAAAGATGGCGGGCTTCAAGCTGACGCTGCGCCAGGTACTGACCGCGCTGCAACAGAACAACACCAACGTCGGCGGCGGCTACGTCGAGACCAACAACGAGCAGGTCGTCATCCGCGGCGAGGCGCAGTTCAAGGACGCCGACGACATCGCCGACACGGTGCTGGCGGTCGACGGCGACGGTACGCCCACGCTGTTGCGCCGGATCGCCGAGGTCAAGGTCGGCCCGGCGCTGCGTTACGGCGTGGTCACCAAACACGGCAAGGGCGAGATCGTGGCCGGCACCGTGATGATGCTGATCGGCGCGAACTCGCGCGAGGTGGTCAAGAACGTCAAGCAGAAGATCGAGGAGATCCAGGCGGACCTGCCCGCGGGCGTGAAGATCGTCCCGTATTACGACCGGGCGGACTTCATCGAGCGGATGCTGACGACGGTCGGGGTCAACCTGGCGGAGGGCGCCGCGCTGGTCATCGCGGTGCTGTTCCTGATGCTCGGCAGCCTGCGCGGCAGCTTGCTGGCGGCGCTGGCCATTCCGCTGTCGATGGGCGTCGCCGTGATCGGCATGCGCCAGCTCGGCGTGACCGGCAACCTCATGTCGCTTGGCGCGATCGACTTCGGGCTGCTGGTCGACGGCGCCATCGTCATGCTCGAAGGGACCCTGCACGCCCTCGACAAGAAGCGTCCGCTGCCCGACGAGGTCCCGGCGGCGGTCGCCCAGGCGATGAAGCGTTCGGCGAAGCCGGTCGCGTTTGCGGTCGGCATCATCATGCTGGTCTACCTGCCGCTGATGGCGCTGGAGGGCGTCGAAGGGAAGATGTTCCGGCCCATGGCGATCACCGTCGCGCTCGCGCTGGGCGGCGCGCTGCTGTTCACGTTGACGACGTTTCCGGCGGCGTGCGCCTACGCGTTGCGGGCGCCCAGGCAGAGCACGCACGGGCGCCGCGGGCCGATGGTGCGGCTGACCGACGCTTACGCCCTGCTGCTCGGCCGCGCGCTGCGCCGCCCGGCGCTGGTGCTGGCGGTCGCGGGGGTGGCGCTGGGGATGGCGATTCCCTTCGGCAGCTCGCTGGGCGCCGAGTTCGTGCCGCGGCTGGAGGAGGGCGAGTTCTCCCTCGACGTGCGCCGGCTGCCGTCGGTCGGCATCTCGACGGCCAAGAACCTGTCGATCCAGGTCGAGCAGGTCGTGGCGCGTTTTCCCGAGGCGGTTTCGGTCGTCACGCGCCTGGGCCGCGCCGAGGTCGCGACCGATCCCGTCGGCGTCGACGAATCGCAGGTCCGGATCAAGCTCAGGCCGCCCAGTGAATGGACCACGGCGAAGGACATGGACGCGCTGGGCCAGATCATGAAGACGGCGATCGAACAGGAGGTCCCGGCGACCTACGTCGCGATCTCGCAGCCGATCGAGGATCGCGTGAACCAGCTGCTGTCGGGTTCGCGCGCGGATCTCGCGATCAAGGTGTTCGGGCCGGACCTGGAGACGTTGCGCGGGATCGGAAACCAGATCGCGGCGATCCTCAAGACCGTCCCCGGCACCGGCGACCTGCGCGTCCAGCGCGCGCTGGGGTTGCCGCTGCTGGACGTCCGCGTCGATCGCCTGCGCCTGGCCCGCAACGGAATCCCGGCCGCCGAGGTGCTGGCGACGGTGGAGGCGGCGCGCGCCGGGATCACGGCGGGCAAGGTGTTCGAGGACACGCGGCGGTTCGACGTCACGCTGCTGCAGCCGCCGCCGCGCGCGGAGCCGGAGTCGATCGGCGAGGTGCCGGTCGGGACCGCCAACGGCATGATGGTGCCGCTGGCGCAGCTCGCCACCATCCAGACGCGCGAGGGGCCGGCCACGATCAGCCGCGAGGCGCTGGAGCGCCGGCTGCTGGTCGAGGCCAACGTGCGCGGGCGGGATCTGGTCAGCTACGTCGGCGAGAGCCGCGCGCGCGTCGAGGCCGAGGTCAAGCTGCCGCAGGGATACCACCTGGTGTGGGCCGGCCAGTTCGAGAACTTCACGCGCGCCAAGGACCGCCTGCTGATCGTCGTGCCGGTCGCGCTGGCGATCATCTTCGGGATGTTGTTCCTGATGTTCGGCGAGATACGAACGGTCGTGTGCGTATTCGCGTGCGTGCCGCTGGGGCTGGTTGGCGGAATCGTCGCGCTGCAGCTGCGCGGGCTGCCGTTCTCGATTCCGGCGGCGGTCGGCTTCATCGCCTTGTGCGGCGTCGCGGTGCTGAACGGTGTGGTGATGGCGAGTGAGCTGCATCGACGGCTGGCGACGTGGGAGGCGGGAAATCCGTTCGTCGACAGCGCGGCGGCGGTGCTGCGTCCCGTGATCAC
>Ga0111538_10004305_pt1 | contig 19833 bp, 15 predicted proteins | sample SoiMethybrSBSTD1_FD_79669 | JGI IMG/M metagenome (GOLD analysis project Ga0111538, IMG submission 79669) | Bulk soil microbial communities from a Populus tree surrounding site in Tennessee, USA - Soil MetaG P. TD hybrid SBSTD1 (version 2)... | ecosystem: Environmental > Terrestrial > Soil >...
AGCAGGAGCGGCGGCGGCTGTCGCAGTTCTTCTCCCCCGAGGTGCTGCGCGAGGTCGTGCGCCACCGCGACGACGGGAGCCTGGCGTCGAGCCGGCGCCTGGTGACGGTGCTGTTCTCCGATATCCGGGGCTTCACGGCGCTGTCGGAGAGGCTCCCGCCGGAGGACGTGGCCGACATGCTGCGCGACTACTTGAGCGCCATGACCGAGATCGTCTTCGACCACGGTGGCACCGTGGACAAGTACATCGGCGATTGCGTCATGGCCCTCTACAACGTGCCGTTCGAGGACCCAGACCATGCGCTCAAGGCGGTCCGCACCGCGCTCGACCTGCAAGAGCGCACGCTGGAGGTGTCGGACCGCTGGAAGGCCAGGCTGGGCGCGTCGCTGCGCAACGGGGTCGGGATCAACACCGGCGAGGCGGTGGTCGGGACGATGGGCTCCCGCCAGCGGCTGGAGTACACCGCGATCGGCGACACCGTGAACCTCGCCTCGCGTCTGGAGGCCCTCACCAAAGACTACGGCGTCCCGATCCTCATCAGCGAGTACACCCATCAGCTGGTCCAGCACGAGCTGCACGGCCGCGAGCTGGGCGAGGTGACGGTCAAGGGCAAGACCCAGGCGGTGAAGATCTTCGCGCTGCTGCCGGCCGACCTCCGCAAGCACCCGCGGGCGGTGGTGGAGGCCACGCCCACCGTGCTGGTCACGGTCGGCGAGCAGACCGCCACCGCGCGGGCGGTGGACGTCAGCGAGGGGGGCATGCAGCTCGCCGGGATGCCGTCGGAGTGGCGGCCGGGCACTCGCGTGCAGATCCGCTGCGAGGGCGGGCTGCTGGCCGTCCCGTTGTTCGCCGAGGCTGTCGTCGCCTGGCGGCGGGGCGACCGCGCCGGCCTGGCCTTCACCGGCCTGGCCGGCGAGGTGGCGCCGGCGGTGGCCGAATTCGTCTCGCATCGAAGCCCCCGCTGAGTTGCCGGCCCGGGTACGCTGTGTTAGAACACGCTTGATCGAACTACGCGAGCACGGAGGCGCATGAGCGCGGAACTCTTCGATTATCCAATCATGGCGCGCGCGTTGATCCTGGGCGACAAGGACACCGTCGCCCGCAAGACCCGCGAAGGGCTGGACCTGGCGATGGACCCCAAGGATCTCATCTTCAAGGGGTTGATTCCGGGGATGGACGTGGTCGGCGAAAAGTTCCGCCGCAACGAGTACTACGTGCCACAAGTTTTGCTCTCGGCTCGGGCCATGTACGCCGGCCTCGACTTGCTCAAGCCGCTGATCACCGCCGCCGCCGGCGCGTCGGACTACTTCGGCACCGTGGTCATCGGCACCGCCCAGGGTGACTTGCACGACATCGGCAAGAACCTGGTGGCGATGATGCTGGAGGGCGCCGGCTTCAAGGTCTTCAACCTGGGCCGCGACGTGGCGCCCGAGAAGTTCGTGGCGGCGGTGGAGGAGCATTCGGCCAACATCGTTGGCATCTCCGCGCTGATGACCACCACCATGCCGGCGATGAAGCGGACCATCGACGCTCTGACCAAGGCCGGCCTGCGGGAGCGTGTGAAGGTGATGATCGGCGGGGCTCCGGTGAGCCAGGCCTTCGCCGACGAGATCGGCGCCGACGGCTACGCCAAGGACTCGACGCTCGCGGTGGTGAAGGCCAAGCAGCTGCTGGGTGTTCCGGTGGCCACGTGAAAGCGCGGGGCTGGGACGTCGTCGACCGGGTCCGGGCCGGCCAGACGCTGGTCTTCGACGGCGGCTACGGCACGATGCTCTTCGCCGCCGGCCTGCTCAACGGCGCGTGTCCCGAGCTGTGGAACGACACGCACGCGGAGGTCGTCGCGGGGATCCATCGTGGCTACTTCGAGGCCGGCAGCGACATCGTCGAGACCAACACCTTCGGCGGCACCCGCCTCAAGCTCGACGAGTACGCCATCGGCGATCGCACGCGCGAGCTGAACGTCAAGGGCGCGCGCCTGGCCAGATCCGTTGCTCCGAGCGGCGGCTGGGTGGCCGGCTCCATCGGCCCGACGAGCCGCTTGCCGCTCGATTACGCGCTCGACAACGGCGTGACCGACGAGCAGTACGAGCAGACGTTCCGCGAGCAGGCGGAGGCGCTGGCCGAGGGCGGCGTGGACCTGTTTGCGGTCGAGACCATGATGTTTCCCCAGGAGGCGACGGCCGCCATCCGGGCCTGCAAGGCGGTGACCGACATGCCGGTGATGGCCACCATGTTCTTCCAGTACGAGGAAGGCAACGACCGCGACCGGACCATGTGGGGCGAGAGCCCGGCCGAGGTGGCCAAGAGCCTGCTGGCGGCCGGCGCCGACGTGGTCGGGATGAATTGCGGGCGCGGCCCCGACCGCGCGATCGTGATCATCCGCGAAATGCGCGCGGTCACCGATGCCCCGCTGGTCGCCTATCCCAACGCCGGCCTGCCCATCACCACCGGCGACCACGTGCGCTACGAGCTGGATCCCGAGCCGATGGCGCGCGAGTACCCGGCGCTGCTGGAGGCGGGCTGCAACATCGTGGGCGCCTGCTGCGGCTCTGATCCCGAGCACATCCGCCTGATCGCCGAGGTCGTTCGAAGCCGACGCACGAAGTGAGCCTGCCCCGCGCGCTCCAGGTCCTCACCGACCTGCCGCTCGCCATCGATCCCGACGAGGTTCTGCGCTTCCAGGGGTACAAGAAGGGACGTGACGTTGCGAGCCCCGACGTCCGCGCGCTGCTCGACGACGCGCTGGCGGAGGGGGCCCGGCTCATGGCGCCGCGGGCCGTGGCGTGCTGGGTCCCGGTGGCGGGCGCCGGCGCGCACGCGCTCGAGATCGAGCGCGAGACGCTGACCATCCCGCGGATCGGCGCACTGTGGGGGCCGGTGACCGACGTGGCCGTCGTCGTGTGCACCATCGGGGATGCGCTCGAGCGGCGGGTGAGCGAGCTGTGGGAGGCGCGCGAGCTTCCGCTGGCGTCGATGCTCGACAGCGTGGGCTCGGGGGCGGTCGAGAGCCTGGCCGAGCACGTGAACGACGTGCTCTGCCAGCAAGGGTTGCCCGACCTGCGCGTGACCAACCGCATCAGCCCCGGCTACGCCGACTGGGACGTGGCCGAGCAGCCGCGTCTCTTCCGCCTGGCGCCCGCCGACGCGATCGGCGTGACCCTCAACGCGGCGTGCGTGATGACGCCTGGGAAATCGATCTCGCTGCTGGTCGGGGCCGGGCGCCAGGCCCGGGTGGACCACTATTTCACCCAGTGCGCGCGGTGCTGGATGCGCGATTGCGCATACCGACGGGCGCCCGCGCGGGCGACCGTCCATCGATGACCTGCGCGCGGACCGGCGCGCGTTGATCGTCGACGGGCGGCTGCCGTGGCCGCTCGTGCTCCAGGTGCTGGCGGTGGCCGCGGCGGTGTGGCTCGTGATCGCGACCTGGACGCTCTGGTTGCTCGTCTTCACCGCGCTGACCATCGCGGCCGCCATCCTGCCCGCCGCCCGGCTCGGCGAGCGATACCGGGTCCCGCGTGGCGTCACGGTCCTCCTGGTCTATCTGCTGGTCGCCGCCGTCCTGGCGTTGATGGGACGTCTGCTGTGGCCCGCGCTCAGCGAGCAATGGCGGCAATTCGTCGATCAGCTTCCGCGGCTCGTCGACAACGTGAAGGGCTGGCTCGGCGGCCTTCAGGTGTTCGTCGGTCGATGGGGCGCGACGCTCCCCACGGCGCCGACCGAGGGCCTCGATGCGGTAGCCGGGAAGGTTCTGGCGAACACGTTCCGGTTTACCGCCGGCGCCGCCGGCGCGGCCTTCGAAGTGCTGGCGGTGCTCGTCGTCGCGGCCTACCTGGTGATCGATGCCCGCGACGTGGGATCGGCCCTCCTGTCGCTGTTGCCGCCCCGCGTCCGCCCGACCGCGGTCGGCCTGGCTCCCTCGGTCCTGAACCGCATCGGCGGCTACGTGCGTGGTCAGCTCGTGTCGAGCTTCTTCGTCGGCGCGCTCATTGCCATCGCCCTGACGCTGCTCGGCGTGCGGTACAGCCTGCTCATCGGCGCCATGGCGGCCGTGTTCAATATCGTGCCCTTCCTGGGGGCGACGGTGGCCGCGGTGCTGGCGGTGCTGGCCGCGCTCAACGAATCGGTGACTCTGGCCGCGCTGACCCTGGCCGTCATGGTGGCGGCGCAGACGGTCGAGGGCAAGCTCTTCGCCCCGCACTTCGTGGGACGCGCCACCGGGCTGCATCCGCTGGCCGTGCTGCTGACGCTGCTGGTCGGTGCCCATCTGGCCGGCCTCGTGGGCGCGCTGGTGGCGGTTCCGTTTCTCGCCGGGCTGTGGGAGATCGTCCGGACGCTCTGGGTCGACCCGCGACGCGACGCGTGACCCGGCCGCCGGCCCCCGGTTCCAGGCCGCGGCACGATGATAGGATGCGGTTTGTGCCGACTGGCAACGTCCTTCTCGTCGGGTTCATGGGGGCGGGGAAGTCCGTCTGCGGGCGGCTCCTGGCCCGCCGCCTCGGGCGCTGCTTCGTGGAGACCGACGACGTCATCGTGGCCCGCGACGGCCGGAGTATTCCCGAGATTTTCCGGCAGGATGGCGAGGCCGTCTTTCGCCGCCTGGAGGTCGAGGCCCTCGACGCGCTCAAGCTCAAGGCCGATGAGGTCATCGCCACGGGCGGCGGTCTGCCCTGCCACGAGGGACGCATGGACGTGCTGCGCGATCTGGGCACCGTGGTGTGGCTCCGGGGCGAGCTCGACGAGGTGCTGGCCCGGGCTCGGCGCAGCGGCAACCGTCCGATGCTCGAAGGCCGGAGCCCCGAGGAGATCGCCGAGCTCTACCGCGCCCGCGAGGCGTACTACGCGCGGGCTCACGTCACCGTGGACACCGCGGGCCTCGGGATCGATCAGGTCGTGGCGCGGATCCTGACCGCGCTGCGAGAGCGGCATGCCGAACGCGTGTAGCGGCGGGCTCGTCCCTGCTGTGCTTCTCCCTCTCTTCCACGTCGTTGCTGAGGTGCCCGATGCCGCCGACTGAGTCGCTGACCGATCTGGGAGTTCGTGACGCCGCTGACGCCCTCCGCCGCCGCACCATCACGAGCGTGGCCCTGGTGGAGGCGTGCCTGGCCCGCATCCGGGAGCTCGATCCCAAGATCCAGGCGTGGGCCCACCTCGACGCGGACGGCGCGCTGGCCGCCGCCCGCGAGCGTGACGCCGAGTCCGCCGCCGGTCGCGTCCGCGGGCCGCTTCACGGCGTGCCGGTGGGAATCAAGGACATCATCGACGTCGCCGGGATGCCCACGACGGCGGGGGCCCGGGCGTTCGCGCACACGCGGCCCACGCGCGATGCCACCGTCGTGGCGCGCCTGCGCGCCGCGGGCGCGGTGGTCGTCGGCAAGGCCCACACCACGCAGTTCGCCTATCGCGATCCGGCGCCGACCCGTAACCCGTGGAACCACGAGCACACGCCCGGCGGCTCCTCGTCCGGCTCGGCGGCGGCCGTCGCCATCCGCATGGTGCCCGCAGCACTCGGCTCGCAGACGGTCGGCTCGATCCTGCGTCCGGCGGCGTACTGCGGCGTGGTCGGCCTCAAGGGCCCGCACGGCCTGGTGCCGGTCGACGGCATCGTGCCGCTCGGATGGTCGCTCGACCACATCGGTCCGTTCGCCCGCTCGGTGGCCGACACCGCCGTCGTCCTCGGCGTGATGGCCGGACGCGAGATCGTCCCGACGTCCGCGTCGACGCCGCGCCTGGCGGTCGCGCGCCAGCTCTTCGACCGCGCGGATGCCGGCCTGCGGCAGCATCTCGACGCCGTGGTGAAGCAACTGGCCGCGGCGGGCGCGCAGGTCAGCGAGGTGGCGCTGCCGCGCGAGTTCGGCGAGATCCACGCGGCCGGGCAGGTGATCCTGGAATCGGAGGCGGCGGCCTATCACGAAGCCATGTTCGCCAAGCACGGCGCGGACTACGGGCCGGGCTTTGCCGCGATGATGCCGATTGGCCTGAAACGCTCGGCGGTGGAATACGTCGTCGCCAACCGCGCGCGCCACGCGTTCCGCGACGCCGTGATCCCGCTGCTCGAGGCCCACGATGCGCTGCTGTCGCCGACCGCCCTCGGTCCGGCGCCGGTCGGCCTGGGATGGACCGGCGACGCCTCGCTCTGCGCCCCCTGGAGCTCGGCGGGGGTGCCCTCGATCTCGATCCCCACCGGTCTGGATGCGACCGGCCTGCCGCTGGCGCTGCAGCTCATCCAGGCGCCGTCCAATCTCGAGCGGCTGCTCGGCGTGGCCGCGTGGTGCGAGGGCGTGGTCGCGTTCAGGGCCAAGCCGGGAGCCTGACGATGTTCGACATCAAGATCGACGGCGGCACGGTGATCGACGGCACCGGGCGAGGGGGCAGCCGCACCGACATCGGTATCCGCGACGAAACCATCGTGGCGGTCGGTGACCTCTCGCGCGAGACGGCCGGCAAAGTGCTCAACGCCACGGGTCGCACGGTGACGCCCGGCTTCATCGACATGCACTCGCACTCCGACTGGCGACTGTGGGGCAACCGCCGCGCGGAGTCGAAGATCCGCCAGGGCGTGACCACGGAGGTCGTCGGCAACTGCGGGTTCTCGCCGGCACCCGTGGCAACCGAGTTCGTGGAGGATCTGCGGGCGTTCGCCCTCTACATCCCGACGGGGATGGACTTTGCGTGGCGCTCGGTCGGCGAATATTTGCAGGCGTTCGACCGCGACGGCACCGCGTTGAACGTCGTCCAGCTGGTCGGCCACGGCACGCTGCGCATCGCCGCCATGGGCTTCGCGCGGCGCCCGCCCACCGGCGCCGAGCTGACGCAGATGCAGCGGATCATGGGCGACGCCATGAACGAGGGCGCGTGGGGGCTCTCCACCGGTCTCATCTACGCGCCGGGCTCGTGGGCCACCACCGAGGAGATCATCGCCGTCGCCAAGGCGGCCGCGCGCTACCGCGGCTTCTACGCCAGCCACATCCGCGGGGAAGGCGCGACGCTCCTGGACGCGGTGCGGGAGGCGATCCGGGTCGGGCGCGAGGGATCGCTGCCGGTGCAGGTGAGCCACATCAAGGCGGCCGGGCGTCCCAACTGGGGCAAGGTCGCCGACGCGCTGGCGCTGATCGACGAGGCCCGCGCCGAGGGGCTCGACGTGATGGGCGACGTCTATCCGTACACCGCGTCGAGCACGTCGCTGCGCACCGTGCTGCCCGACTGGGCGCTGGAGGGTGGGGTCGCGGGCATGCTCAAGCGCCTGGCCGATCCGGGCGCGCGCGCGCAGATCCGGGCCGAGCTGGAGGATCCGGCGAACACGCACAGTCTCACCAGCCGGATGGGCTGGGAGCACGTCATGATCTCGTGGTGTCCCAAGCGCAAGGACGCCGAGGGCCATCGGGTCTCCGAGATCGCGGCAGCGCGGCGCATCGATCCGCTCGACACCGTGTTCGAGCTCCTGCGGGATGCCGACGGCGTGGCGTCGATGATTCTCTTCCAGCTCGACGAGGCCGATCTCAAGCGGGCGCTCCTCCATCCCGCCGTCATGATCGGCTCCGACGGCTCGGCGCTCGCCCCCTACGGCGAGAACGGCGCCGGCAAGCCGCATCCGCGCAGCTACGGCACCTTCCCGCGCGTGCTCGGCCAGTACGCGCGCGAGCAGCGCGTGCTCACGCTCGCCGAGGCCGTACACAAGATGACCGGCCTGCCGGCGCGCCGCCTGGGCCTGCGCGACCGCGGCGAGATTCGCCAGGGGGCGCGGGCCGACCTGGTGGTGCTCGATCCCCGGAAGGTCGCCGACCAGGCCACGTTCGACGATCCTCATCGCTATCCGATCGGCATCGAGCACGTGATGGTCAACGGGCGCTTCGTGATCAAGGAGGGCGAGCACACCGGCAGCCTGCCGGGGAAAGTGCTGTCGCCCTCATGATGGCCGCGGCATGAAGATCGCGCACGTCGTCGCCGATCTCCTCACCTCGCTGAGCACGGCGACCTCCGTGCAATCGGGGCTCGACCTGGCGCTCCGGCGCCTGCTGCGCCTCAGCGGCGCCGACGCGGGCGCGCTCGAGTTCGATCCTCCTCGCGGCGAGCCGATCGTGGTCGTCGCCGGGGGAGCGCGCGGTCTCTCCGACGAGCTCGAGGCGATCCTGCTCAACGTGGTGTCCCCGGTGGCGTCCCCGGATGGCGCCGTGACGGATCGCCGCCGGCGCCGCGCGGCGGGATCGTCGCGCGGGGCCCGAGCTCGTCCGGGCGCGATGGTCCGCCGCATCGCGCTGGGCCCGACCCGACGGCCGGTGGGCCGGCTCGTGCTGATCGGATCCGCCCGCCGCCTCGGCCGCCTCGCGGTGCCCCCGGAATTCGGCCGTGAGCTGGGGGCGGCGATCGAGCCCGTATGGCGGCTGCAGCAGCGCACGCTGCGCATGACCGTCCTCAACGAGATCACCCGGCTGCTCGTCTCCAGCGCCTCGCTCGACGACGTGCTGAGCCAGTTTGCCGATGGCCTGGCCCGCCTGGTCCGCTTCGACGCGCTGGCCGTGGCCCTGCTCGACCGCGAGCGCGGCGAGTTCGAGGTGCTCGACGTGTTGGCACGGGCGGCGCCGCGCGTGGCCCCCCGGGACGTCCGCATGGCGCTGGACAAGACGCTCCTGGCCCAGCTCGTCACCAGCGCCGAGCCGATCCGGGTGGACGACGTCAGCGCCGCCGCGGTGCCGGAGGTCAGCCGCCGCCTCCTCGCCGAGCGTGGGTACAGCTCCGCACTCCTGGTTCCGCTCGTGAACCGGGACGGCGTCTTCGGCTCCGTGACCCTGGCCGCGCGTGCGCGCGCCGCCTTCGACGACACGGACGTGGAGGTGACCGCCGAGCTGGCCCGCCCGCTGGCCTCGGCGATCGAGCAGCGCCGTCTGCTCGATGAGAGTCGGCGTCGGGCCGAGGAGCTGGCGGCGCTCTTCACCACGAGCCAGCTCATCACCGCTCGGCTGGACGTCGCGTCCGTGCTGGATCGGATCAGCCGCGCGGTGACGGCCCTCATCGGCTCCACGGGCTGCGGGATCGGCCTGCTCGACTCCGCGCGCACGCGGCTGGTGCACGCGGCGGCCCACGGCTTTCAGAGCGAGGAGTGGCGAGGACTGGCGCTGCCGGTCGGCGAGGGGATCATCGGGCGGTGCGCGGAGACCGGAGTGGCGATCCGCGTCGACGACGTGCGGACGGACCCGCGCTCGGCCCGGCGTGACGTGGACGAGCGAGAAGGGATCCGCTCCATGCTGTGCGTGCCGCTGCGGGTGGGCAGTAACCTGCGCGGCGTCATCTCCGCGTTCTCCACCCGCGCGGCCACGTTCACGTCCCACCACCAGCGCGTGCTGGAGGCGTTCGCCGAGCAGGCCGGGATCGCGATCCACAACGCCCAGCTCTTCGAGCAGAGCCTCAAGCGGGCGCAGGAGACGCGCGCGCTCTTCGAGGCCGGGCGGGCGGTCACGCAGAGCCTCGACGTCAACCGCACCATCCGGGTCATCCTGGAGCAGGCGCGCGCCGTTCTGGGCGTCGCGTCCTGCGGCATCCTGACGCTCGATCCGGTGACGCGCGAGCTGACCCTCTCGGCCAGCCTGGACCTGCCCGAGGCCCTGGTGGACCAGGTGCGGATTCCCGAGGGCGAGGGCATCGCCGGCCGGGCGGTGCGTGATCTCCGGCCCCGGCAGAGCGCCGACCTGGTGAACGACCCCCGGGTGCGTCACCGCGAGCTGCCGCTGGCCAGCGGGCTGCGCGCGACGCTGGCCGCACCGCTGCGGGTCGGCGACCGGGCCATCGGCGCCATCGAGGTGTTCCACAAGGAGGTCCATCAGTTCACCGCGGCCGAGGAGGAGATGCTGGTCGCACTCGCCGATCAAGCCGCCATCGCGCTCGAGCACGCGCGGCTCTACCAGGGCCTGGAGGCGATGGTGGCCGAGCGTACCCGCGAGCTCGACGGCCAGAAACGGTTCGTGGAGGTCGTGCTGGAGACGCTGCCCCTCGGCGTGTTCGTGCTCGACGCCGAGCTCGCCATCGTGCGCGCCAATCGCGATGGCGCGCGGACGCTGGGCTGCGACCCCGATACCCGGGTTCCCTTCGCCCAGGTCGTCCCCGATGCGAACGCCGCTTCAGTGCAGGCGTTCCTGCGTGCCGCCTTCGGCTCGCAGACGGTGACCCGCTGCGAGGAGGAGTTCGCGATGGCCGGCGAGCTCAAGCAGTTCCGTCTCACGACCGCCCCGCTGCCGGGCGGTGACGAGGGGCCGCTGCTGGCCTTGCTGGTGGAAGACATCACGCTGGCCAAGCAACTCGAGCGCCAGATGCTCTTGACCGAGCGGCTGACCACCGCCGGGCGTCTGGCCGCGGGCGTGGCCCACGAGCTGAACAACCCGCTGGCCACGATCGCCGGCTGCGCGGAGTCCTTGCAGTCCCGCCTCAAGGAGGCGGCCCTGGCCGGACGGGACGAGCTGGCGGACTTCCCGACCTACCTCGGCCTGGTCGAAGAGGAGGCGTTCCGCTGCAAGGAGATCACCGGCAGCCTCCTGCAGTTCGTGCGCGAGCCCGGCAGTCGACGGACGTCGACCGACGTCAATGGGCTGGTCGATAAGACCATCGAGCTGCTCTCGCGCCAGGCGCGGTACACTGCCGGCCGGTTCGCCACCGAGCTTGACGGCTCGCTGTCCGAGGTGACGCTGAACGAGGGACAGCTCCGCCAGGTCTTCCTGGGGCTCGGCTCGAACGCGATGGATGCCATGGACGGCCACGGCTGTCTGACCATCCGCACGCGGCGGGCGCGCCACGAGATCGAGATCGAATTCGAGGACGAAGGACCGGGCATTCCCGAGGAGATCGCGGCGCGGATCTGGGACCCGTTCTTCACCACCAAGCCGCCGGGGCAGGGGACCGGCCTGGGCCTGGCCATTGCCCAGGGCATCGTGGCCGATCACGGAGGACGCATCGAGATGCAATCGCATGTGGGGAAGGGGAGTATCTTTCGCGTGGTACTGCCGGCATGAACCGCTCGATCCGTGTCCTGGTGGCCGACGACGAGAAGAACCTGCGCGACCTGGTCGTCCGCGAGCTGTCCCGGCGCGGGCTCGAAGCCGAGGGCGTGGGCGATGGTGAGGCCGCGCTGGCCCGCCTGCGGGAGAATCCCTACGACGTGGTCGTGCTCGACATGAAGATGCCCAAGAAGGAGGGCATCGAGGTGCTGCGCGAGCTGCAGGAGTTCCCCGAGCACCCGCAAGTGATCGTCATGACCGGGTTCCAGGAAGTGTCCACCGCTGTCGAGGCGATGAAGCTCGGCGCCTACGACTACCTCACCAAGCCGACCAAGATCGAGGAGCTGGAGATCCTCGTGCGCAAGGCGGCCGAGAAGGGCCAGCTCCTGCGCGACAACCTCGCCCTGCGAGCTCACGCCCCGGGGGCCGGACCGTTCGGCGGGATCGTGACCCGCAGCCAGCGGATGAACGAGGTCCTGCGCATCGTGGAGCGGGTGGCGCCTACCCCGTCCTCCGTGCTCGTGCTCGGCGAGAGCGGCACCGGCAAGGAGCTGGTGGCCCGTGCCATCCACGAGCGCTCGGGGCGCGTCGAGCGGCCCTTCGTGCCGATTCACTGCGGCGCCCTGCCTCGCGAGGTGCTCGAGTCCGAGCTGTTCGGTCACGAAAAGGGCGCGTTTACCGGCGCGGTCGGCTCCAAGCCCGGCCTCATCGAGCTGGCCGACGGCGGCACGCTCTTCCTCGACGAGATCGGCGACATGGAGCCGGACAGCCAGGTGAAGCTGCTGCGTGTGCTGGAGACGGGCATGTTCTTCCGCGTCGGCGGGACGCGGCCGCGGCGCGTGGACGTGCGACTGGTCGCCGCCACGAACCGCGACCTGGCCGTGGCGATGAAGACGGGGCAGTTCCGCGAGGATCTCTACTATCGGATCAACACGATCACCGTGAACCTGCCTCCGCTCCGCGATCGCCCGGAGGACGTCACGCTGCTGGCCCAGCACTTCCTCGAGACCAACGCCATCTACGGGCTGAAGCGCCTGAGCCCGGCCGCGCTGGCCGCATTCGAGGCCTACGCCTGGCCCGGCAACGTGCGTGAGCTGCTCCACGCGATCCAGCGGGGCGCCATCCTCTGCAAGGGCGACGAGATCACGCCGGCCGATTTGCCGCCCGAGGTGGCCGGTGGTGCCGTGGCGGCGCCGGGGGCGCCAACGGCGGCGGGGGCGTCCGGCGGTGGAAACACGCTCGAAACGGTGGAGCGCCAGCACATCATCGGAACGCTCCGTCAGGTGGCCGGTCATCGCGGCAAGGCGGCGGCCTTGCTCGGCATCGATCCCAAGACTCTCTATCGGAAAATCCTCAGCTACCAGATCACGCCCGTCGAGCTCGGCTGATCGCGTACTGACCAAATGCCTGACACGGCCCGGGCGTTCTGCCCGATCCCCGTGGGGCTCGCGGAGCCGTGCTCGTGAATTTCCAGATACTTACGTCGGGTCACGCGTGGCATCGTCGTTGCTCTGTTCCTCGTCGTTCCGCGAGGAACGAGATCAACCAGAGTGAGGAGATTCGATGAACCGTGTGCTCGTGATCGATCAGAACCGCGCGACCCGCGAGGGCTTGGGGCTGGCGTGCCTCGGCCGTGACGTGGCGGTCGCGTTTGCCGAGAACGTGTGCGAGGGCGTGCGGACGCTGCTGACGCTGCCCGTGTCTCTCATCGTGGTCGACGCCGCCGCGCTGCGCATGACCGTTCGCGAGCACGTGCTGCTTTTCGACCGAGTGGCGCGTGGCATTCCCGTGGTGGTCACCGTCCCGGCCGAGACGCCGCTCGAACAGCGCGTCCGGTTCGAGATCGCCGGCTTCCGCGTGCTGACCCAGCCGGTGACCGTCGAGGATCTGCTCGACAAGTCACGCTGAGCCGGTCTCGCCCGCTTCCTTCACTTGCGCGTTGCCACGAGGTGTGTACACTGTCTCTGTCCGTCCACACGAACGGCCGGACCTCGCTTCCGGCGTAACGTCTCTTCCGGTTCGCGGGGCGTGACCGATTAGCGGAAGAGATCGGGGGTTTCTATGGCGTCCAAGCTCTATATCGGCGGCCTCTCCTACTCCACCACGAGCGACGGCCTCAAGGAGTTCTTCAGTCAGAGCGGTAACGTGCTGTCTGCCACAGTGATCACGGACCGTTTTTCGGGGCAGTCGCGCGGCTTTGGCTTCGTCGAGATGGCGGCGGCCGAGGAGGCGCAGAACGCGATCTCCCAGCTCAATGGCCGTGAGCTCGACGGCCGGCGCATCACCGTAGAGATCTCCAACCCGCAGGCTCCGCGCAGCGGGGGTGGCGGCGGCGGCGGGGGACGTCCGGGCGGCGGTGGCGGTGGCCGGCCGGGCGGTGGTCGTCCCGGCGGCGGTCGCCCCGGCGGCGGTGGCGGTGGTCGCGAAAGCGGCTACGCCCATCGCCCCAGCAAACCCGTGAAGTGGTAGCCCACTAACCACCCACGCGCGCAAATCAGAAGGGCCAGCCCCGAGGCTGGCCCTTCTCTTTCTTCGCCGAACTGTTCGGCGCCCACTGCACCTACTGGAAGATTCGATCGTATCTTCCGTACTCGTGCGCCGCATCCATGAACCACTTCACGATTTCCGGATCCGACTTGGGTGGGATCTCGCACGAGGTGGACAGGATGAATCCCGACTGGCGGGCGGCGGAGTCGACGCAGCGCTTGACGTCCGCGTACATCGACTCGCGGGAGGTCTTCTCGAACTTGGTGGCGTCCACGTTGCCGATGGCCACCGCGCGCCCGTGGGCAACCTCCACGAACCGCGCCAGCTGATCCACGTACAGCTTGGGGTCGGACTGCTGGTCGAGGTCGAAGGAGAGGGTCGTGAAGCCGCAGTTGATCACGTCCTCGAAGATCGGATAGGTGGTGCCGCAGATGTGCGTGGTCACGCCGACCTTCTTGGCCTTGAAGTAGTCGACCAGCTCCTTGTGGTACGGCGCGATGAACTCGCGATAGTTGTCCGGCGAGATCAGGCTGATCGAGGCCGTCGGCTCGGAGAAGCTGAGCCCGATCCCGGTCTTGACGATGGCGTCGCCCCAGATCTTGGAGAAGTCGGTGGCCACCCGCATGACGTCGTGGATGAACTGCGGGTCCTCGAAGGTGTCGAGCAGCATCGTCTCGGGATTGCGCAGGAGCATGGCGATCGTCCACGGTCCCACCGCCACCGCACCGATCGCGGTCGGGGGCTTGGCCTTCACCAGGGCCTCGCACTGCTCGAGGAAGCCGGGCAGGCGTCCGGTCTTGTACGGATCGGGCATGGGCAGGCGGGCCAGCGCCGACTTGTCCTCGTGCAGCACGTGCGCGTCGATCGAGGGGACGACGTAGTCGGAGTACTTCACGTGGCAGCCGAAGGCCTCGGCCTCCTTGGCCAGATCGTTGTAGGCGAGCACCACGTCGGGCTCGTAGCGCTCGTAGTAGTTCATCATCGCGGTGATGGCGCGCGTGGGATTGGTGCAGTACTCCTCGATCGACAGGCCGTCGAGCGTCCCGGCGAAGGACGCCACGATCGGATAGACCGGCACCCGGTCGGCGAAGGAGCGCTTGTAGGCGGCCACCACCCGGTCGCGATTGCTGAAGCTCCCCTTGCCCTTCTCCACGTCCCAGAGCCGGTTGGCTTCCATATATTTTGGCGGCAGCTTGGCCTCGTACTCCATGAACTGGGTGATCGGATAGCGGATGCCGCCGTTGTGCGTGCCGCGCAGGCCTTCGATGATCTCGTCCATCTGGCCCCACGGGATCGTGAACGCCATCTCGTGATCCTGGGTCTGGCCGAAGATGCGATCACCCGAGCAGGGCAGGATCACCTGCGGCTGGTCGGTGCGCATGGTGGTCACGATGATCTCCGAGCAGTCGATGCGGCCGCCGAACGACGAGGCCAGCTTGCCACCCCGCTTCCACAGGGCCGCCTGGGTCAGGCGCATGACCTGGGCGGGATTGGCATAGATGCAAACCAGGTGGGGCTCGAAGGTGGCGCGGTCCAGCGGAGCCACCAAGAGCGTTTCATACTCGCCCGGCGCGAACCGATCGACCGCCGCCTCGGAGCGCTGGCCGCCTTCCTTGGTCTCGGTGTACATCCCCTCGCAGAGCGTGCCGGAGGAGTGCAGGTGCGTCGGCTTCTCGAACCCCAGGGCGGCGATGCCCAGCGAGCAGATGTGATCCTCGCGGGTGAGGGCGATCATCCAGCCGTAGCGCCGCGCCATGTCGATGACCTGGCAGTTCATCGAGAGCTTCTTGAAGTCACGCGCCGGGCGCTTGGCGCGCTCGGGGATCGGCTCGCCGGGCCGCAACATCCGGATGGCGACCGGGAAGGTTTGAGGGCGAATGTAGGTCTGGAGTTCCCGATCGGCTGTCTTCACATCCACCATTCATCGTCCTCCAGGGCTGCGCGATCGAGCCGTAGTCTACCAGCATGACACGTACGCGAAGTACCACACCCTCGCACGCGAGGTACCACTGTCGTGTACGCCGATTCCGCCTCGCCGGCGTCGTGTCGAATCGGCGACGCGCCGGCGAGCAGGCGGCCGATGAATGATTCGGCGCGATTTCGGCGGATCTCGCGTGATTCCGACCGGTCGAAGTGAGCGGCGGGCGGCTCCCAAGGCTAGCCCTTGACGAAAGGTATGACGTTTGCGATACACGACGACCATGCGGCGCTGGCTGATCTTCGCCCTGGGCGTCATCGTCGGTCAGTGGCTCGCCTATGGGGCGATGGAGTCTCCGGCCGGCTATCACACCCGGGCCCAGCAGGCCTGGGAGGGCCGCGACTACCTGGGGGCCATGCGCCTCTGGAGCCACGCCGTCTCGCTGCAGCCGAGCGACCCCACCTTCCAGTACCTGAGAGGGACAGCGCTGGCCCGGCTGGGGATGAGGCTCTCGGCGATCGACGCCTTCCAGGTCACCCTGCTGCTGGACCCCTCGCCGGCCCTGACCCGCCACGTCTTCGACGAGCTGAGCCGGCTCAATCGCCCGCCCGGGGCGACCGTCCAGGAGACGAGCGTGCCCCTCGAGCATGGCATGGGGGTGTGGATCGCCTTGGTCACGGTCAATGAGGCACACACGGGGCGTTTCCTGGTCGACACCGGGTCCAGTGTCACGGTGCTCTCACCGGCGCTCGCCGCCTCGGCGGGTATCGTCGGCGGCCGGGACGGCGGCTCGCCGGTGGAGCTGCAGACCCTGGGCGGCAAGACGGCCGGACCGTCGGCGACCGTGGCCTCGCTGCGGGTGGGTGACCAGGAGCTGCGCGACGCGCCCGTGGTCCTGCACGATCCCGGCTCGGGTCTGGATGGCATTCTCGGCAACACGTTCCTCAGCCGGTACCGCGTGACGGTCGACGCCGACCGCCGCCTGCTGGTCCTCCGCCAACTCGTCGGCGAATAGCCCGGGTCTCTCCGGCCCTGCGTGCCGGGGAGCACGGCGCCGCGGGTCAGTACCGCGGCCCGCTGGGGCCTCGGTGATGCGACATTCTTGCGCTGAAGCTCGTGCGTCTTGGCCGTCCGGTTTGTCCCACCCGGCCGCGCCATGTGCCCGTTTTCTCGGAACGTAGTTCGGCCCCACGGCACTCGGCCCCAGTCGTGCCAGTATCGGTGTCGTGGGCGCGCGGCTGCCCACCACGGCGGGCTCGTTCGGCTCGTCGCTGCGTTCTGATCGCGCGTGCTCTCGTCCGTAGTCGAGTCGCCCTGGGTATTCCCCAGGCCTGACGCTCCACCCTTGGGCCGCCTCTCTTATGCGGAATCGATTCATCGCGCTCGCTCTGTTGTCGACGTGCGCCTTCGTCACCACGATCACGCGTCCCGGCGCCCACGCCGGAGACCTGGCACCCCAGCACGTCATGGACCGGGCGGCCGCCGCCGGCACTGTGAGCGTCATCGTGGAGATCGGCGGCATGGCGCGACGCCCGAGCATCAGCTGTCGCATTCATCGGCCGTCGCCGGGCAGCGACTGAACATCCGGCAGGGCCAGGCGGACGTACGCCGCGCGCTGCGGGGCCTCGCGCATCGGATCCGCCACGAGTATGCGTCGATGCCGTACATGGTCATCGAGGTGAGCCCCGACGCCCTGCGCGTGCTCGGCACGATGCGCAGGATCGTCACCCGAATCGAAGAGGACATCGATCTGTATCCGCTGCTGGTCGAGAGCGTCCCCCTTGTCCAGGCGCCCACGGCGTGGGCCGCGGGGGGCGATGGTCAGGGAACCGTCATCGCCGTCATCGATACCGGCGTCGACAGGAACCATCCCTTCCTCCACGGTAAGGTCGTCGAGGAGGCGTGCTACGTCCGCGGCGCGGACGGCGCCGGCGGTGGGGGGGAGTGTCCCAATGGGCTCGACAGCCAGCTCGGCCCCGGCTCGGCGCAGCCGTGCCCGAGCTGTACGCACGGGACCCACGTGGCGGGGATCGCCGCCGGCAACGGCGGACCGCCCGCGAACGTCGCCTTCTCGGGGGTGGCCCCGGGCGCGAGGCTCATGGCCATCCGCATCTCCAGCGCCGCCGGGCCCGCGTCGGCCTCCGACATGCTGGCCGGGCTCGAGCGCGTCTATCTGCTTCGCCACACGTACAACTTCGCCGCGGTCAACATGAGCCTCGGCGTGCCGGGATTCGGCCGGGTCACCACGTGTGATGACCTCCTGCCGGCGATGACGACGATCATCCAGAATCTGAAGGCGGCCGGTATCGCGACCGTCATCGCCTCCGGCGACGATGGTTTCGCCAACGCGGTCTCGTTCCCGGCCTGCATCGGGGCCGCGGTCAGCGTCGCCTCCAGCGACGATGGCTCGTCGGGAGTGATGCTGGACACCGTGTCGTATTTCTCGAACGTCGCGCCCTTCGTGTCACTGCTGGCGCCGGGGCAGTGGATCACGTCGTCGGTGCTCCCCGGGGGCGACTACGGCGCGGGCCGCGGCACGTCGATGGCGGCGCCGCACGTGGCCGCCGCTCTGGCGATCATGAAGCAGGTGGCGCCGGCGGGCTCCGTCACCCAGTTCGTCGACGCGCTCCGGTCCACCGGTGTCGCCACGGTCGATACGCGCCGTCCATCGAGCGTCCGGACGCCCAGGGCACGACGGTGCCGCGGATCCGGATCGCCGATGCCCTGGCCGCGCTCCCCACCGTCCGGTTCGCCGCGGCGACGTTTTCGGTGCCGGAGGCCGGCACGGCGACGATCACCGTGACGCGCAGCGGCCTGCTGGCTGACGGGGCGACCGTGCACTACACGACCACCAATGGCACTGCGCTGGGCGGCACGCACTACACGCCGGCGAGCGGGACGCTGACGTTCAACGCGGGTGAGGCGAGCCGGACGTTCACGGTGGCGACGAGCGACAACCCCCTCGTCAATCCGGACCGCACCGTGAACCTCACGCTCGGCAGCCCGAACGGCCTCCTTCTCGGTGTCCCGTCGACCGCGGTGCTGACCATCGCGAACAACGACGAGGGCGGCGTCCTCGCCTTCGCGGCATCGAACGTCCAGATCGCCGAGAACGGCGGCGCGGCCACGATCGAGGTCGTCCGCACGGGCGCCAACCTCGCGGGCGGCGTTACCGTGCGCTTTGCCACCACGAACGGCACCGCGATCGCGGGCAGCGCCTACACGGCGACCTCGGGCACACTGACGTTCCCGGCGGGCGCGACGAGCGCGACGTTCACGGTGCCGATCCTCGACAATACGGTGTTCGGCGGCGACAGGACCTTCCAGGTGACGCTGAGCTCCCCGGGCGGTGGCGCGACGCTCGCCACGTCGGCGACGGCCAGCGTGACCATCCAGGAGAATGACACGCCCGGGTCCTTCCAGTTCTCGTCGGCGACGTACGCGGCGACGGAGGGCGGACCGGCCGCGAGCATCACTGTCACCCGGACGGGCACGCACCTGGCCGGGGGCGTGACCATTGCCTACGCGACCAGCGACGGCACCGCGACCGCCGGTACGGACTACACGGCGAAGTCGGGCACGCTCACCTTTGCGGCCGGCGTGACGAGCATGGTCTTCACCGTGCCCATCGCGAACGACGCGATCATCGAGCCTGCGGAGACGGTCAATCTCACGCTCGCGGTGCCTGCCGGAAGCCCGGCCCTGCTCGGCGCCCCGACCTCGGCCGTGCTGACGATCCAGGAAGACGACGGTCCTGGATTCCGGTTCTCGGTGACCAGCCAGTCGGTGGCCGAGGGCGGCTCGGCGAGCGTCGTCGTCGTACGCACGGGCAGTCTCACGACCCCGGCGAGCGTCGACTACCAGGTCGCGGGCGGGACCGCTTCCGGCGGTGGGGTCGCCTTCACGCTCGCCAACGGGACCCTGTCGTTCGCCGCGGGGCAGGCGTCGAAGACGATCGTCGTCCCGACCGTCAACGACACGCTGTTCGAAGGCCCGGAGACCATCGTGCTGCAGCTCGCCAATCCGACCGGCGTAGCCACGATCGGCACGCCGGCTTCCACCACCCTCACCATCATCGACAATGACACCGCCGGCACGGTGCAGTTCGGCGCCGCCGCCTACAGCGTCGCCGAAAACGTGCCGGGCGGCAGCATCAACCTCCTCGTCACGCGCGCCGGAACCAATCTCGCCTCCGGTATCGTCGTGAGCTACACCGTCACCGGCGGCACAGCCACCAACGGCGTCGACTACGCCCTGGCCAACGGCGCCCTCACCTTCGGCGCCGGCCAGACGTCGTTGCCCATCCCCGTGCTCACATACACAACGGCTCGGCCCCCGAAGGCAACGAAACCGTCGCTGTCACCCTGAGTAGCTCTCAGGCCACGCTCGGCGCCAACCGCGTCACCACGCTCACGATCCTCGACGACGAGCCGGCGCTGACCTTCA
>Ga0111538_10004307_pt1 | contig 19827 bp, 24 predicted proteins | sample SoiMethybrSBSTD1_FD_79669 | JGI IMG/M metagenome (GOLD analysis project Ga0111538, IMG submission 79669) | Bulk soil microbial communities from a Populus tree surrounding site in Tennessee, USA - Soil MetaG P. TD hybrid SBSTD1 (version 2)... | ecosystem: Environmental > Terrestrial > Soil >...
CAAGAAGCTCGTCGCGATGTGGGACTTCGAGTACGCCAAGGACAAGGTGATGATGGGCGCCGAGCGGCGTTCGATGATCGTCACCGAGGACGAGAAGAAGGTCACGGCGATTCACGAGGCCGGCCACGCGCTGCTCGGCATCCTGCTGCCGCACGCGGATCCGCTGCACAAGGTGACGATCGTGCCGCGCGGCATGGCGCTCGGCCTGACCATGTCGCTGCCGACCGACGAGAAGCACAACTACTCGAAGAACTACCTGGTCGATCAGATCGGCATCCTGCTCGGCGGGCGCATCGCCGAGGAGATCACCACCGGCAACATCACGACCGGCGCCGGCAACGACCTCGAGCGCGCCACCGACCTGGCGCGCCGCATGGTCTGCGAGTGGGGCATGAGCGAGACGATGGGCCCGCTGACCTTCGGCAAGAAGGAAGAGCAGATCTTCCTCGGCCGCGAGATCGCGCAGCACACCGACTACAGCGAAGACACGGCGCTCAAGATCGACGGCGAAGTGAAGCGCATCATCGGCGGTCAGTACGAGCGCTGCACCGCGCTCCTCAAGGAGCACAAGCAGCGCCTGCAGGACATCGCCGACGCGCTGCTCGCGCGCGAAGTGCTCGACGCCGATCAGGTCCGCCGGCTGGCCTACGGCCACCCGCTCGATGAGGCGCCGGCCGCCGAGCTGCCGCCGTCCGCCGAGACGCCGTCGAAGGAAAAGGAGCGTCCGTCGATCGTTCCGCCGATGGAACCGATCCGAAAGCCGCTCACGCAGGAGTGATCGCCGCTCCGCGGCCAACGTTCACCGTGCCACTTCCGGGCCGGGCGCCTCTGGTGCTCGGCCCGCGCACTTTAGTAATGGGCGTCGTCAACGTCACGCCCGATTCCTTTTCAGACGGCGGCAAGGCGCTCGACCCCTCGCGCGCGCGCGACATCGCGCTGGCGATGGAAGCCGCGGGCGCGGACATCATCGACATTGGAGCTGAGTCTACGCGTCCGGGCGCGAAGCCGGTCGGCGCCGCCGAGGAGCTCGCGCGCGTCGAGCCGGCGGTGAAGGCCGTTGCAGGGGCCGTGCGCGTGCCCATTTCAATCGACACCTACAAGGCGGTCGTCGCCAAGGCGGCGCTCGACAGCGGCGCGTCGATCGTCAACGACATCAGCGCGTTCGAGTACGACCCGGACCTCGGCCCGCTGGTTGCGGCCCGCAACGTGCCCGCCATCCTGATGCACACGCGCGGCCGTCCCGAAGACATGTACGCCCACGCCGAGTACGGCGACGTCGTGACCGAGGTGATCGCCGATCTGCGACGGGCGATCGCGCGCGCGGAGGATTACGGCGTCCCGCGCGAACGGCTGATCGTCGATCCCGGCATCGGATTCGCGAAGCGGGGAAACCAGAGCCTGCAGGTGCTGGCTGGCCTCGGCAGGTTCCTGGAGCTGGGCCGCCCGTTGCTCGTCGGGCCGTCACGCAAGTCGTTCATGGCGGCGGCCACCGGACCGCTGGCGCCTGAAGATCGTGATTGGGCGACGACTGCTGCGGTGACAGCGGCAGTGTTGGGGGGCGCCCACATTGTCCGGGTCCACAACGTCGAGAAGATGGTCCACGTGGTGAGGGTGGCGGATGCGTTGAGGGCCGGCCCTTCGACTCGTGGACAGCCTTCATAAAGGCTCTCCACTCGCTCAGGACGGGCTGATAGGATTCTTTCAGCCCGCGCCATGAATCCGACCGAGCTGCTCCAGCGCTTCGCCGAACTCCTCCGCCGCCCGCCCGTCACCTGGTGGGACGTGCTGGACATTCTGATCGTCTCGATCCTCATTTACGAGCTGCTCAAGCTCATCCGGGGGACGCGGGCGGTGCAGATGGCGGTGGGCATTGCGTCGATCGTCGGCCTGTTCTATCTCTCGCGCGGGCTTCAGCTCGAGACGCTCAACTGGTTGATCCGCAACGTGATCGGCTACGTCGTCTTTGCGGTGATCGTGCTGCTCCAGGCGGACATCCGCCGCGCGCTCGTGCACCTCGGACGCGGCCGGTTGTTCCGGCGCTTCGATCGCAAGGTCAGCGACGACGACACCGTCGAGGAGCTGGTGGTCGCGGCGACGACGTTGTCCGCGAAGAAGACGGGCGCCATCGTCGTGATCGAGCGGTCGATCGGTCTCCGCAACTACATCGAGAGTGGCATTCCGCTCGACGCCAAGCTCACTTACGATTTGCTGGTCAGCATTTTTCAGCCGACCTCGCCGCTGCACGACGGCGCCGTGATCATGCAGGGCGATCGCGCCGCGGCCGCGGCGTGCTTCCTGCCGCTGACGACCAATCCACGATTGAGCCGCGAGCTGGGCTCACGCCATCGCGCGGCGATTGGCGTGACCGAGGAAAACGATGCGGTGGCGATCGTCGTGTCGGAAGAAACCGGACGCATCTCCATTGTCGAAGACGGCGACCTCGAATACGACATCGACGCCGAGCGGCTGCGGACGCGGCTCGCGGAGGTGGTCACCCTTCGCCGGGCCAGCGGCAAGCAGCGCCAGCCTGGGTACTCCTTCAGCTGATGGCGTACCATCCCTTTCGCAATCTTGGGTTGAAGTTCCTGTCGACGCTGGTCGCGATCATGCTCTGGCTGATCGTCGCGGGCGAGCGCACCGTCGAGCGCGTGATGCGCGCGCCGGTGGAATTCCAGAACCTCCCGGCCGGCCTGGAAATCGTCGGCGATGCGCCGGACACGATCGAAGTGCGCCTCCGCGGATCGTCGGGCGCGCTGAGCCGGATGTCGGCGGGCGACATGGCCGCCGTGATCGATCTCACGACGGCGCGGCCGGGACAGCGCCTGTTCCACATCACGCCGAGCCAGGTCAACGTGCCGTACGGAGTGGAGATCGTGCAGGTCGGACCGTCGACGCTGACGATGGACTTCGAGTTATCGGGAATCCGGCCGGTGCCCGTCGAGCCGAATATCGACGGGCGTCCGGCGCCGGGCTACGAGGTCACCAAGATCACCAGCGACCCTGCCACCGTCGAGGTCGCGGGGCCGGAGTCGGCGTTGAAGCGGCTGCAAGCCGCCATCACCGAGCCGGTGTCGGTGACCGATCAAACGCGAACGGTCCGCGAAGTGGTGAACATCGGTGTGCCCAATGCCACGTTGCGGCTGCGCACGCCGCAAACCGCGGTCGTCACCGTCACGATTGCTCCTAAACAACCATGAAGCTATTTGGGACTGATGGAATTCGCGGCAAGGCCGGCACCGCGCCGCTGGTGCCGGAGACGGTTGCGCGCGTGGGCGCGGCGCTCGTCAAGACGATGATCGCGAACGATCCGAGTCATCGGCTTCGCTATGTCATCGGCCGGGACACACGCGAGTCGGGGACGTGGATCGAGGACGAGCTCGCCCGCGGGCTGAGCTCGGAAGGCGCCACGGTGGTCAGCGCCGGCGTGGTGCCGACACCGGCGGTGGCATACCTCGCCCGCACCGAAGGCTTCGATGCCGGCATTGTCATTTCCGCCTCGCACAATCCCTATGAAGACAACGGCATCAAGGTGTTCGGCGGCGCCGGCACCAAGCTGACCGAGCAGCTCGAAGCGTCGGTCGAAGCGAGCGTCGCGGACGCATCGTGGAGTGTTCCGTCCGGTGCGACCCTTCCTTCGCGCGACTCCGGAGTACGGAAGAACCTCGCGCAGCATTACGTCCAGCATCTGCTCGAGATCATGAAGAGCGCCGGGCCGCTTGCCGGATCGAAGATCGTGATCGACTGCGCGAATGGCGCGACCGCGCCGTTTGCCCCGGAGTTGTTCGAGCAGCTGGGATTCAGCGTCGACGCGATCGGCGTCGATCCCAACGGACGGAACATCAATCTGAACTGCGGCTCCACGCATCTCGATGGACTGGCGAAAGCCGTCGTTGAAAAGCAGGCGCGTCTCGGCGTGGCGTTCGACGGCGACGGCGATCGCGCGTTGTTCGTCGATCATGACGGCAAGGTGGTCGACGGCGACGCGACGTTGTTGATGTCGGCGGTTTACCTCAAGGATCGCGGCCGCTTGCCGGGGCCGGCGGTGGTCGCGACCGTGATGAGCAACATCGGCCTCGAGATCGCGCTTCGCGATCGCGGCATCGAGCTCGTGCGCACCGCGGTCGGCGACAAGTACGTGATGGAGGAGATGGTGAAGCGCGGCTTCGCCCTCGGCGGCGAGCAGTCCGGCCACGTGATCTTCTCCGATCACCTGTTCACCGGCGACGGCCTCGCGACGGCGCTGAACGTGCTGCGCATCATGGCGGACACCGGCCAGGAGCTCTCGGCGCTGGCGTCGCAGCTGGTGACGTATCCGCAGGTGCTCGTGAACGTCCGCGTGAAGCAGAAGACGGATCTGGCCACGGTCCCGGCGATTGCCAGCACGATGCGCCGGGTCGAGGAGCATCTCTCGGGCAACGGCAGGCTGCTGGTCCGCTACTCAGGCACCGAGCCGCTGCTGCGCATCATGCTGGAAGGCAAGGACGACGTCGAGATCAAGCAGTGGGCGGATCAGATCGCGAATGTGGTCCGCGAGAATCTGGCGTGATCAAACTCTCAGTCAACGTCAACAAGGTCGCGACGGTTCGCAATTCCCGCGGCGGTTCGATCCCGTCGGTGATTGAAGCGGTGCGCACGTGCATCGACGCCGGCGCTCCCGGCATCACCGTGCATCCCCGCGCGGACGAGCGCCACATCACCACGCAAGACGTGTACGACATCGCGGAGGAGCTCGCGCCGTTCAGCGCCGCCGGAGGCCTGGCCAACGAACAGCGGGTCGAGTTCAACATCGAGGGTGATCCACGTCCGGGGTTTCTCGAGCTCGTCCTCGCCGTCAAACCCGATCAGTGCACGCTCGTGCCCGTGAAGCCTGGTGAGATCACCAGCGAAGCGGGCTGGCCCGCCGATACGCCCGCCGACACGCTGGCCGGCATCGTCGGCGCCTTGAAGGCGAACGGCGTGCGCGTGAGCCTGTTCGTCGATCCGGAGCCGGCGGCGATTCGGTGGGCGAAGACGATGGGTGCCGATCGCGTCGAGTTGTATACCGAGCCGTTCGCGCGCGCGTTCGAGCGCGGCCCCGGCGCCGCATCAGAGAGTTTCGCGAAATACGCCGCCGCGTCGAACCTCGCCTTCGATCTCGGTGTCGGCGTCAATGCGGGCCACGATCTCGATCTCAAGAACCTGACGCTGTTCAAGACGCTGCCGCACCTCGACGAGGTGTCGATCGGCCATGCGTTGATCAGCCGCGCGATTTTCGTCGGTCTCGGCCGCGTGGTGAAGGAATACCTCGCCGCGCTGTCGCTGGTGCTGCTGTCGATCCTGCTGGCGTCACCGGCGGAGGCCTCGGGCAGCCGTGTCACCTTTCCATCGGCTGACGGCGTGCCGCTGGTCGGCGAATTCTACGAGGCCTCGTCGCGGCCGGCGCCGGCGGTGCTGCTCGTGCACATGCTGTCGCGCAGTCATGCCGATTGGGGATCGCTGCCGGATCGGATTCGCGACGTCGGAATCACCGCGCTCGCGATCGATCTCCGCGGGCACGGCCAGTCGTTTGGCTCCGCGCAGGATCTGCAACCGATGGTCGGGGACGTGCGCGCCGCCGCGCAGTGGCTGGCGTCGCGAGCCGGCGTGCGCGGCGATCAGATCGCCATTGTCGGTGCGTCGCTCGGCGCCAGCCTCGCGCTGCTGGCCGCGGTGGACGTGCCGCAGGTCCGCGCCATCGCGCTGCTGTCGCCGTCGCTCGATTACCGCGGGCTGAGGACCGACGCCGCGCTGGTGAAGCGCCTGGGACCGCGATCGATCTGGCTCGCCGCGAGCGATCAGGATCCCCTGGCCCTGCGTACGCTGCGCGACATGGCCGCAGAGCCCTCCGGGCCGCGCGAACAGCACGTGTCGAGCGTGCTGGCGCACGGCACGGCGCTGCTCGACAAGGACGGCGACGTGGCGCGAACGCTGGTGGACTGGCTGCGCCGCTCATTGCTATCCTGATCCTTCCAATGAGAGCAGATGCGATCGTCTTCGGCATTGCCGGCAGCCTGTTCGGCCTGATCATCGGCTGGGTGCTGGGCAGCCAGCAGGCGGCGAAGAGCGGCCCCATCGCGGCGCCGGTCGCGCAGTCGGCTCCAGCGCAGCAGTCGAGCGCGCAGCCGCAACCCGCGCCGATCGACCCGGCGCGCGTGGCCGCGCTGCAAGACGCCGCGACGAAGAATCCCAAGGACGTGCAGTCGCGTGTGCAGCTGGGCAACATGTTCTTCGACGCCGAGCAGTACGGGCAGTCGATCACGTGGTACGAGCAGGCGTTCGCCATCGACCCGCGCGACGCGAACGTGTCGACGGATCTCGGCGTCGCCTACTACTACACGAATCAGCCGGACAAGGCGCTGGCGCAGTTCGACAAGTCGCTGGCGATCGATCCGAAGCACGTCAAGACGCTGCTGAACGTGGGCATCGTCCGCGCGTTCGGCAAGCAGGATCTGGCCGGCGCCGGCCAGGCCTGGCAGCAGGTCGTGGATCTCGCGCCGAATTCTCCGGAAGGCATGGCGGCGAAGAAGGGGCTCGAGGGGATCAAGAGCGCGCAGGGCGGCGGAGCGAAATAACACGTGCTGGCGCGCTTCCTGCTCCTGATGGTCCTGTTCGTCGTCATTGCGAGGACCTTCTGGAGATTTTTTGATGCGGTGGTGCGCGGCGCCAGCGGGCCCGCGCCGCAAGGCGGACGTCGCGCGGGACCGCCGGCGGCGGTGAAAATGCAGCAGTGCCCGGTGTGCGGCACTTACGTGGTGCCAGGCAAGGCAATCAGCATCGTCAGCGGCGGCTCGCCGATCTATTTCGACAGCGAGAAGTGCCGCGCTGAGTATCAATCGCGATGAAGGCGGAAGAACAGGCTCGCGCGGACATCGTTGAAGTCGGCCGTCGTCTCTGGACGCGAGGATTTGTCGCATCCAACGACGGCAATATCAGCGTGCGCCTCGACGACAACCGGTTGATCACCACGCCGAAGAACGTGTCGAAGGGTTTCATGACCCCCGACATGATGGTGATTACGGACCTCGACGGAAAAAAGATCGCCGGCGAGCGCGATCCCTCGTCCGAGCTCAAGATGCACCTCGAGGTGTACCGCAACCGTCCGGACGCGCGCGCGGTGGTGCACGCGCATCCGCCGACGGCGACCGGCTTTGCCGTGGCCGGCATCGCGCTCGATCGCGCCGTGCTCGCGGAAGTCATCACCACGCTCGGCAGCATTCCGATTGCCGAATATGCGACGCCGTCAACCGAGGAGCTGCCCGCGGCGGTGCGCAAGTACGTCAAGGCGCACGACGGCCTGCTGCTCGCGAACCACGGCGCGCTGGCGCTGGCGGGCGACGTGATGTCGGCGTATTACCGGATGGAGACGATCGAGCATTTCGCGAAGATCAGCCTGGTTGCGCGCACGCTGGGGCGGGAAAACGTGCTGTCGCGCGGGGAAGTCGACCGCCTGCAGGGACTTCGCGGCATGTACGGGATTGCGTCGCCGGCGCCAATTTGCACCGACGACTCGGCGCCGGCCGGCGGTCAACTGGACTGCCAAATCGTTCAAGCGCCGGATTCGGACGAGCGGCTGGTGTCGCAAAGATTACCGGTGCCCGCGGGCGGCATTGATGGTGAAATTCGGCTAACATACCGCGAGTTGACGGCGCTCATCGAAGACGCCATCAAAGCCATTAAATAGAGAGAGGATCAACGTAAATGGGTGAAGCACTCGGCATGATCGAAACCAAGGGTCTGGTCGCAATGATCGAAGCCGCCGACGCCATGGTGAAGGCTGCCAAAGTGACTTTGGTCGGATGGGAAAAAATCGGCGCCGGCTACGTGACCGCCGTGGTCCGCGGCGACGTGGCGGCCGTGAAGGCGGCGACCGATGCCGGCGCGGCGGCCGCGCGGCGCGTCGGCGAGCTCGTGTCGGTGCACGTCATTCCGCGCCCGCACGCCAACCTCGAAGACGTTCTCCCGATCGGCAAAGCCGCCAAGGGATAAATGCTTCTCGCTCGCATCGTCGGGACTGTTGTCGCGACGAGAAAGGATCCGCGGCTGGTCAGCAACAAGCTGTTGCTGGCCCGCCCGGTCGATCCGAAAGGCAAGGCTGAAGGCAATTACCTCGTCGCCATCGATACGGTGGACGCCGGCGTCGGCGAAACCGTGTTGATCGTCAGCGGCAGCTCGGCGCGCATGGCGGCGGGCATGAAGGACACGCCGGTGGATGCCGCGGTGGTCGGCATTGTCGACACCGTCGACGTCAACGAGTAAATCATGCAGCTCGCGCGCGTGATTGGCGACGTCGTCGCCACCATCAAGGATCCCAACTTCGACAGCATCAAGCTGCTGCTCGTGCAGCCGATCGCCGCGGACGGCAAGGACGTTGGCCGGCCGCTGGTGGCGGTCGACTCGGTGGGCGCCGGCGTTGGCGAAACGGTGTTCTTCGTTCGCGGCAAGGAAGCGAGCTTCCCCTGGCATCCGATCGAAGTGCCGGCCGATGCGGGCATCGTCGGCATCGTCGATCACTACACGGTGCCGAAATGATCCTCGCACGCGTCGTCGGCACCGTCGTCTCGACGCAGAAGCGCCCGCAGTTCGAGGGCGCGAAGCTGTTGCTGGTGCAGCCCGAGACGCCGCAGGGCGAGGCCAAGGGTCCGACCCTGCTGGCGATCGACTCGGTCGGCGCGGGCGTGAGCGAGCGGGTGCTTGTCGTGCTGGAAGGACGCGCCGCCGGCGAGGCGCTCGGCAAGAAGCTGTCGCCCGTTGACGCCGCGATTGTTGGTATCGTCGATCAGCTGGAGTGCGTGGAATGAACGACGATGAGCTGCGCGAGTTGATCCGCGCCGCGATTCAGAAACACATGGGTGAGTCCGCCTCCGCTCGCGAAACTTCCGGCGAGCTTCGGCGCGACGCGGCCGTCGGCCGCGCCTCTGAACCCGTGGTATCGATCAGCTTCGGTCAATATCGTCTCGAACGAGCAGCGGGCGACACGTCATGCCTGATCGAGCCGGCCGTCCAATGCAATCACTGCGGTTTCTGTAAGTGCCACGGACACTAGTCACCCGCAAGCTGCCGTCCTCGGTCATGGCGAAGCTCGAAGCTGCGTCCGACGTCGATTTGTACGTCGGCACCACCGCGATCTCGCGCGAGGAGCTGCTGCGACGCGTCAAGGGTGTTGACGCGATCATCTGCCTGCTCACCGAACCCATCGATGCCGAAGTGCTGGATGCCGCGGGGCGGCAGCTGAAGATCGTGGCGAACGTTGCGGTTGGCTACAACAACATCGACGTGCCCGCCTGCCGGGCGCGCGGCATTGCCGTCACGAATACACCCGACGTGCTCACCAACGCGTGCGCCGATTTCACGTGGGGCCTGATCCTCGCGATCACGCGGCGGCTCGGCGAGGGCGAGCGAGTGGTGCGCGCCGGCAAGTGGGGCGGCTGGGCGCTCGACTACATGCTCGGGATGGAGCTGCGCGGCAAGCAGCTCGGTCTCGTCGGCGTTGGCCGCATCGGCGCCACGGTGGCGGAGAAAGCGCCGGCATTCGGCATGAGCATCGCGTATACGGATCAACGGCCCGCGGACATTCCCCACGCGACGCAGATGCCGCTGGATCGGCTGCTGGCGACATCGGACATCGTCTCGCTGCATGTGCCGATGACGCCGGAAACGAAACACCTCATCGATCAGAAGGCGCTGACCAAGATGAAGCGCACCGCGTATCTGATCAACACGTCGCGCGGTCCCGTGGTGGACGAAGCCGCGCTGGCGTGGGCGCTCAAGGAGCGGCTGATCGCGGGCGCCGCCCTCGATGTCTACGAGAAGGAGCCGGAGATCAATGCCGGCCTGATGGGACTCGAGAACGTGCTGCTGATACCGCACCTGGCGAGCGCCACCACCGAAACGCGAACCGCGATGGCCGATCTCGCGGTCACGAACGCCATTGCGGTGCTGAATGGTAAGCCGCCCGTTACGCCCGTCCCCTAAAGCCGTCGATCGCGTCATGCGTACGCTCGCCCGGGAAATCGACGGGCTCGAGCTGCCCGCTGTCGAAAAAATCTCTGAAAGCCAGAAGCGCGATCCGTTCCAGATCCTGATCTCGACGCTGCTCTCGGCGCGGACGCAGGACGCGACGACGCTGGCGGCGTCGACGCGATTGTTCGCGAAGGCACGCACTCCACACGCCATCGCGAAGCTGCGCGTGAAGCAGATCGAGAAGCTGATCTACCCGGTCGGTTTTTATCGCAACAAGGCGGTGTTCGTGAGGGATGCCGCGAAAATGATCATCGCGAAGTTCGGCGGCCGCGTGCCGTCGACGCTCGAGGAGATGATCACGCTGCCCGGCGTTGGCCGGAAGACCGCCAACCTGGTGATGATTCTTGCGTTCAAGAGCCACGAGAACATCTGCGTCGACATTCACGTCCACCGAATCGCCAACCGGCTCGGCTGGGTGCGGACGCGGACGCCCGAGGAGACCGAGCAGGCGCTCTACCAGGCGCTCGAGCAGCAGTGGTGGCCGGTCGTGAACCAGTATCTCGTCACCTGGGGTCAGCATGTCTGCCGCCCGGTGTACCCTCGATGCGATCGATGTCCGCTGCTGAAAATGTGCGCCCGAACAGGCGTGCAGGTGGGAGTCTCATGAAGTCATTAGTGGTTGCCGTGATTGCCGCGGTCGCCTTGTCCTCCGCAGCCGTGGCGAAGGAGGAGCAGGGCAAGACCTCGCCTGGAGCGGGTCCGTCGATTGTCGTCGTCGAGACCGAGAAGGGCACATTCGAATTCGAAACGTATCCCAACGAAGCTCCGAAGACCGTGGCGCACATCCTCGGGCTGATCAACAAGCGGTTCTACAACGGCCAGCGCGTGCACCGCGTCGTGCCGGGCTTCGTGATGCAGTTCGGCGATCAGCAGACGCGCGACATGACCAAGGAAAAAATGTGGGGCCGCGTCGAGGGCCCGGCCGTCGGCGTGGCCGAGTTCTCGAAGCTGCGCACGCACGTCAGGGGCGCCGTCGCCCTCGCGCACAACGGCGATGCGTCGAAGGCCGACACGCAGATGTACGTGACGCTCGCCGACACGCCTCGCCTGAACATGAAATACGTCGTGTTCGGCAAGGTAATCTCCGGAATGGACGTGGTCGACAAGCTGAAGTACGCCGATAGAATCGTCAGAGTAACCGTGCGCGAGGCAAAGTAGAGACGATTCCCGCAAGGTCCGGGAATCGCTCGACGAATTCCGCGGGCATGCGTCCCTTGATCGGCTCGTCGAGCATTTTCTTCAACGTCACGGCGTTGGCCACGGATTGCGCCGAGAAGTGATTGTTCAGAAACAGATAGGCCTTCTTTACCAGGGCGCGGACATCACGCACTTTGTTCGCGATTGGTTGCAGCTCTTCCGCCGAATAGAAATAGTTGTAGCGATCTTCGGACTCCGCGTGATCCCACCACTCCTTGGCGTTGCGCCCGTGCAGCCGCAGGTAATAGAGATCGGCCGGAGCACCTTTGAGATCCTGTCGGATCGACGATGGGAATTTCGGCTCGTCGATCTGCACCCATGCGGCGCGATGTTCATCGAGGAGCTGCGCGGTGGCGGCCGCGTCGCTCCAGGATCGATGACGTAGTTCAACCGCGAGCGGGTAGTCCGCGAAAGCCTTGAGCAACCACGCCACGTAGTCGATCGCTTCCTGGGAACGCTGGAAGCTGGCCGGAAACTGGATCAGCAGCGGTCCGAGCTTTCCGGCGGCGGCCAGCGGCTCGATGCCGCCCTTGAATGCATCGACGTCGGCCTGGGTGACCGGACCCGGATCGATCGACATGTTCGGGTGCGTGAACTTCTGATACAGCTTCACCGCGAACTCGAAATCGCCAGGCGTGCGCTTGACCCAGCCAAGCGCCGCATTGGCGCGCGGCTGTCCGTAGAAGGTGCTGTTCACCTCGACGGTGTTGAAGCGCTCGGCGTAGAAGCGGAGCTCGTCGAAGCCGCGCTCGCGGTCCTCGGGCAGCGGATAGAAGATGCCGTTCCAGGAGCCCTTGCCCTGGGGGTAGTTCCAGCCGGATGTGCCAATCCGCAGCATCAGAACTAAAATAATAGGTTGCAGTGCTCACGATTAACGAGATCTTCCATTCGATCCAGGGCGAGTCGACCTATGCCGGCCGGCCGTGCGTGTTCGTGCGCCTGACGGCCTGCGATCTGCGCTGCCGATGGTGCGACACGCCGTACGCCTTCCACGAAGGCCGGAAGATGAGCGTGGATGATGTCGTGGCCGACGTCGAAGCGCGCGGCTGCGCGACGGTCGAAGTCACGGGCGGTGAGCCGCTGCTTCAGCCCGATGTCTACCCCCTGATGCAGCGGCTGCTCGACTCCGGCAAGACGGTGCTGATCGAAACGGGCGGTCATCGCAGCATCGCCGACGTTCCTCCGGGTGTGATCAGGATCATGGACGTGAAGTGCCCGGGGTCCGGCGAGTCGGAGAAGAACGACTGGGGCAACCTCGCCCGCCTCACGAAACGGGACGAAGTGAAGTTCGTGATCGCCGATCGCCGCGACTATGACTTCGCAAAGGAGATCGTCACGCGCGACAACCTTCCCGCGCGTGTCAACGCGGTGCTGTTTTCGCCGGTGCATGGCGAGCTCGATCCGAAGCAGCTCTCCGAATGGGTGATCGCCGATCGGCTCGACGTGCGCGTGCAGCTCCAGGTTCACAAGTACATCTGGAGTCCGGAAACCCGCGGTGTCTAAAGGCCACCGATTAAACACAGATTAGTCACCGATCAAATGCCTGGGGCAGTAGTACTTCTCAGCGGCGGTCTCGATTCCTACACAGCAGCGGCGGTTGCCAGGCGTGACGGCTTCGACGTGTTCGCGCTCAGCATCAACTACGGCCAGCGTCATGCCGAAGAGCTCGCGGCCGCGCGCGTCGTCGCGAACGCGCTGGGCGTGAGGACGCACCTCGAGCTCGAGCTCGATCTAACCCGCATCGGCGGATCGGCGCTGACGTCGGCCCAGATCGAGGTGCCGAAAGATCAGCCGATCGATCCGCGCGTGATCCCGACCACCTACGTGCCGGCGCGCAACACGATCTTTCTTTCCGTGGCCCTCGGATGGGCCGAGGTCCTCGGTGCGGCGGACATTTTCATCGGCGTCAACGCGCTCGATTACTCCGGCTATCCCGATTGCCGCCCCGAGTTCATCCGCGGCTTCGAACAGCTGGCGCGGCTGGCGACCAGGGCCGGCGTCGAGGGGCGGGCGCTGACGGTGCACACGCCGCTGATCGCGTTGTCGAAAGCGGAAATCATCAAGCTTGGTCTCTCGCTCGGCCTCGACTATGGGCTGACGCACAGCTGCTACGATCCGCTCCAAGACGGCCGCCCTTGCGGCCACTGCGACAGTTGCCGGCTGCGGGCTGCGGGATTTGCAGAAGCCGGTGCAACGGACCCGCTAATTCAGCCGCCCCGCTGATACCATTCGCGGCGGAGTCTCGACCGCCTTGGCCCAGCCTCTCCGACGCCAGATCTTCCTCTCCGTTTCGATCCTGACGATCCTGGTCTACCTGGCGATCGGCTACGGCGCGCGCCTGACCTACGACGAGCACGTGCGCCAGCTGGCCGCCGAAACCCGAACGATGGCGGCGACGGTCGTGGTGTACGTGAATCGCAACATCGAGACGGCCGATGCGGTGGCGGCAACGGCGTCGCGGCATCCCGGCCTGCGCGCGCTCGATCCTGGCGCGGCTGCGGAAGTGCTGCAGCCGCTCCTGGACGGGCAGGATCAGATCCTGCACAACGCGCTGATCGCAACCCGCGACGGCATGCCGGTGGCGTGGGCCCGCCCGCCCGATCCGAAAGTCGAGGGGCGCCTCGAGTCCGCTTTCCTGAAGAGCGTGGCGACGACGGGCAAGACGTTGATCAGCCCGATGTTGGGGCAGGCCGGTGACGAGGTGCATGCGATCGTGCTCGGCTATCCGATCGTCCACGACCGCGCCATCGTTGGCGCGCTTGGCCTGTCGGTGCATCTCGAGGCGCTCGAGCGCGTGCTGGCGTCGATTCCACTGCCGCCGGGTTCAGTGGTCACGCTCACCGACGCGAACAGCGTCGTCGTGGCGCGCAGCCTCGAGGCGGCGCAGTATGTGGGACGCAACGCGGCGCCGGGCGGCCGCGCCCGCAATCCCTTCGAAGTGCCGTCATCCGCGATTCTGACCGGCGTCGACGGCATCGAGCGCGTGTTCGGCAACGCGGTGGTCGAGCGCGGACCGTGGCTGGCGAGCGTCGGCATTCCGACGTCGGTGGCGATGTCGCGCACGTGGCCGATCTACCAGCGCAATTTCGGGATCGCCGTGGCCGCGACGGTTGTGATCATCGCGTTGACCTGGCTCTTTGGCCGACGGTGGTTGAAGGCGTTCGATCATCTCGACGAGACGGCGCGCCGTGTCAGCCGCGGCGATCTGTCGGCGCTGCAGCCGCAGCCGATGCCGACGGCGGAAATGGATCGCCTGCAAGGCACCGTCGGCAGCATGATCACCAACCTGCAGCGCGCCCGCGAATCGATTGCGGCGCAGGTGAACGACGAGCGGCGGATGCGCGAGGAGCTGCAGTCGCTGCAGCAGCAGGTGATTCGGCAGGAGCGTCTCGCCGCGATCGGCGTGCTGGTGTCCGGCGTCGCGCACGAGCTCAACAACCCGCTGCAGGCGATCCTCGGCTTCGCCGAGCTGCTGCAGATGAAGAAGGACATGCCGGAGCACGCGCGCGACGACCTGACCCTGATCCAGAAGGAGAGCACGCGGGCCAGCGCGATCATCCGGAACCTGTCACGGTTTGGGCGGCAGGTCTCCGAGCCGATGCCGGTTCATCTGCGCGACGTCGTGGCGTCGGTCCTCGAGCTCCGCCAGCGCAAGCTCGACGAAGCAGACATCAGCATCGAGCTGGACGAGCGATCGACGGCGCTGGTGTCGGCGATCTTCACCGAGCTTCAGCAGGTGCTGCTGAACTTTGCCATCAACGCCGAACAGGCCATCGTGCACGCGCTGTCGGTGGAGCGGTACATCATCATCCGCACCGGCGATCGCGACGGCTGGGCGTGGATCGAGATGGAGGATTCCGGTCCGGGCGTGCCGCCGGAGCACGAGGCGAAGTTGTTCCAGCCGTTCTATACGACGAAGCCGGTCGGCGAAGGCACCGGCCTCGGGCTCTCCGTGAGCTACGACATCATCCGATCGCACAATGGACGCATCGGCTATCGCCGCGCCGCGTCGGGCGGCGCGATTTTCTATTTCGAGCTGCCGATCGTGCCGCCCGAACAACCGAAGTGATGACACAGCGCATTTACTACTCTGAACCGTATCGGCGGTCGTTCGACGCCAAAGTGCTGGCGGTGGACACTGTCGCGGGCCACACGCACGTCACCCTCGATCAGACCGCGTTTTATCCGACCTCAGGCGGACAGCCGTTCGACACCGGCACGCTCGGCGGTGCGGCGGTGACCGAGGTGATCGATCGCGAAGACGGCACGATCGCGCACGTCGTGTCGGGGTCGCCGAAGATCGGCGAGGTCGTCACCGGTGAAATCGACTGGGCGCGGCGCTTCGATCACATGCAGCAGCACACCGGCCAGCACGTGCTGTCCGCGGCGTTCGCTCGCCTGTTCGGCGTCCGCACCGAGAGCTTTCACATGGGCCAGCTCGCGTCGACGATCGATCTCGCGCGAGAAGTGTCTGAATCCGAAATCGCGAAAGCCGAAGACGATGCGAATCGCGTCGTCTGGGAAGACCGGCCGGTCGCGATCAGGTTTGCCAGCGCCGAAGAAGCGGCGGCGATGCCGCTCCGAAAAGAGTCGGCCCGCACCGGGCCGCTTCGCTTGATCGACGTGCAGGACTACGACTTGTCCGCGTGCGGCGGCACGCATGTCGATCGCACCGGTGCGATCGGGATGATCGCCATCGGCGGCTGGGAAAAGTTCAAGGGCGGCTCGCGCGTGGAGTTTCTCTGCGGCCGCCGCGCGTTGCAGCGTTTCCGGGTGTGGCGCGGCGCGCTGTCGGCGGTGCAGAAGCATCTGTCCGTGCCGCCGATCGAAATGGCGGCGTCGATCGAACGCATGCAGGACGACGCCAAGGCGGTCCAGCGGACGGTCCGCGGTTTCCAGGAGAAGCTGGCCGTTCACGAAGCAGAAGCGCTCGTGGCGCGGGCTCGACGCATCGGCGACAGGCTGGTGATCGCGGAGGCGCTCGAAGGCTGGGATCCGCAGGGACTCAAGACGATCGCCGTGGCGGCGACGGCGGCACAGCCGGAAGCGGTCGTGGCGCTCTTCACGTCGACGACGCCCGCGCAGGTCGTAATCGCGCGCGGATCGAAATCGACCGTCGACGCGGGTGCGCTGCTGAAACAACTGACGGCGAAGTTTGGCGGGAAGGGCGGCGGCAAACCCGACCTGGCCCAGGGCGGCGGCCTGAATGCCACGGCCTCGGAGCTGGTGTCGTTTGTCTTAAGTTAAAATCGCGCCACCATGAGCCTGCTCGCGTCGCTTGTCGTCATGCTTCTGGCGTCTCTCGGCGGGGCCGAGCAGTTCCAGACGGTCTTTCGCAATCCGGTCTTCGAAATCACGATGCCGCCGGGCGTTCCGCTCCCAACACCGACGAAGGTTGCCGATGCGACGGGCGCCGACTACTCGGCCGAAACACCGAGCGCAATCTACAGAATGCAGTACACCGAGATGCCTTCCGGCGACGCTGAGAAACTGTTCGCCAGCATTCTTGGCAATATCAAGGGCGTGTTCCGGGTCGAAACGCAAAGCCGGTTCACCCACCAGGGCTATCCTGGTATGCGGTTGGCCCTTTCGTCCACCGAACTAAAACAGGTCCAGCGTATGGACTGCATCATGGTGGACCAACGGCTCGTGCGCGTGTGGATCATCGCGCGCAACATGGCCGACGTCGACACGCCCGCCGTTCGCGCCTTCTTCGAGTCGCTGCGCATCAAGACGGACCGCCGTTGAGCTCGTTACTTCGGCGCCATTCGGAGCGCCCCGTCGATGCGAATCACTTCGCCGTTCAGCATCTCGTTCTCGAGAATGTGACGCACCAGCGCGCCGTATTCGGCGGGCCGTCCGAGCCGCGACGGGAACGGCACCTGCTGTCCCAACGACACGCGCGCCGGCTCCGGTAATCCTGCCAACAGCGGCGTATCGAAAATACCAGGAGCAATCGTCACGACGCGGATGCCAAGCTGCGCGAACTCGCGCGCGATCGGTAGGGTCATGCCGACGATGCCGCCTTTGGAGGCGGCGTAGGCGGGCTGGCCAATCTGGCCATCGAATGCCGCGATCGACGCGGTGTTGATAATCACGCCGCGTTCTCCGGTGTCAGCGGGTTGATTCTGGGAGATCACCGCGGCCGCGAGACGGATCACATTGAACGTGCCGACCAGGTTGACCCTGATCGTCTTCTCGAACAGCTCGAGCGGGTGCGGCCCGTTGCGGCCGAGCACTTTGGCGGCCGGACCAATGCCGGCGGCGTTCACGGCGCCGTGCAGTCCGCCGAACGACGACACCGCCAGGTCAACCGCGGCCTTGACCTGCTCCTCGCTGGTGACGTCCGCCTGCGCGAATCTCGCCTTGGCGCCCAGTGCCTGTTCGGCGGCCTTCCCTGTTTCGGCATTGACGTCGAGCAGGACGACGTTTCCGCCCGCGCCAACAATCGTTTCGGCGCTGGCGCGTCCCAGCCCCGACGCGCCGCCGGTCACAATGAAGGTTTTACCGCTTATCTGCATAAGGACCTGCCGGGAAGTGATGCTCGTCGGGAAGTGAATCGTGTCGGGAGGTAACTCTTGTCGGGAAAAAGCATAGCGTAGAATTGAAGATTCATGACTTACGAAAAGCTCTATTACGACGGCGCATGGCAGTCGTCCACTTCCGGCGAATCGATTCCCGTCATCTCATCCGCGACCGAGCAGGAGGTGGCCCGCGTGCCGCGCGGCGGGGCGGCGGACGTCGATCGCGCCGTCAAGGCGGCGCGCCGGGGATTTGAATCGTGGAGCCGCCTGCCCGTCGAAGCGCGCGCGCAATGGCTCGAAAAGCTCTCGGCGGCGATGAAGACGCGCGTGCCGCAGATCGCGGAAGCGATCGCGCACGAAGTCGGCACGGCGATCGGATTTGCGACCAAGGTCCAGGCCGAGTTCCCGATCATGATGATCGGGATGAACGCCAAGTTCATCCGCGAAGCGAAGCTCGAAGAGGAGCTCGGCAACTCGCTCGTGATCAAGGAACCGATCGGCGTCGTCGGCTGCGTGACGCCGTGGAATTATCCGCTGCATCAGGTGGTCTGCAAGATTGCGCCGGCGCTCGCGGCCGGCTGCACGATCGTGCTGAAGCCGGCGGAAATGGCGCCGCTGAGCGCGTTCATGCTCGCGGACGCCGCGCACGAAATCGGTCTTCCGAAAGGCGTGCTCAATGTCGTCTCGGGTCCGGGTCGAGTGGTCGGCGAGGCGATCGTCGCCCACCCGGATGTGGACATGGTCAGCTTCACGGGCTCGCTGCAGGCGGGACGGCGGATCGCGTCGGTCGCCGGCGAGGGCATCAAGAAGGTGTGTCTCGAGCTGGGCGGCAAGTCGGCGTTCGTCGTGCTCGACGACGCGCCGTTCGACAAGGCGATCCCTGCCGGCGTGAACAACTGCATGCAGAACTCCGGACAAACCTGCTCGGCGTGGACGCGGATGCTGGTGCCGCGCTCGCGGCACGACGAGGCGGTTGAACTGGCGAAGCAGCAGCTGGCGAAGCTCACGCTCGGCGATCCGTTCGACAAGAACACGCGGCTTGGCCCGCTCGCCTCGGCCGGCCAGCGCGACAGCGTGCTCGGCTTCATCGAGCAGGGCAAGAAGGAAGGCGCCACGCTCGTCGCCGGCGGCGGCACGCCGGCGAACCTCGCGAAGGGATTCTTCGTCGAGCCGACCATCTTCGCGAACGTCGACAACACGATGACGATCGCGCAGGAAGAGATCTTCGGGCCCGTGCTCGCGATCATTCCCTATGGTTCGGAAGCGGATGCAGTCGCGATCGCCAACGATTCCCAGTACGGTCTTGCCGGCGGCGTCTGGGGAGGCACGAACGAGCGCGCCCTCGAGGTCGCGAAACAGTTGCGAACCGGACAGGTCGACATCAACGGCGGCCGCTTCAACGCGCTGGCGCCGTTCGGCGGCTACAAGAAGTCGGGCATCGGCCGCGAGATTGGACCGCTCGCGATCGAAGAATACTTCCAGTTGAAGTCGATCCAGAGATAGTGATGATTGCGTTCTTCGCGGGTGTCGCTGCCGGCCTGCTTCACGTGTTCTCCGGTCCCGATCATCTTGCCGCCGTCGCGCCGCTTGCCCTGAGCGAGAAGAGCTCTCGAGAAGCGAGAGGTCTTCGAGTCGAAGGGTGGCGAACCGGATTGCAGTGGGGCTTCGGCCACACGGCCGGCGTGCTGCTGATCGCGACGCTGTTATTGCTGCTCAAGGAGCAGTTGCCGCTCGATGCGATCTCCGCCTACAGCGAGCGCATCGTCGGCCTCTCGCTGATCGCGGTCGGCGGTTGGGGCATCTGGAAGGCCACACGCGCCGTGGTCACGCGGCATACACATGCGGGCGCGTCGTTCCTGATGGGCACGATTCATGGCCTTGCGGGAAGCTCGCACTTGTTTGGAGTGTTACCGGCGCTGGCGTTTTCGGCGAGGGTCGATTCGTTCCTGTATCTCGCTGGATTCGGCGCTGGCGCGCTTGCCGGCATGACCGCATTCGCTGCGGGCATCGGCAGGATCGCGATCCACTTCGGATTCCGCGGGATTCTCTACGCGTCTTCGGCGGCCGC
>Ga0111538_10004308_pt1 | contig 19827 bp, 18 predicted proteins | sample SoiMethybrSBSTD1_FD_79669 | JGI IMG/M metagenome (GOLD analysis project Ga0111538, IMG submission 79669) | Bulk soil microbial communities from a Populus tree surrounding site in Tennessee, USA - Soil MetaG P. TD hybrid SBSTD1 (version 2)... | ecosystem: Environmental > Terrestrial > Soil >...
CGTCGCGATGGCGGCCACGATCGCGCTCGGCGCCGGCGAAGAGCGCAGCGGCGTCGATCTGCAGTTGCAGAACGTGCGTACGGCGAAGATCGAAGGAACGATCGTCACGCCGGCCGGCGTCTCGCCACAGAGCGTGCAGCTGTCGCTGCTTCCGTCAGGAGCCGCGCCGATGATGGGCGGACCGACGCTCCTCAACCGCACGGCGATTCAGCCTGACGGCAAGTTCTCGTACACCGGCGTCACGCCAGGTCAGTACTCGATCACCGCGCGGAGCGGCGGCGGGCGTCAGGTGATGATGGTTGGCGGCGGCGACCTCATGACCATGTCCGGCACGATGGCCGCGATGGCTGGCCAGGCCGGACCCGGCCGCGCGGGCGGTGAGGGCGCGTCGGCAAACGCGCCGCCTGCGCCGGTGTTGTGGGGACAGGCGAACCTGTCGGTCGAGGGTCAGAACATCGACGGCGTCGTCATCACGCTGCAGCCGGGCATGACGATGACCGGACGCATCGCTTTCGATGCGGCAAAGGCAGCGCCGCCGACGGATCTCTCACGCGCGCGCATTCAGCTCTTGCCAGAGCCCACGGCAAACATGGTGACGATGTCGACGGCAGTCGCGGAAGTGGACGCGACGGGCAAATTCACTGTTACGGGCGTGACGCCGGGCAAGTATCGCTTCACGGCCACCGTGCCGCCGGCGCCGGGCACGCTCGGACAGTGGATCTTGAAGAGCGCGACGGTCGGCTCGCAGGACGCTTTGGACGGCACGCTCTACATCGCGCCGAACGACACGCCGGGCGAAGCGGTGCTGACGTTCACCGATCAAACGCAGGACGTGTCGGGCATGCTGCAGGATGCGTCGGGCGGCGCCGCCCCCGACTACACGATCGTCGTCTTCGCCGCGGACCGGAAGTACTGGACCGCGACGTCACGACGCATCAGGACGGCGCGTCCGTCTACCGACGGCAGGTTCACCGTGACGGGACTCCCGGCCGGCGAGTACCGGCTCGCGGCGCTCACGGACATCGTGCCGGGCGATCAGAACGACCCGGCCTTCCTCGAGCAGCTCGTGGCGGCCTCGATTGCGTTCACGCTGGCGCCGGGCGAAAAGCACGTGCAGGACCTAAGGGTGGGAAAGTGATCACGTTGTCTTACCGCGAAGGCATGCGTTGAAGGTCCTGGCGGATCGGAACGTCATAGGCGAGGCGTAATGGCGTCGCTGTCGATGCGAGCCGCGCGAGCAACTCAACGGGAATGTTCTGCTGATTCGGAAGCTCGTCGGTCGGGACGGCAGCTACCAGGTAGTCTCCGGGAGGAAGGTCGCTGAACGCGTACTGACCTCGAGAGTTCGTCAGCGCCTGCCGGACCCTTCGTGGATTCGCACTGGTGTCCGTCCACAATGAGCGATCTGCGGCGAAGGCGATCACCGTTGACTCGCGATCTTCGCGGCCATCGGCCGTCTTGACCATGCCAGACAGGTTCGTCTTGCGCTGAGTGAACGTCACCACGAGATCCGTGATGGCCGCATTGCCTGGGGCAATCTCGAACGGAGTCTCCGAGATATCGCGCCCGCCGCTCATGGCGCTTTCAAGCCTCCACCCCGGCGGCATCAACGCCACGCGCAGCACGTACCGACCTGGTCGCAACCCCGCTGTCCGAAGCGATCCGTCAGTGACCTCGAGCATGCCGGGTTGGAGCCGTCCCCCCGGTCCATCGACCGAGTCGAATCTCAGGAGAACCCGTCCCGGTGTGTCAGCTTGCGGGACTCCCTCGAACCTTACGATCCCGCTGACTTCTGGCATCCGATCAACAACGATTCCGAGACTCGTGACGTTGCGATTCACGGTGACCGGCACGTCGGCCCACAGTGCCGACCACGCAAGACGAGTCGATCCCGGTCCACCGGTATCGACACGCACTCGATAGACTCCTGCCGGCACATCCTGGAATTGGAAACGGCCGGTGCGATCAGAGCGTTGAATCGCAACCGTTTTCGGATAGCTCGAGGGCCAATCTCCGAGATCGAGGTACAGCGTCACTTCCTGTGGAGATCCCGTGGAGTCCGCGACTCGGCCGGCAAGACGGAATCGCGGACGGAGACGGCCACGCAACTCGAGGTCGTTCATGGCCTGCCCTGGTCGAAGCTCAATCGTGGGAACTGGCTGAGAGAGCGCGACGGCTGGTACAAGCAATGTGTGACGAGTCGACGCCGCGATCCATTCGATCGAGAATCTGCCGAGACTGTCGGTCGTCGCCGTGGGCCGTGCGCTTGGATTCTGACTCTGCGGACTTGCAACGAAAATCGGCACGTTCGCAAGCGGTCGTCCGCGCTCATCGAGGACTCGGCCTCCGAGCGTTGGCGTCTTCCAGATTCGAATCACCCGAAGCGTCTCACCAGGCCCAACTTCGTAGGGCCGGACGTTCTCGTTCAGCCGTTGGCTGAACCCCGGCTTCATCGTGTTGAGGACGATGCACGCGCCGGGCTCCCCGGCATCGAAAACGACTTCGCCCTGTGAATCGGTCTGTCCAGTCGCGCCCTCAACAGTGAACCGCGTGCTGTTGGGATACGCATCGAAACAGCGGAACCCCACCGATACGCCTGCAAGGGGCTCCGCGGTCACTCCATCAATGACGCGCACTCTGAGGAGCGGCCGCGCGGGCTTCTGCTCGGCTGCACTTGAACCTTGTGCCGACACGTTCACGAAGCCGCCGGCACATAGGAGCACTGCAGCTATCACGCGATTCCGCAGGGACATTGACGGCTCCTGGCGTTGCTCCCGGTTAGACGGATGGACAAGCGGGATGTACTTTTGACACCAGGCACAGAGTCCTGGCCCGCAGCTCCGCGTGAACGAGAGGCGAACCGCCGCAGCACACGTGTCTATAATGAACATCTGTGTCCGACCCCGTGATTGTTCCGCGTGCGGAACACACGATTTCCCGCAGGAATATCGACCCGGAGGCCCTCAAAGTCCTTTACCGCCTCCATGAGCACCGCTACGCCGCCTATCTGGTGGGCGGCAGTGTCCGCGATCTGCTGCTCGGCCGGCGCCCGAAAGATTTCGATATCGGGACCGACGCGCACCCTTACCAGATCAAAAAGATGTTCCGGAACTGTTGGATCATCGGCCGGCGGTTCCGGCTCGCGCACATCAAGTTCGGCCCGAAGACCATTGAGGTCGCGACGTTCCGGCGCATTGTCACCGATGGGCCGGACCTCGTGGAGCCGGACACCGCAGTGGTCGCCTCGGCCGGGCCGGAGAGCGCCCGCGTGTCCGGCAAGGTCGCGGCCGATCCGGCAGCGCCGACATGGGACGCCGAGCACCACTCCCGCGGCGACACCGACGGCCAGCACGGGAAGGATCACCACGCGAAGGACCACCGCGCGAAGGACCAGCACGCAAAAGACCAGCACGCGAAAGACGAACTGGCCGGCATCATTCATCGCGACAACACGTTCGGGACGCCGGAGGAAGATGCGTTCCGTCGCGACTTCACGATCAACGGACTGTTCTACGACATCGCCACATACTCGGTGATCGACTACGTCGGCGGCCTCGAGGATCTCGCGAAGCGCGTCGTCCGCTCGATTGGCGATCCGCGAGTGCGGTTCGTCGAAGATCCGGTCCGCATGCTGCGCGCCGCCGTGATGGCGGCCCGCCTCGAGTTCGATCTCGATCCGCTGGTGAGCGACGCGATCGCGGAGCACCGCGCGCTGATCTTGAAGGCCTCGCCGGCGCGCCTGCTCGAGGAGTACTACAAGATCCTCCGATCGGGCTGTTCCGAGGCGACGTTCCGTGCGCTCAGTGAGGTCGGGCTCCTGGAGTTGATCACGCCGGAGCTGAAATCGCCGCCGGCCGCGGTGTGGGAGTCACTCGCGCGGCTCGATCGCTACCGCCAGCAGTTTCCTTCCGCGCCGCCAGAGTTCACGAACACGCTGCTCATCGGCGCGCTGCTCGAGCCGCTCGGCGCGCTGCGGCGTCCGACGCACTCGGCGGGCGGACCGCACGCCGAACGGCTGAGCTTCGGCATGCTGCCGGTCGCCCGAAAAGACGTCGAGCGTCTTCGCCAGGTCGCGCAGATGCTGCCCCGGCTCGCGGACCCGGCGCTGCCGCCGCGGGTCGCGCGGGGTATCACGCATCGCCCGGCATTTATCGACGCCATCGAGTGGCTGCAGGTCTTCGGTGACGATCCGGGCCTGGTGGCGCACTGGAAGGAACAGCGGCAGCATCGAGCGCACTCGCCTGGTTCGCATCCACCAGGGACGTCCCCTGTCCATACCGGCGCGCACGAAAGCGGTGGCCGGCCCGGCGCGGGCGACGCCGGCGACGACGGGTTTCGCAGACGGCGGAGACGCAGGCGTCGCGGCAGGAACCGGCGCGGCGGCGGCCGGCCAGTCTAGTCCGATCAACCCACCTCGATCGCCACTGATTTGATCAACGCCAGGATCGGCCGGCCGATCGCGATCGCCAGCCGATCCACGGCATCGCCGGTCACCTCGGCCAGCAGATGCGTCTCGCCGACGGCGATCTGCACGATCACGACACCGGATCGCTCGTCGCTCTCGAGTCCGCTGACGCGACCCTCGAGGATGTTGTGAAGGCTGAGCCCCTCCGGTCGTGACGTGGCGAGAATGATCTCGCGCGCTGGCACACGGACGCGAACGTACCGGCCCGATGTGAGGGACCCCGCGGGTACGATCAAGGTGCCGCCGTCGAATCGCAGGTCGGCGAGTTTGCGCCGCTCGTCAACGCGATCGACAGACGCGGTAAAGACACTGCCGCGTCCTGCGGCGGCCGCCAGCCAGGGCAGATCCACGCGGCTCGTGATTTCGCCGACGGCTCCCGCCGCCACCACATGGCCGCGTTCGAGCAGCGTCACGTGCGACGCCAGCCGGATCACGTCCTCGAAATCGTGCGTCACGAGCACGATGGGCATGTCGAGGCGATGACGAAGCGCGTCGAGCTCGTCCTGCAGCGCGCGCCGCGTCGCGCGATCGACCGCGGCGAACGGCTCGTCGAGCAACAGGACATGCGGGTTGCGCGCAATCGCGCGGGCGATGGCCAGCCGCTGCTGCTCACCACCCGAGAGCGACGCCGGGCGGCGCGATGCCGACGACTCGAGGTGCACGAGCGCGAGCAGCCGCGCGGCTTCGGCGCGCCGCTGGTCCCGCGGCAAGTGCCCAAGCGCGATGGCGACGTGGTGCAGGGCATCCAGATGCGGAAACAGGCCGTAGTCCTGCGCGACAAAGCCAAGCCGCCGTTCGTGCGGCGGCAGGCACACGCCGCGATCCGTGTCGAGCCAGGTGACGCCGCGGCACACGATCCGCCCGGTCGCCTGACGATGGAGCCCGGCGATGGTCCGCAGCAGCGTCGTCTTGCCCGCGCCCGACGGGCCGAACACGGCGGCGACGTCCCGCGGCCCGGCGGCAAGCGCCACGTCGAGCGGGATCGGCGCATCCGCCCGGACCCGCACGTCGATCGAGACGGCGTCACTCACTCGAACGTCCCACTCGTCGAGCGAGCGTTTGCGTGATCACGAGGGCTCCAAGCGCAATCGCCAGGAGCGTGGCCGCCATCACGCCGGCAGCGTGCTCGTCGAACGCCTGCAGCCGGTCGTAGATCGCGATGCTGATCGTGCGTGTCTGTCCGGGCAGACTGCCGCCGATCATGAGCACCACGCCGAACTCGCCGAGGGTGTGCGCGAAGGCCAGGACGGCCGCCGTCACCAGGCCCGGCCACGCCAAGGGCAGCTCGATCGCGCGAAACGCGCGCCACGGCGTGAGCCCGCAGCAGGCGGCGGCGTCGCGCACATTGGTGGGGATGGCTTCAAACGCTCGCTGGATCGGTTGCACCGTGAACGGCAGATTCGCAATGAGCGATGCGAGCAGGAGTCCCTGGAAGCTGAACGCGAGGGAGTGGCCCGCGATGGCGGCAAACGCCTGGCCCACCACGGAGCGCGCGCCGAACGAGATCAACAGATAGAAGCCGAGCACGGTCGGCGGCAGCACGAGCGGAAGTGCCACGACGGCTTCGAGAATGGAGCGGCCGCGAAAACGACGATAGGCGAGGACGCGGCCGAGCGCGATCGCCAGCGGCAGCAGAATCGCCAACGTGCCCGCGGCAAGACGAAGCGATACGCCGAGCGCCGTCCAGTCCATTGCGCGCTACTGACCTGGCAGCGCGAATCCGTATTTCGTGAGGATCGGACGCGCCTTCGCAGACTGCACGAACGCATAGAACGCATCGGCGGCCGCGCCGGCTTTCTTGAGTCGGACCATGCGCTGCCGGAGCGGCGCGTGATCGCTTTCCGGCAGCAGCGCGAAGGTACCGCGATCCTTCAGCGCGGGCGACAACACCAGCGAGTAAGCGATGATGCCGCCCACGGCGTTTCCAGTCGTGGCAAACTGCGCCGCCTGGGTGATGTTCTCGCCGAGCACGAGCATCGGCTGCAAACGATCCCACAATCCGCGCTTTCTCAACACGGCCTCGGCTGCGCGGCCATACGGCGCGTGCTCGGGGTTGGCGATCGCAAAGCGGGTGACGCCGCCCTTCGCCAGCAGCGCCGCGAGGTTCTTCAACTCCGGATCCGGCTGCAGCGGCGATCCTGTCGGCGCAAAGACGACCACCCGGCCGACGGCGTAGAGCACACCGCCGTCTTTTGTGAGGCCGGCCGTCACGAGTGTCTGGACGTAGGACTCGTCCGCCGACATGAACACCTCGAACGGCGCACCGTCCTGAATCTGTTTGGCGAGGGTGCCCGACGATCCGAACACCAGATCGACCGCTGGATGGCCGTCGGCCTCGAACGCGGCTTCCACTTCCTTGAGCGCAAACTGCAGGTCCGATGCCGCCGCGATCGTCGTTCTCGTCTGCGCGCGCGCGACGACGACGACCGAGAGCGTGAGCAAGATGGCGCCGATGATCCGTGCGGCTGGTCGCATGTGCAGCTCTGCTGTCAGCAGCAGGATATAGCGAGGACGGCTTGACAGCCCAGAATCGCTGGGATACTTCTATGGGTGCTTTGACGCCCGCCCGCTTTGGCTGTCGGCTCACCCGATCGTGCGCGCACGCGTGTCGATGCGCGTGTATCGTGCCGACGGTCTAGGCGAGAGTCACGAGCGATCCAGCCTTCGTTCTCCTCCCCCTTCAGCCCGTCGGCGCTTGTTACTTCTGCAAGAGGCTCGCGTCGCTGTGCGTTGACCGAGTGGTCGTTGCCGATCGGTCTGGAGGAGAGTGTCCGTGCTGCCAACAGTGTCATTGCTGCTGCTCGTGCCAGTCGTCGCCTTGGGACAAGCGACGCCGGCGCCCCCACAGCCTGCCCCGACGTCGAACGTCGCCGCGCAAGCACCGAGCACGCCGGCGACACCAGCTCCATTTACGGCGGGCTGGCAGAACGGCTTCGCACTTCAAACCCAGAACGGCGACTACCGGCTGCAACTGGGCGGGCTCGGCCAGACGGATGGCCGGTTCTCCACCGATAGCCCGCTGCCCATCACGAACACGTTCACGATCAGGAAGCTTCGGCCGATTCTGAGCGGACGGCTCGCCAAGTACTTCGAGTTCCGCATGATGCCCGACTTTGGCAGCGGGCAGGCGGCGATCGCCGATGCCTATCTTGACGTCAGGTTCTCGCCGGCGTTTCGCGTTCGCAGCGGCAAGGACAAGACGCCGGTCGGATACGAATTGCTGCTTGGCGATGCCACGCTCCTGTTTCCCGAGCGTTCGCTCGTGTCGAGCCTCATGCCGAATCGCGACATCGGCATTCAGGTGCTGGGCGATCTTGCCGCTGGCAAGGTTTCGTACAGCGGCGGCGTCTTCAACGGCGTGCCCGACGGCGCGAACGTCCTGACCGAAGTGGACACCAACAGCGACAAAGACTTTGCGGGACGCCTGGTCGTCCAGCCGTGGCGACCCTCGGTCGCGGCTTCCGCTGGACCGCTCGACGGGCTCGGCGTTCACGTCGGCGGATCGCACGGTTCGCAGAATGGCGTGTTGCTGCCGGTGTACAGAACGTCGGCGGGCCAGCCGTATTTCAGTTACCTCGCATCGGCAGCGCCGGCCGGGAATCGCTCACGCGTCTCGCCGGCGGTCTTCTATTACTTCAAGCGCGCGGGTGCGTTTGCGGAGTACGTGCGCACCACTCAAGTCGTCGCGCGCGCGGGCATCGCCAGCGACATCACAAACGCCGCGTGGGACGTATCGGGCCTCTTCAATCTGACGGGCGAGCACGCGTCGAGCGGCACCGTCACACCTGGCAGGCCTTTCGATCCCGCGTCAGGCACCTGGGGAGCACTTCAACTCGTTGCGCGTTACGCGCGGCTCTCCGTCGATGACCGTGCGTTCAGCGACGGGTTGGCGGCGGCAAATGCCAGCCAGACGGCCACACAGATTACCGTCGGCGCGAACTGGTATCCGGTAGCGTTCATCAAGTACTACGCCACGTTCGAGCGCACGACGTTCGAAGGCGGGAACGTCTCGCGGCCAGCAGAGCACGTGGTGCTCTTCCGCATTCAGTTCTCCTTCTAGGGGCAGGTGATCACGATGACGCGCACTCGCCTGTTTCCCGTTGTCCTCGCCGTTCTCGTCGCCACGGCCGCATCTGCCTGCGGCGGCTCGTCGTCCAATTCGGGCACGGGACGGGCGCTCTCGTTGCTCAATGCGTCGTACGATCCCACACGGGAGCTGTACGCGGGCATCAACGCCGCGTTCGTCAAGTCCTGGGAAGCGACGAGCCACGAGAAGGTGACGATTCAACAGTCGCACGGCGGATCCGGCGCCCAGGCGCGGGCGGTGATCGACGGCCTCGAGGCCGATGTCGTCACGCTCGCGCTCGCGTACGACATCGACGCCATCCAGCAGAAGGGCCTGATCCGAGATGGTTGGCAGAAGCGGTTGCCGGAGAACAGCGCGCCGTACACGTCAACGATCGTGTTTCTGGTCCGCAAGGGCAATCCGAAGGGCGTCAAGGACTGGGACGACCTCGTCAAGCCGGGCGTCGGCGTCATCACGCCCAATCCGAAGACGTCGGGCGGCGCGCGCTGGAACTACCTCGCCGCGTGGGAGTACGCCAGGCGGCGGCCCGGCGGATCCGACGACACCGCGCGGGCGTTCGTGACGCAGATGTTCAAGAATGTGCCTGTCCTCGACTCCGGCGCGCGGGGCGCGACGACGACGTTCGTGCAGCGGGGGATTGGCGACGTGCTTCTCGCGTGGGAGAACGAGGCGTACCTGGCGATCGCCGAATCCAAGGGAGCCGTTGAAATCGTCGTGCCGTCGATCAGCATCCTTGCCGAGCCCCCGGTGGCCGTCGTGGACGCTGTCGTCGATCGCAAAGGCACGCGCGCGCTGGCCGAGGCGTATCTGCAGTTCCTGTACACGCCGGAAGCGCAGGAGATCGTCGCGCAGAATCACTACCGACCGCGCGATCCGGCGGTTGCGGCCAAATACGCATCGTCGTTCGCGAGCGTGACGCGCTTCACCATCGACGAAGCGTTCGGCGGGTGGCAAAACGCGCAGAAGGCCCACTTCGCTGACGGTGGTTCGTTCGACCAGATCTACAAGCCGGGCGCCCGTTGATCTGAACCATGCGAGCGACGCGACATCACGTCCTGCCGGGATTCCGAATCACGCTCGGCTTCACGCTGCTGTACTTGTGTCTGATCGTGCTCATCCCGCTCTGCACGATTCCGATCAGAACATGGACGATGTCCTGGGCGCGTTTTGTCGACGTCGTCACCGATCCGCGCGTCGTCGCGTCGTACCGGCTGACACTCGTGACGTCTTTGGCCGCGGCGACGGTCAACGCCGTCTTCGGGTTTCTCATCGCGTGGGTGCTGGTGCGGTATCGCTTCCCAGGACGCCGCCTGATTGATGCGCTGATTGACCTGCCCTTCGCGTTGCCGACGGCCGTCGCCGGCATCACGCTCACGGCCATCTACGCGCCAAACGGCTGGCTGGGAGCGCCGCTGGCGCGTCACGGTATCGACGTCGCCTTCACGCCGCTTGGCGTGACCATCGCGCTCGTCTTCATCGGCCTCCCGTTCGTCGTGCGGACGCTGCAGCCGGTCATCGACGATCTCGACGCACAGCTCGAGGAAGCGGCCACCAGCCTCGGGGCCAGCCGGTGGATGGTGATCCGTCACATCATCCTGCCGTATCTCTATCCCGCGTGGCTCACGGGCTTTGCGCTCGCCTTCGCGCGGTCGCTCGGCGAGTACGGATCGGTGGTCTTCATCTCGGGCAACATGCCGATGCGCACGGAGATCGTGCCGCTGCTGATCATCACGAAACTCGAGCAGTACGACTACGCGGGCGCAACGGCGATTGCGCTCGTGATGCTGCTGGCGTCGTTCGTGCTGCTGCTTGGCATCAATGGCCTGCAGCACTGGGCGGGCCGAAGGCTGGTCAACTAACATGAGTGCGCCGCTTCGTCCCGCCGGAATCTCGCCGACGGCATCGCGACGGCTGCTCACCGAGCCTGCGCCACTCCGATGGACGCTCATCGGCCTCGTGCTCGCGTTTCTTGCGGTGTTCCTGATCCTGCCGCTCGTCCTGGTGTTCAGCGAGGCGCTGTCGAAAGGCTGGGCGGCCTATCGCGACGCCGTGTCACATCCTGACGCGCTGGCGGCGCTTCAGCTCACGCTCCTGGCCGCTGCCGTCGCCGTGCCGCTGAACCTGATCTTCGGCATTGCCGCAGGCTGGACCGTCGCGAAGTTTCGATTCCCCGGCCGCAGTCTGCTCATCACGCTGATCGATCTGCCGTTCGCCGTGTCGCCCGTCGTGTCCGGCCTCGTGTTCGTGCTGCTCTTCGGACGCCAGGGGCTGCTCGGTCCGTGGATGGAGGCGCACAATCTGCACGTGATTTTTGCCGTGCCAGGCATCGTGCTCGCCACGCTCTTTGTCTCGTTTCCGTTCGTCGCGCGCGAGATCATTCCGGTCATGGAGGCCGGCGGCACGGAGGAAGAAGAAGCCGCGCGGGTACTCGGCGCGGGCGGGCTGCAGACGTTTTTCCGCGTGACGCTGCCCAACATCAAGTGGGGCCTGCTCTACGGCGTGATCCTGTGCAGTGCGCGCGCGATGGGCGAATTCGGCGCCGTCTCGGTGGTGTCCGGCAAGATTCGCGGCCGTACCAACACGCTGCCGCTGCACGTGGAGATCCTGTACAACGAATACAACTTCCAGGCGGCGTTCGCGGTGGCGTCGCTCCTGACGCTCCTCGCGCTGGTCACGCTCGCGGCCAAGACGATCGTGGAGCGGCGGCTGTACATCACGACGACCGCCGTCAAACCTGACACGATCGCGGAGACCGACTGATGGGCATCGAAGTCCGCGGCGTGACCAAACGATTCGGCGGCTTCACGTCGCTCGCCGACGTCAGCTTCTCCGTGGCAGCCGGCGAGCTGGTGGCGCTGCTCGGTCCGTCAGGCTCGGGCAAGACGACCCTGCTCCGAATCATCGCGGGCCTCGAACGTCCCGATGCGGGCACCGTGATGCTCGAAGAGGAAGATGCCACGACGCGCGATGCACGGGACCGGCACGTCGGCTTCGTCTTCCAGCACTACGCGCTGTTCCGACACATGACGGTTTTCGAGAACGTCGCGTTCGGCATGCGCGTCCGGCCGCGCGCGACTCGCCCGTCCGATGATGAGATTCGACGCAAGGTCGGTGATCTGCTCAAGCTCGTGCAGCTGGACTACCTCGGCGATCGGTATCCACGCCAGCTCTCGGGCGGCCAGCGCCAGCGCGTGGCCCTCGCGCGCGCCCTGGCCGTCGAGCCGCGTGTGCTGCTCCTCGACGAGCCGTTCGGCGCGCTCGACGCCAAGGTCCGCCAGGAGCTGCGGCGATGGCTGCGCCGCCTGCACGAAGAGATTCACCTGACGAGCGTCTTCGTGACACACGATCAGGAAGAGGCCCTCGAACTCGCCGACCGCGTCGTCGTGATGAACGAGGGCCGCATCGAGCAGGACGGCAGTCCCGAGGAAGTGTTCGAGCACCCGAAGACGTCGTTCGTGATGAACTTTCTCGGCAACGTGAACATCTTCCACGGGCGCGTCGAGGGCGGCAAAGCGCTGCTCGGTCCGCTGGCGCTCGACTATCCCGAGCACACGCAGGCCACCCCCCAGCCCGCCGCCGGCTACGCGCGGCCACACGAGCTGGATCTGACGCGATCAGACGACGGCGGCGGATTGTGGGCGCGCCTCGACGCGATCAATGCCACGGCCGCCGCGATCAAGCTCGAGCTGACCGACGAGGACGGCAAACTGATCCGCGTCGAGATGGGACGCGATTCATACGCGGCACTCGCGCCTCAGCGCGGCGAGCGGCTGTACGTCAAGCCGAGGAGACTCCGCGTGTTCCTGAAGAGCTAGGACTTCGGCTGAGGCGTCACGCGCAGGTACGGCTTCTTCGCCACGTACCCCGGAAATCGCTTCTGCGCGTCGTCATCCGACACGGCGGCGACGATGATGACGTCTTCGCCCTGTTTCCAGTCGGCGGGCGTAGCCACCTGGTGCTGCGAGGTGAGCTGCAACGAGTCGATCACGCGAAGGATCTCGAGGAAGTTGCGTCCCGTGCTCGCGGGATACGTCAGCGTCAGCTTGAGCTTGTTGTCCGGACCGATGATGAACACGGAGCGGACCGTGGCGGTTTCGCTCGCGTTCGGGTGGATCATGTCGTACTTGAGCGCGATGCTCCGATCGGGATCGGCAATCATCGGAAAGTTCGGCGCAGCACCGGTGACGTCCTTGATGTCCTGAGACCATCTCTTGTGGGCGTCGAGCGGATCGACGCTCAGGCCAATCACCTTGGCGTGGCGCTTCTCGAACTCGGGCTTGAGCTTGGCCAGCGCGCCCAGCTCGGTGGTGCACACTGGCGTGAAATCGCGCGGATGGGAAAAGAGCACGGCCCAGTCCTTGCCCTTCCACTGGAAGAAGTCGATGTGTCCTTCGGTCGTCTCCGCCGAAAAATTCGGTACCTCATCGCCAAGTCGAATGGCCATACCAGTTGTTCCTTGTCCTTGGGTTCCTTCCGTTCCTGGGTTCCTTGCCTACGTGCGCTACGTGTCCCCTACGTGCCCTACGTGGCTCTATCCGTGTTTGCGTTCGAACTCCTTCATGAAGTCCACGAGTGCGGTGACACCTTCTTCGGGAAACGCGTTGTAGATCGATGCCCTGAGGCCGCCGACGGAGCGATGCCCTTTCAGCCCGTCGAAACCGGCCGCCGTGGATTCCTTGACGAAGAGCTTCTCGAGATCCTCGTTCGGCAGCCGGAACGTGACGTTCATGAGGGAACGGCTGTCGGCTTCGGCGTGCGGGCGCCAGAAGTCGGTGCGGTCCAGTTCGTCGTACAGGATGGTCGCTTTGCGCGAGTTCATCTTGCCGACGGCGTTGAGCCCGCCGAGGCCGATGATCCACTTCATGACGAGGCCCAGAATGTAGACGCCGAAACACGGGGGCGTGTTGTACATCGAGCCGTTCTCCGCCATCGTGCGCAGGTTCAGCATCGTCGGCAGCGCATCGGACGAACGGGCGAGCAGATCCTCACGCACGATCACGACGGTGACACCCGACGGCCCAAGGTTCTTTTGCGCGCCGGCGTAGATCAAGCCGTACTTCGACACGTCGATGGGCCGCGAAAAGATGTCCGATGACGCGTCACACACCAGCGGCGCGCCGCTGGTTTCCGGCGTCGTGTGCCACTCGGTGCCGAAAATCGTGTTGTTCGACGTCATGTGCACGTAGGCGGCGCCCGGCGTGTACTTGATCTCCGACGCCTTCGGGACGCGCTTGAAGCCGCCTTCCTCCGTCGTGGCGGCGACGTTCGTGGCGCCAACGCGCTTGGCTTCCTTGAGCGCTTTCTTCGACCAGTCGCCCGTGATGAGGTAGTCGGCGACGCTGCCCTGCGTGAGCAGATTCATCGGCACCACGGAGAACTGCAGGCTGGCGCCTCCCTGCAGGAACAGGATCTTGTAGTTCTCGGGGATGCCGGCCAGCGAGCGCATGTCCGCCTCGGCGCGCCGGATGATCTCTTCGAAGGCTTTCGATCGATGGCTGATCTCCATCACCGACATCCCGACGCCCGGCAGCGACACGAGATCGCGCTGCGCCTCTTCGAGCACGGGCATCGGCAGAACGGCGGGACCAGCAGAAAAATTGAAGATGCGCATTACGGTGGTTTCTTGGGACGTCATGTGTCGTTCCTCGGACGTCAGGGTTCGCTGACGGCATTGGCCGCGGGCACGCGGCCGGTCTCCATAAATGATTTCACGATTTGGACGGTTTCTGCAGCAATCGCTTCCTGAGCCTGGTCCGTCGATGCGCCGATGTGATGCGTGCCATACACGCCGGGCATCTGCACGATCGGATCGACAAACGGGCCCGCCGATGCCGGCGGCTCTGCGGCAAAGACATCGAGACCCGCGCGGATCCCCCGGTCTTTGACGGCCGCCGCCAATGCCTGGGCATCGACCAGGTCACCGCGCGCGGTATTAATCAGGATGCCGCCGCTGCGAAGGCCGGCGAGTACATCGGCATTCACCAGGTGCTTCGTCTCTGGGGTGAGCGCGACGTGCACGCTCAGCACGTCCGACCGTTCAGCCGCTGCTCTCGGCGTCGGCGCCAGCGTGACAGGAATCTGTGACCGCGCCGCTTCGACGCCCAACTCGCGCCCCTCGACGGCGCTCAGGGCGCCGTCGCGACCATTGAAGCGCCGGCTCCACAGCACGACGGGCATGCCGAAGCCGGCCGCGCGGCGAATCATCTCGCGGCCGATCGCGCCGGCCCCCAGCAAGCCGAGCGTGCGCCCGAACAGCCCGCGCGCGCGCGAATACTCTTTCTTGTTCCACACGCCCGCGCGAAGGTCGGACACGTTGTCAGGGATCCGCCGATCGACGGCCAGCATCAGGCCGAAGGCGAGCTCCGCGACGGCAATCGCGTTGATGCCCGGACAGTTCGTGACGATGATGCCGCGGGCGAGTGCCGAGGCCACGTCGATTGTGTTCACGCCGGCGCCAGCGCGAACGATCAGCTTGAGCGACGGGACGAGCGCATCGGCAGTGACCTTCGTGGCTCGCACAATGAGCACGTCGGGCGCCAGCTCGGTCATCATCGAGGCGAGCCGATCGCCCGCGTCCGGGTCGTACGTGATGTCACCGCCAAGAGCGCGCAGTCCTTCGATACCGGACGGCTCGAACTTGTTGGCGATGAGGACGCGCATGGAAGGATCTGGGGGCCTGGGTTCCTCGGTTCCTCTGTTCCGGTCAGATTTGATGTGTCAGCAACCCGTCGCGGAGCTTGGGCTCGAACCAGGTCGATTTGGGCGGCATGATGCCGCCGGCATCGGCGATGGCCATGAGGTCGTTGACACTGACCGGAAACAACGAGAACCCGATCGCGGCAGCGCCGCTCGACACGAGTCGTTCGATCTCGGCCGGACCGCGGATGCCGCCGACGAAGTCGATGCGCTTGTCGCTCCGCGGGTCGCCGACGCCGAGCAGCGGCTCCAGAATCTCGCGCTGCAGGACCTCGACGTCGAGCGCGTCCGCGCGCGCGGTCCCGGCCGCGACGGCGGGCAACGTGACGACGTGCCACTTGCCGCCCAGAAACATCGAGACCTCGCCGGCCTTCGCCGGCGTGGATGCGCCTTCGCGCACGCGGCACTTCTTCGACAGCGCGTCGAGAAACGCCGAGGCGCTTTGGCCCGCGAGATCTTTGACCACGCGGTTGTACGGCAGGATCTGGACCTGATCGTCGGGAAACGCCACGGCGATGAACGTGTCGGCATCCGCCGTCCGACCGCCCGAATCACGCAAGGCGGCGCGCGCGCGCGCCGCGCTGGCCGCGCGATGGTGGCCGTCGGCGATGTAGAGCGCCGGCAGCGACGCGAACGCGCGCACGAGCGCGTCGCGATCCGCGCCGGTGACGGCCCAGACCGTGTGCGCCACGCCGTCCGGGGCGATGAAATCGTAAATCGGCGCGCGGCTCGTCGCGCGTGATGCGACGGAGTCCACGTCGGCCGACGCGCGGTAGGTCAGGAACACGACGCCGGTCTGCGCGCGCAGCTCGGTGATGTGGCGTGTGCGATCGTCCTCTTTGTCGGGTCGCGTCTTCTCGTGCTTCTTGATCGATCCGCCTTCGTACTCGTCCACCGAAAAACACCCGGCCAGGCCGGTCTGCACGTGCGCACCCATCTTCAGCCGGTAGAAATACAGCGCCGGCTCCGGATCGGGCACCAGCGGCGCGCTGCGCACGAGCGACTCGAAGTTGTGTACCGCCTGCGCGTAGACCGACGCGTCGTACGGATTGGTGCCGGCCGGCAGATCGATCTCGGATCGCGTGACGTGGAGAAAACTCAGCGGGTGACCGGCGGCCAGCGCCCGCGCTTCTTCGGTGTTGACGACGTCGTACGGCACGGACGCGACTTCGGAAGCGACGGCCGGCGCCGGGCGCAGCGCCCGGAACGGAAACAGTTGAGCCATAGGACGAACTAGTGACTGCCGAGCTGCGATTGCAGCGCGGATACCATCACATCACGAGTGTGCAGGAAGTCGGGCATCGACGCGGCATCGATGGGCGCGCCGGGCGGCATCTTGCTGAGCTCGGTGAGCGGGTTCACGTATTTCCCATTCTTCATGATCCGGTAGTCCAGGTGCGCGGCCGTCACCGTGCCGCTCGAGCCGACGCGGCCGATGAGCTGCCCCTGATCAACGCGTGCGCCGGGCGCAATGCCCGGGCCGAACGCCGACAGGTGCAGGTACGCCGTCTCGTAGCCGCCGGCGTGGCGAATCTTCACCATGCGGCCGGCTTCGCCGGCCCAGCCGGCCACCTCGACCACGCCCGACGCGGCGGCGTTCACGCGGGTCCCCTCCGCGGCGCCGTAGTCCACGCCGAAATGCGGACGGACCGTGCCGTGCACGGGGTGCAGGCGTCCGAGCGAAAAGCGCGACGTCACACGAGGATCGAACGGCAGCGGTGACTTCAGGAACTGACGCCGCATCGATCGGCCGTGCTCGTCGTACCACGCCGGCTTGCCATCCGCGCCGGTGTACCGGATCGCGGTGATGCGGCGGCCGCCGGTTTCGAGCGTCGCCGCATCGATGTCGCCGTAGCCGGCGAACTGGCCGTTGCGCGTGACGCGATCGAACAGCACGTCGATGCGATCGCCGAGCTGAAGGTCGGCGTTGAAATCCACCTCGCCGCCGAACACCTCGGCAAGCGCCAGCGGCAACTGAATGTTCTCGCCTTCCGCGTCGAACGCGGCCACGAGCGAGTTGTGCTCGCGCGAGATCTCGACGCGGACCGCATCCTGCTCGAGCGTCCTTTCGAGCGCCACGACCTCGACGTCGAAGGACGGCGTCGAGGCCGAACGATCGCGAAGCACCACGCTGAGAATGCGATCCGCGTCGATCTCGTACCTGAACTCCCGGAAGAGGCCGTCGAGCGTTTTCGTAATCTTGTACGTGCGCTGGGCGCGCAGTTCGCGCGGGTTGAACACGCCGCGCACCGCGTCAACGAGCGACGTCGTCAGCTCGGCGGGCAACTCGTGCTGTTTCAGCAGACTCTCGAGCGTGGCGTTTCGCGGAACAACGGCTTCGACCGTCGTGCGATCGCGCGGGAGAGCCATATCGCCGTGCACACGCTGATCCGTCCGGCCGGTTGACGACGGCTGGCACGATGCCAGAACAGCGGCCGCGAGGAGCGGGATGAGCCGGGTTGATCGGGTCACGAGAGACGCCGAATCTTAGCATGCGCGAAGGGCAGCAGAGGCGTCCGAACACCTTCCAGCGCAAGGAGTTGCTGCTTCACGCCGAGCCCGCCGCCGAACCCGGTCAGGCTGCCGTTCGACCCGATCACGCGATGGCAGGGAATGACAATGGGAATCGGGTTCTGACCGTTGGCGGCGCCGACGGCACGCACGGCCGACGGACGTCCGATGTGCCGCGCCAGCTCCGCATAACTCCACGTCGCACCGTACGGAATCTCTTCGAGCGCGTGCCAGACTTCGCATTGAAACGCGGTACCGGACGGCGCGATCGGCAGATCGAACTGCCGTCGCTCGCCCAGGAAGTACTCCGCGAGCTGACGCGCCAGTTCGGCGAGCAGCGGCGTGGAAGGTACGGTCAGCGGCTCGCTGGCGTGAAACCAGATCTTCGTGATGGCGCGCTCGTCCGCTTCGACGCGCAGGGCACCGACTGGCGACGGCAGAACAGCGGACGAGTGCATGGCGAGGTTCGAAGGAGTTCGGATGGGTTCGAACCCATCCGAACCCGTTGTCTACTGTCCCTGCTGACTCGAGGGCGGCACCATCTTGTTCAGCCGCATGTACGTGACGATGTTGCCGTAGTGCTCGAAGTCGTGCGACGTGTTGAATGCGAGCACGCCGAGCTTGCTGAGCGTCTGGCCGATGTCCTCGACCTTGACCTCAGCGGCGCCGGTCGTGTCGTTCACGCCTGCGTACGCACGATCGCAGTAGGCGAACGAGTCGGCAAGCGCCTTCTGAAGGTCGGCTTTCTTGGCGAGCTTCTCTGCGCTGTCGGCCGGCTTCTTCTCGCCGCTCGAGTAGCCGCAGAACAGGTAGTTCGCATCGGCGATGTGACCGATGAGTTGGCCGAACGTCCGGACGTCAGGCGTCGCCTTGAATGCGTACTTTGCCTCCGGCATCTGCTCGGCCGCCTTGGTCAGGTAGCCCTTGACGATGTTCGCCTGGATCTTCAGCGAATCGGTGACCTTGGTGGACGGCGGTGGTGCCGGCGGCGCGGGTGGCGGCGCAGGCTGCGCACACGCGGTGATGCCAACTGAAAACAGGAATACGACGAGCAGTCGCGCCTTCATGGGAGGATCCTCCGGCCAGATACCCTATCAGAGGATCCTCCCCGCAAGTTGAGCTTCGAGTGCCGCGGAACGCGGCTACTTCGCGCCGACCGGCAGTGACACGCCGAACCAGTACCGCTGTTCGTTGACGTGCGAATCGGTGAGCATCACGGTGCGAAAGTCGACTTGCGCGCGCACGTTCAACATCCTGTTCACCGGAATGTCGACGCCGACGGCCGGCGCGAACGCGAAGTCGCTGCTGCCGCAGCAGTGCTCGACGCCGAGAGTGAACTGCGCATAGGGCCGGACGCGCTGGGCCCTGCCGCCAACGCGCACGCCGCCCATGTAGGACGCCGCCGTGGAGCCAGTCGCACCAGTGGTGGCGTCGGCCATGAAGTGATTGAAGCTGACATCGCCGACGGCGCCGATCGCCACGGCACCTGTGCGATGGATCGTCTGCGCCAGATCGAACGTCACACCTGTGGCCGTTTCGCCGTCGTCACGCAAGAATGAGAGCCCCGCGCCGACGACCGGCGCGTCTTTCGCCTGCGCCAGCGCCGTTGCCGGAGCGGCCAGACCCGCGATGAACGTGGTACCGAGAATGAGTGCTTTCACTGTTCTGTTCCGCACACCTACCTCCAACGCGTCCGCCCGCTTGAGGGGTTCGGCGAACGAACGCACGGATCGATGACGCAGCAGATCTCGTGCCGAGCGATCCGATGACGCGCACACGGCGATCTGGCTCCGCATCTGCTCCGCGGAATCGACAGAGGACGACGACCCGAAATCGGTCGGACGATTTCCTGGATTTATGAGATCCGGATCGGCAGCGTGGTGACGTGTCCGTCGCTGAGACGCACGACGCGGATCGCGTGATTGTTCGTATCTGCCACATACAACGCGTCAGGTGTGGCAGAAATGCCGCCGGGTTCATAGAAGCGCGCGACCGGCGCCGCGCCATCCTCACCGCCCTCGAGCCCGATGCCGGCAAACGTGCGGACGTCGCGCGTGGCGGGCGACAA
>Ga0111538_10004310_pt1 | contig 19825 bp, 11 predicted proteins | sample SoiMethybrSBSTD1_FD_79669 | JGI IMG/M metagenome (GOLD analysis project Ga0111538, IMG submission 79669) | Bulk soil microbial communities from a Populus tree surrounding site in Tennessee, USA - Soil MetaG P. TD hybrid SBSTD1 (version 2)... | ecosystem: Environmental > Terrestrial > Soil >...
CCGGCGAGGCCGCGGCCGACGACCCCCGCCCGCAGGAGCGGGCCGTGACCGACGATCCCCGCACGCCGAGCTCCGGCGAGGCCGTGACCGACGACCCCCGCCCACCGGGCGAGGCTGCGGGCGGGGTGCCGCCCGCCGGACCGGCGTACGGGTCGAACGAGGCGCCGCGGGCCACGGCCGGCGACGACGTTCTGACCAGGCACGGCGAGCGGGTCGAGATGCGGGCGGCGGCGTGCTTCGTCGTGTCGTTCCTGGCCGCGGCCGTGCTGGCCGCCGTGTACTGGCAGGGCGGCCAGCCCCAGGCCGAGGGGGTGCTGCTGGCGGTGTCGCTCGGAGGCATCGGGGTGGGCATCGTCCTGTGGGCGAAGCACTTCATGCCCGACGACGAGGTGGCCGAGGAGCGGCACCCGATGGCGTCGACCGAGGAGGAGGTCGCGTCGTTCACCAACGACTTCCAGGCCGGCGAGTCGACGTTGCGCAGCCGCCGCATCCTCGTGGCCACCGCGGGTGGGGCGTGCGCGGCGCTGGGCGTCGCCATCCTCTTCCCGATCCGCTCGCTCGGGCCCCGGCCCGGGCGGGGCCTGAAGGAGACGGCCTTCAAGGCCGGTGGCCTGCGGGTGGTGCGCGAGGACGGCTCGCCGGTGCGGCCCGACGACGTCGAGCCGGGCGGGTTCATCACGGTGTTCCCCGACGGCCACACCGACTCGGCCGACGCCTCGACCCTGCTCATCCGCCTGCGCCCGAGCCAGGACTTCCAGCCGGTGCCGGGGCGGCAGGACTGGGTGGTCGACGACCTCGTCGCCTACTCGAAGATCTGCACCCACGTGGGCTGCCCCGTCGGGCTGTACCAGGCCGAGGTCGGGCTGCTGCTGTGCCCGTGCCACCAGTCGACGTTCGACGTCCTCGAGGGCGCCAGGCCGGTGTTCGGCCCGGCGGCCCGGGCGCTGCCGCAGCTGCCGCTCGGCCTCGACGACCAGGGCTACGTGATCGCCACCGGCGACTTCTCGAGCCCGACCGGGCCGGGCTTCTGGGACCGGGACCGGTGAGCGACCGATGAGCCCCAAGGGCCCCCGGCCCGAGCGCCTTCTGACGCACCGCATCGCCCGCTGGGTCGACACCCGGCTGGGGGCGGCGAAGTTCGCCCGCACCGCGCTCAACAAGGTCTTCCCCGACCACTGGTCGTTCATGATCGGCGAGCTCGGGCTCTACTGCTTCGTCGTGCTGGTGCTCACCGGGGTGTACCTGACGTTCTTCTTCGACGCCAGCACCAACAAGGTGCTCTACGACGGCAGCTACGAGCCGCTGGTGGGCGTCGAGATGACCCAGGCCTACCGGTCGGCGCTCGAGCTGAGCTTCGACGTGCGGGCCGGGCTGGTCATGCGCCAGATCCACCACTGGGCGGCGCTGCTGTTCCTGGCGTCGATCGCCGTGCACCTCGCCCGGGTGTTCTTCACCGGGGCCTTCCGGCGGCCGCGCGAGATCAACTGGATCATCGGCTGCACCCTGCTGATCCTGGCCCTGCTCAACGGGCTGTTCGGCTACTCGCTGCTCGACGACCAGCTGTCCGGCACCGGGCTGCGCATCGTGTACTCGATCACGCTGTCGATCCCGGTGGTGGGCACGTGGCTGGCGTCGCTGCTGTTCGGCGGCGAGTTCCCCGGGCCCGACATCATCGAGCGGTTGTACGTGATCCACATCCTGCTCATCCCCGCCGCCATCGCCGTCCTGCTGGCGGGCCACCTCGGCATCCTCGTCCGCCAGAAGCACAGCCAGTTCCCCGGGCCGGGGCGCCGCGAGGACAACGTGGTGGGCGAGCGCATGTGGCCGACCTACGCCGCCAAGGCGCTGGGGCTGTTCTTCCTGACGTCCGCGGTGCTGGCGTTCCTCGGCGGCGTCTTCCAGATCAACCCGATCTGGATCTACGGCCCGTTCGACCCCGCCCAGGTCTCGGCCGCCAGCCAACCCGACTGGTACATGGGCTGGCTCGACGGCGCGCTGCGGATCATGCCCGGGTGGGAGATCCGCGCCTTCGGGTTCGAGATCCCCAACCCGTTCTTCCCCGGCATCCTGCTGGCCGGGCTCACGTTCACGCTGCTGTTCGCATGGCCGTTCCTCGAGGCCCGCGTCACGGGCGACTACGCCGAGCACAACCTGCTCGACCGGCCCCGCCAGCGCCCCGTGCGCACCGCCCTCGGGGCGGCCACGATCACGTTCTACGGCGTGTGCTTCCTGGGTGGCGCGGCCGACGTCCTGGCGTCGACGTTCGGGCTGTCGGTCAACGCCATCCTGTGGACCTTCCGCTTCCTGGTGCTGCTCCTGCCGCCGATCGTCGGGTGGATGGTGTACCGCCTGTGCAAGGAGCTGTCGGCCCGCGACGGGGTGCCGACGGGGTCTCGGGTGACCGTGCGCGAGATCCCCGGGCGGCTGCGGCGCCGCCGCGGCCCCGGGCCGGGGGAGGGCGTCGAGGCGCCCGAACCCGCCGCCGGCGGCTGACGATTCCCCGGGCGGCAGAGCCGCGCGAGGCGCCGTTCACAGGATGTTCATCACGTCGTGCGCGTGGCGGTCGCCAGAGAGTGAGATCTGGGCGAAACTTGTGGCATGTGGGTGCCGCCGCGACCCCTGCTCGCCCTGGCCGCTGTGACGGCGGTCGGCGCCGGGGCGGGCGGCTGCGGCGCCTCGGGCTACCAGTACATCGAGAACGACGACGTCGGCCTGTACGCCAAGCTGCCCGACGACTGGGCGGTCTACGACGAGACCGACCTGTTCCCCGACGAGTCCGAGCGCGAGCGCGAGCTGCGGTCGCAGCAGCTGTGGGTGCGCACCTTCAGCGGCGCGGCCGACGCCGACGTCGAGGCGTCGCAGCAGATCGGTGAGGACCCGGTCGGACAGGTGGTGGTCCAGGCCATCGGGCCCGACGACCGCGAGACGTTCGACCTGCGGACGCTCCGGGGCGGTGGCGACCCCGCCCGCGACCCCATGGCCGCCCAGGGCCAGGACCTCGGCGAGGACCTCTCGGTCACCGTGCTGAGCGACGAGCCGGTCACGTTCGCGGGCGGGTTCTCGGGCGTCCACACCGTGTTCGTCGTGCAGGTGGCGGGCGACGCCACCGTCACCGATCGCACCGCCGTCCGCAACGCGGACACCACGGTCATGGCCGTGTTCGAGGTGAGCTGCACCGAGCGCTGCTACCGCGAGACGCACCAGGACGAGATCGCCGACATCGTCGAGTCCTGGACGATCGAGGAGGTCGACACGTGACCCCGCCCATGCCCCCGGCACCGCCGCCCCCTCCGCCCGGGCCGCCGCCCGTGGACGCGCCGCCTCCCGCCGGTCCGCCGGGCGGTCCGCCTGGCGGCCCGCCACCCGTCCCGCCTCCGCCCCCGGCTCCTCCCCCCGGGCTGCCCGCCCCGTTCGAGATGGGTGCCGGCTCGGCCGCCGATCGGCCCACCCGCAAGCGGTCGTCGCTGTGGGACCGGGTGAAGTTCCTGCTGCTGTTCCTCCTGCTCTTCTGGTTCTTCGTGTGGTCGGCGTACTCCGACCCCAACCCGTTCAACACCTTCGGCGACGCCGTCGACGAGACGGTGCGCAGCAAGTGGCTGCTGTTCGTGCTGGCCGGCGTCGAGGTGGTGCGCCAGCTCCACTACCTCGTGTCCGAGCACTGGTCGGGCTACCACCGGTTCTGGACCGACAGCGTGTTCGGCCGCTTCGAGCGCCGCGTCGGTCGCCTGAACGACTGGAACCGCTACCGCCTGGCGCGCGCCCTCAAGCTGATCGCCATCGTCGTGCTGGTCAGCGTGATCCTCGGCGCCATCTACGACGTCACCCCCGCGACGGCCCTGGTCGAGCTGCCGACGCGCCTGTGGGAGTGGCTGCCCATGGTGTTCCAGCTGCTGTTCGCCATGGTGTTCCTGATCGGGCAGTTCGCGGCGCTGTTCTGGTTCATGTCGCGCGGCGGCGTCGACACCTACATGCCCGACGAGGTCAAGACCCGCTTCAGCGACGTCTGGGGCCAGGACCCCGTCGTCGCCCGGGTGCAGGAGAACATGCTGTTCCTCGACCGACCCGAGGCCGTCGAGGCCAAGGGCGGCTACGTCCCCGGCGGCATCCTGCTGTGGGGGCCGCCCGGCACCGGGAAAACGCTCATGGCCGAGGCGGTCGCCGGCGAGACGGGCAAGCCGTTCGTCTTCGTCGACCCCGGCGCGTTCCAGGCCATGTTCATGGGGGTCGGCATCCTCAAGGTGAAGGCCCTGTTCCGGAAGCTGCGGCGGCTGGCCCTGCGGTTCGGCGGCGTCATCGTCTTCTTCGACGAGGCCGACTCGCTCGGCAACCGCGGTGCGCTCACCCCCGGCCCGTTCGGGGGTCAGGCCGGAGCGGTGGCCCCGGCTCCCGCCGGAGCACCCGACGCCACCGACCACCTGCGCTGGCTCTCGCCCCACGCCCGGTCGGCGGTGCTGTCCGCCCTGTCGGCGGCCCGCGCCTCCGCCCCCGACGAGCCCGGGCGGCGGGTCGACCGGGTCGTGATGGGCGGCATGGCGGGCGGCGGGGGCATGGGGACGCTGCAGGCCCTGCTCTCCGAGCTGTCGGGGCTCAAGAAGCCCCGGGGGATCCTCAACCGCCTCGGTCGGCGCGTGCTCGGCATGCAGCCCAAGCCGCCGCCGAAGTACCGCATCCTCGTGATGATGGCGACCAACATGCCGCAGTCGCTCGACGAGGCGCTGCTGCGGCCGGGGCGGATCGACCGCATGTACAAGGTGGGCTATCCCTCGAAGGAGGGCCGCGTCCGCACCTACGAGGGCTACCTGGCCAAGGTCAGCCACAGCCTGACGCCGGACGAGATCGACAAGCTCGCCACGATCACGCCCTACGCGACCGGCGCCACGATGAAGGACCTCGTCAACGAGGCCCTGATCAACGCCATCCGCGACGGGCGCGACTCGATCACGTGGACCGACGTGATCAAGGCGAAGCACCTCAAGGAGCTCGGGCCGCCCGAGGACGTCGAGTACATCGAGCGCGAGCGCCATGCCATCGCCGTCCACGAGGCGTGCCACGCGGTGGCTGCCTACCGGACGCGTCGCCACCTCGCGATCGACCTGGCCACCATCGAGAAGGGCGGCACGTACCTCGGGATGGTGTCGAGCATCAAGCCCGAGGACCAGTTCACGCGGTGGCGCAGCGAGTACGAGGCCGACATCGTCGTGTCGCTCGCCTCGCTGGCCGGCGAGCGGCTGTTCTTCGGCGGCGACAACTCGTCGGGCGTGTCGGGCGACCTCGAGGCGGCCACGATGGTGGCCACCCTCATGGAGGGCTACTGGGGCATGGGCCGCACGGTCACGTCCCACGGCGTGACCCACCAGGTGGGCATCGGCGGCGGCGGCCGTCCGGGCGGGAAGGAGGACGAGCAGCGCGACCTGCTGAAGGGCACGCTCGGCTACCGCATCGAGCAGCACCTGGGCGAGACCCTGGCCGCGGCCGAGGCCCTGCTGGTCGAGCACCGCGACGAGGTGCTGCGCATGGCCCACGCCCTCGAGACGCACAAGACGATCGCGGGCGAGGACGTCGTCGCCGTCATCGAGGGCACCCAGGGACCGCTGATCGACGGCCGGGCGTACCTCGCCGACGGGTTCGCCGAGGAGATGGAGCGGTTCCACGCCGCGGTCGTCGACGCCCACCAGCGGCACGAACCGGTGGCGCTGCCGCTGCCCGCCACGAACGGGAGCCACCCGAACGGGCTGGCCCCCGCGCCCGGCGCCCTGCCGGCACCACCGCCCGTCGACGAGGTGGCCGGCCCGACCGCCCGCTGATCGCGGGGTCAGGCCTCGACGGTGCGGTGGCCGGCGGGATCGGCGTCGCGGCCCAGGTGCAGCGCCACCTTCCCCTCGGCGGTGCGGGCCGCCCGCGCCACCGCCTCGGCCGGGAGCTCGAGCGTGACGTTGCGCAGCTCGCCCGGGGGCACGGTCACCCGGCGGAACGCCCGCAGCGTGCGCAGCGGACGTGGCTCGGAGCCCAGGGCCTCGTCGAGGTAGAGCTGCACGACCTCGTCGCCCGTGCGCACGCCGGTGTTGACGACGGGAACCGTCACCCGCACGGCGCCGTCGCGGTCCCGCCGGGCGGTGGCCCGCCCGTGCTCGAACGTGGTGTAGGTCAGGCCGAACCCGAAGGGGAAGGCCGGCGACCGGTCGGTCGCCTCCATCAGGCGGTAGCCGTGCAGCGGGCCGTAGCGGACCCGGCGCGCGTCGGGCGTGAACGGGGGCAGCTGCTCGGCGCTGCGGGGCCAGGTGCAGGGCAGGCGCCCGCCCGGCTCGGACTCGCCGAACAGCAGGCGGGCCAGGGCGGTGCCGCCCTCGACGCCCGGGTACCAGGCCATCACGAGCGCACCGACCTGGCCGCGCCACGACTCGGTGAGGATGGCGCTGCCGCCCACGAGCACCACGACCGTGCGGGGGTTGGCCGCCGCCGCCGTGCGGATCAGCGCCTCGTCCTCGGGGTACAGGGCCAGCGACCGGCGGTCGCCGCCGCGCCCGGGCACCTTCTCGCCCTCGTCGCGGTGCGTGTAGCCGACCACGACGACGGCCACGTCGGCGGCACCCGCGGCCAGGCGGGCGGCGTCGAGGTCGTCGCCGGGGTGGTGGGCGACGTTGATGACGAACCGCTCGCCGGCCGCCCGCAGGCCGTCGAGGATGCTGACGACCCCGCGCGCCCGCACGTGGCTCGACCCGTGGTCGCCGGTGACGGGCAGCGCGGCCAGCGTGCCGAGCACCGTCAGCGACTGCACCCGGTCGGGGTCGAGCGGCAGCACCCGCGCCCGCTCGTCGGCTGCAGACGCCGTGGACGACGCCGGCACGCCGGGGGTCACGACCTCCTCGTTGCGCAGCAGCACCATCGAGCGCTCGGCCACCTCGCGGGCGAGCGCCCGGTGCTCGGCCGACGCCACCACCCCTGGCGCGTAGCGCCCGGGCCGGTCGGGCTCGGCCGTGCGGTCGGCGAAGCGCACCTGCTGGCGGACGAGGCGCAGCGCGGCGTCGTCGACGCGCTCGGGTGACACGGCACCCTGGCGGACCAGCCGGTCGAGCGAGCGGAACCGCCAGCGGAACGGCATCTCGAGGTCCTGGCCCGCGGCCACCGCCCGCCCCGACCGCACCCCGAACACGAAGTCGCTCATCACGAAGCCGTCGAAGCCCCACTCGTCCTTCAGCACCTCGGTGATCAGGTGCCGGTGGTGCCCGCACCGCTCGCCGTTGACCTTGTTGTAGGCCGTCATCACGGCGGCGGCACCGGCGTCGACGCACCGGCGGAAGTGGGGGAGGTAGATGTCGCGGAGGTCGTCGTCGTCGACGGACACGTCGACGCGCAGGCGGGCGTCCTCCATCGAGTTGCAGGCGAAGTGCTTCACGCAGGCCATGACGTGGCGCTGCGTGCCCCGCACGAGCGCTGCGCCCATCTCGCCGAGGAGGTGGGGGTCCTCGCCGAACGTCTCCTGCGCCCGGCCCCAGGCCGGGTGGCGCAGGAGGTTGACGCACACGCCCGCGAACAGGTTGGCGCCGAGGGCCCGGCACTCGACGCCGATGACGTCGCCGACGCGCTCCTCGAGGTCGGGGTCGAACGTCGCCCCCCGGGCCATCGGCACCGGGAAGGCGGTGGCGTGGCCCATCACGACGCCTCGGGGACCGTCGCTGAAGCGGATGCCGGGCAGCCCCAGGCGAGGGAGCGCGCCCGCCACGTAGGCGGTGGCGTTGTAGCGGCGGGCCATCTCGGCCAGTCCCCGCACCAGGGCGCCGTCGCCGGACAGCAGGTGCAGCTTCTCGTGCAGCGTCATCTGGTCGAGGAGGTCGCGGGCCCGGGCCTCGACGGCCGCGCCGTCGAGGGGATCGGTGCGGCCGGCGCCCGCCGGCCGCTCGTCGTCGCCGTCGGCCAGGGCACCCCAGACCCGGGGGGCGCTCGCCGGCGGGGCGGCGTCGGCCCGGGCCTCGGCCAGCACCGGGTCGGCGAGCCGGGCCGCCAGGTCGTCGCCGTCGTCGAACTGGGTCGTCTCCCCAACAGCCATCGGGTCGAGGGTACGCGCTCGGTCCACCCGTACACTCCGGCTCCGTGGTGAGCGTGACGGCAGACACCGGCGACCGGGGCGACGAGGCCTCGTCGGGGGCCTCCACGCCGCGCAACGTCGTCGTCGTCCTCCTCGACTCGCTCAACCGCCACATGCTCGGGTGCTACGGCGGCACCGAGTTCGCGACGCCGCACGTCGACGGGTTCGCGGCCGCCCGCGCCACCCGGTTCACCCGCCACGTGACCGGCTCGCTGCCGTGCATGCCGGCCCGTCACGACATCCTGTGCGGCGCCCTCGACTTCCTGTGGAAGCCGTGGGGGTCGATCGAGCTGTGGGAGCGGCCGATCACCGCCGACCTGCGGGGCGCCGGCGTCACCAGCGTGCTGGTCAGCGACCATCCCCACCTGTTCGAGACGGGCGGCGAGAACTACCACACCGACTTCTCGGCCTGGGACTACGTGCGCGGCCACGAGGGCGACCCGTGGCGGACCCACGTCGACACGTCGTGGGTCGGCACGCCGGCCCCGCCCGCCCGCGACGGGGGCTGGTTCTGGCGGAAGGTGGCGGGGGAGGGGCTCGACGTCGACCGGGCCTACGACCGGTCGCGCACGTTCTTCCGCACCGAGGACGACTACCCCGGCCCCCGCACGATGCGCGCCGCGGCCGACTGGTTGCGCCGCGGCGCGCCCCACGCCGACCGGTTCCTCCTCGTCGTCGACGAGTTCGACCCCCACGAGCCGTTCGACACGCCGCAGCCGTGGCGGGGGCGCTACGAGGACGAGCCGTGGCCCGGCGACCACGTGATCTGGCCGCCGTACGTCGTGGGCGGCGTGTCGCGGGGCCTGATCGACGAAGCCGAGGCCCGCCACATCCGGGCCAACTACGGCGCCAAGCTCACGATGATCGACCACTGGTTCGGCGAGGTGCTGTCGGCCCTCGACGACGGCGGCCTGTGGGAGGACACCGCCGTCGTCGTGTGCACCGACCACGGCCACTACCTCGGCGACGTCCGCGGCGGCCACGACATCTGGGGCAAGCCGGGTGCGCCGCAGTACGAGCCGATCGGGCACATGCCGCTGCTCGTCCACTGGCCCGGCGTCGCCGGCGGCGCCACCTGCGACGCCCTCACCACCAGCGTCGACCTGCATGCCACGCTGGCCGACGTGTTCGGCGTCACGCCCGCCCACCGCACGCACGGCACCTCGCTGCGCCCGCTGCTCGACGGCACGGCCGACCGCGTCCGTGAGTGGGCCATCGGCGGCGTGTGGGGCAACTGGGTGCAGGTCACCGACGGGTGCCGCAAGTACGCCCGGGCCCCCGCCGCCGCCAACGCGCCGCTGTCGATGTGGTCCAACCGCTGGTCGACGATGCCGCTGCACGTCGGCGGCCTGGGCGCCCTGCCGCCACCCGACGACCGGGCGGTCCTCGACCGCATGCCGGGCTCGTCGGTGCCGGTGATCCGCCAGCCGTTCCGGGCGGGCGACGCGCTGCCGTTCTGGGCCGGCGCCGTCCGGCCGGGCGAGCACCACCTCTACGATCTGTCGGTCGACCCCGACGAGGGCGAGAACCGCGCCGGCGAGGCCCGCGCCGAAGGCGAGATGGTCGAGCTCCTGCGCACCGCGCTCGAGGCCGTCGACGCGCCCTCCGACCAGTACGAGCGCCTCGGGCTGGCCTGACCCGCGCCGCTACGCGGGTGCGGCCCGGCCTCGCCGGGCGGGGAGCAGCAGCAGGGCGCCCGCCAGGAAGGCGAGCGCGCCGACGAACGTGCCGATGTTCATCAGGGCCGCGTTGCGCACCTGGGCGGTGTCGGTCACGACGTACGACGCGACCGCGGACAGGCCGAACGCCACCGAGCCGACCAGGTTGAGCGCGGCGATCAGCCACTCGCGGCTGCGGGGCCGCCACCGCCACAGCCGGTGGTTGACCGCGAGCCACGCCAGGCCGCTCGACACCAGGAAGCACAGCGAGCCGCGGGCGTCGGGGGTCCACACCCGACGGTCGATCTCGGAGGCCGTCAGCTGGTCGTCCATGGCGGCGAAGGTGCTCACGTTGAAGAACAGCGTGCCCGCCAGCTGCACGAGCGCCGCCCAGGCGTCGAGGCGCCGCCGCCCGGGATCGCCGCGCCCGGCCAGCCACTGCAGCGTGGCCGCGGCGGTGAAGAAGAGCGAGCCGACGAAGAACGTCACGGCGTCGGGCCCGGCGCCCACCGCGTCGACGTACGACGGGGCCGCGCCGACGGCGAAGCAGGCCGATCCGACGGCGAACAGCCCGGCGATCCACACGGTCACGGCCCGGAGCATGGGTGGCCGACCCACCCCGCGGCATCCTCCGGAGAGGGTGAACGCCCGGCCGCCCGGGGTCGCCGGGTGGGGCGTCAGGTTCGGCGCGCGGTTGTGAACGGACGCTGACGGCGGCCTCACGGCGGCCCCGCCCCCACCGTGAGGGAACGTTCGCCGGGGGGAAACCACGAGGCGGGTCGACTGCCTCACACTCGGTCCCATGGCAGGACCGAACATCCCCGCGGCCAAGCGCGCCGGCCTCCCCGTCGACCTGGCCCGGCTGACGGCCGAGGGCGACGGGTGGCTCACCCCCGAAGACCGCTTCGCGCTCAAGACCCACGGGGTGTGCACGCAGCTCCAGGACGAGATGTTCATGATCCGCGTCCGCATCCCCGGCGGGGTCGCCCCCACCGCGCAGGTGCGGGGCCTCGGGCGCGTGGCCGCCCGCCACGCCGAGGACTGGATGCACGTCACCACCCGCCAGCAGGTCGAGCTCCACTGGGTCCGCGACCGCGAGGTGGCCGAGGTGCTCGAGGGCCTGGGCCGGCACGGCCTGTCGACCCGGTCGGCCTGCGGCCACACCGTGCGCAACGTCATGTCGTCCGAGGACGCCGGCGTCGGCCTCGACGAACCGTTCGACTGCTTCCCCGACGCCCGCATGATCTCCGACGCCCTCGTCGCCCGCTCCGCCGAGCTCAACGTCGTGCTGCCGAGCCGCATCAACATCGCGCTGGGCGGGTCGCCGCGCTGCCGGCACGACGCGCTCGTGAACGACGCCGGGCTGATCTCGACCGTCGAGGAGGGCGTGCCCGGCTACGAGATCTGGGCCGGCGGCAGCCTCGGCAAGGCGCCGTCGCTGGCCGTGCTGCTGACGCCGTTCGTGGCCCGCACCGACGTGCTCGCCGCCGTCGAGGCGCTGGTCGACGTGTTCGTGGCCCACGGTCGCTTCGACGAGCCGACGAAGGGACGCATGAAGTTCGTGGTCGAGGACCTCGGGCCCGACCGGTTCCGGGCCGCCTGGCAGGAGGCGTTCGACGCCGCCCTCGACCGTCCCCACCCGCCGGTGGCGGACGTCGAGGTGCTGGGCGAGGCCGATCGCGTCGAGATCCTGCGGCACGTCCCGCCCGGCGGATGGAGCGCCGGCGTGCGGCCGCAGCGCACGCCCGGCCTGGCGTCGGTCACGATCGACCTGCCGCTCGGCGACACCTGCTCCTCCGAGATCGACCTGTGCTGCGACCTGGCCGACCGCTACGCCGACGGCCACCTCACGTTCACCCGCGACCAGAACATCGCCTTCCGCAACGTGCCCCTCGCCGGGGTCGCACCGATCCGGGCCGCGCTGGCCGAGCGGGGCGTGCACCTGCTGGGGGAGGGCCAGACCGCCCAGATCCGGGCGTGCACCGGGGCGTCGGTCTGCGCGCTCGGCATCACCGAGTCGCCGGTCGCCGCCCGGGGGCTGGCCGGCAACGCGGCGCTCCGCCGGAACTCGTCGCTGCGGGTGTTCGTGTCGGGCTGCCCGAACTCGTGCGCCCAGCACCAGGTCGGCGACATCGGGCTGGCCGGCTCGAAGGTGAGGGTCGCCAAGAGGACGACCGACGGCTACCAGGTGTACCTGGGCGCCGACCTCGACCGGCACGAGATCGGCGAGGTCGTGGGCCGGGTCGCCGACGCCGACCTCGACGCGGCCGTCACGGCCATCGTCGGGACGTGGGAGGCCCTGCGCCACCCGGGCGAGTCGCTCGGGCGCACGGTGCGCCGGTTCACGCCCGAGGCGTTCTCGCAGCAGATCAAGGCCGCGCTCGAGGAGCGCTGGGCCGCCGGCCCCGAGCCCACCGTCCCGACCGACACCCCGGTCCTCGTCCCCTGACCGAGCCCTGACCGCCCCCTGACCGAGCCCTGAACGCGTTTCCCCCGCGAGATCGGGCGCCATGGCGCCCGATCTCGCGGGGGAGATCCCGACGTCCCGTTCCCGCCCGCCCGCCCGTCCCGTCGTCCCGCCCGAGCCTGCTGAGGAGCCCGCCATGTCGACCACCACAGACACCACCACCGACCCGCCCGAACCGTCCAGCGCCACCGCCGTCCCGTCCGGCGCGGCGGCCGGTGTCGCCACCGCCCCGGCGTCGGCGGCCGACGTCGCGGCCGCCGGACGTCCGCACTGGATCGACGACTGGCGCCCCGAGGACCCCGAGTTCTGGGAGACCACCGGCAAGGCGATCGCCCGCCGCAACCTGGCGTTCTCGATCCTGTCGGAGCACATCGGCTTCGCGGTGTGGAGCCTGTGGTCGGTCTTCGTGCTGTTCCTCGGCGACGACTACGGCTTCACGCCGGCGCAGAAGTTCCTGCTCACGACCGTGCCGACGGCGCTGGGGGCCCTGCTCCGCCTGCCGTACACGTTCGCCGTGGCCAAGGTCGGCGGTCGCAACTGGACCATCATCTCGTCCGCCCTGCTGCTGGTGCCCTGCGTGCTCGCCGGTTTCGTGCTGCACCCCGGCGTCGAGTTCTCGACGATGCTCGCGGTCGCCGCCGTGGCCGGCGTCGGCGGGGGCAACTTCTCGTCGTCGATGGCCAACATCGACAGCTACTACCCGCAGCGGCTGAAGGGCTGGGCGCTCGGCCTCAACGCCGGCGGCGGCAACCTGGGCGTGGCCGCCGTCCAGCTCGTGGGGCTGGCCGTGCTGGCCACCGCGGGCAAGGAGCACCCGCGGGTGATGCTCGGCGTCTACATCCCGCTGGTGGTGATCGCCACCCTGTGCGCGGCGCTGTTCATGGACAACCTGACGCACGCCACCAACGAGAAGCGGGGCATGCGCGACGTGAGCCGCGATCCGCACACCTGGATCATGTCGTTCCTCTACATCGGCACGTTCGGGTCGTTCATCGGGTTCAGCTTCGCCTTCGGCCAGGTGCTGCAGGTCCAGTTCGCCGAGCAGTTCGACACCCCGATCAAGGCGGCGTCGCTGACGTTCCTCGGCCCGCTGATCGGCTCGCTCATCCGCCCGGTGGGCGGGCGCCTGGCCGACCGCTTCGGGGGCGCCCGGGTCACCATCGTCAACTTCGCGGGCATGGCCGCCGGCGCCGGGCTGGTGCTCGCCGCCTCGGTGGCCGAGTCGCTGCCCCTGTTCATCGCCGCCTTCATCGCCCTGTTCACGATGAGCGGCCTCGGCAACGGCTCGACCTACAAGATGATCCCGGCGATCTTCCAGGCCAAGGCGGCACGGAGGGTCGCCTCCGGCGCCGACCTCGAGGCCGAGGCCCGCAACGCCCGCCGGCTGTCCCGGGCGCTGATCGGCATCGCCGGATCCGTCGGCGCCTTCGGCGGCGTGTTCGTGAACCTGGGCCTGCGCCAGTCGTTCCTGTCGAGCGGCTCGGCCGACGCCGCCTACGTCGGGTTCATCGCCTTCTACGTCGCCTGCGTGCTCGTCACGTGGACGGTGTACCTGCGCCCCTCGCCCCGGCGCCTGGTGGGGGTCTGAGGCCCGCATGACCGAGGTCGCCGTCCCGCTGGGCCGTCGCCGACCGGAGGGGGCCGGGCCGGCCGGGTCACCGACCCGGCCGGCCCCGGCCGCCCCGGGCGCCCCGGTCCCGGCCGCTCCGGCCCCGGGCGCCCCGGTCCCCGCCGATCCCGGAGCCGGGTCGGGCGCGGCGCACCACCGTCCCGAGCTGCTGCCCCTCGACGCCGGCGAGCACTACCGGTTCGGGTTCGACATGAACTCGTGCATCGGGTGCCACTCGTGCGAGGTGGCGTGCGCCGAGCAGAACGGCCTGCCGGCCGGGACGGTGTGGCGGCGCGTCGGCGAGATCGAGGGCGGAGACCACCCCCAGACCCGCCGGTTCCACCTGTCGATGTCGTGCAACCACTGCCTCGACCCGGCGTGCCTGAACGGCTGCCCCACGAACGCCTACGAGAAGCTCGACACCGGCATCGTCGCCCACCACGCCGACGACTGCATCGGCTGCCAGTACTGCACCTGGACCTGCCCGTACTCGGTGCCCGCCTTCCAGCCCGACCGCCGCATCGTCACCAAGTGCGACATGTGCCGGCCCCGGCTCGACGAGGGCTACCTGCCCGCCTGCGTGGACGCCTGCCCCACCCACGCCATCACCGTCGAGAAGGTGCGCGTCGACGACTGGATCGCCGACCACTCCGCCGCCGACGCGCCCGAGCTGCCGAGCAGCGACCTGACCCTGTCGACCACCCGCATCGAGCTGCCCCGCGACGTGCCCGTCGAGACGTTCGCGGCCAGCGACTGGAACGTGCGCCCCGAGGATCCCCACTGGCCGCTCGTGTGGCTGACGCTGGTCAGCCAGGTGGCGTTGGGGGTGAGCCTGACGCAGGCGGCGGGTGGCTCCGCCGGAGGGCGGGCGCTGGCCGCGGCGCTGGCGACCGCCGGCATGGTGGGGGCGCTCGGCCACCTGGGCCGCCCGGTGATGGCGTGGAAGGCGCTGCGGAACCTGCGCCGCTCGTGGCTCAGCCGCGAGGTGGCCCTGCTGTCCCTCTACGCGGCGCTGGCCGTCGGGGCGGTGCTCGTGCCCGCGCTGGCGCCCGTCGCCGCGGTGGCGGGCGTGGCCGGCGTCGTCGCCTCCGCGTGCCTGTACATCGTCCCGGGGCGCCCGGCCTGGGACACCCCGCTCACGATCGTGCGGTTCCTGGCGACCGCCCTGGCGTTGGGGCCACCGCTGACGGGTCACGTCGCGCTCGGCGCGGCCGGGGGCCTGGTGGCCGTGGCCGCCACCGCCGCCAACTGGGCCCGCCTCGCCCGCCGGCCGGACCACGCGTGGCGGGGAGCGGTGCGCCTCGAGCTGCGGTGGTTCGCCCCTGCGACGGTGATCCGCCTGGCGGCCACGGCCGTGGGGGTCGGCGCGGGGCTCGCCGGCGGCCCGCCGGCGCTGGTGGTGGCCGCGCTCGCCCTGGGCGAAGGCCTCGGCCGCTGGCTGTTCTTCGTCACGGTCGTCCCGCTGAACATGCCCGGCTCGTTCTTCCGGGGAACCACCCATCTGGCGTCTCTCACCGCGCGATGGCGCGGTGAGAGACGCCAAAACCACACCGGAGGACGCCACTGATGGGCAGGATCATCGAGCGCGTCGGGGGTCGCATCGGCAACTGGATCGGCCTCGACCACGGCGGCGACCGCTACACCTACGTCGACGAGCCGGGCCGCGGCCCGGTCAGCGCCAGCCGGGCGGTCGACCGCTGGGTCCGCACGACCTGCGGCTACTGCTCGGTCGGGTGCGGCATGCGCATCGGCGTGCGAGACGGGCGGGCCGTGGCCGTCGAGGGCGATCCCGACCACCCCGTCAACCGGGGCCGCCTGTGCCCCAAGGGCCTGTCGGAGCACCAGATGCTGGCCGCCGAGGGCCGCCTGACCGTCCCGACCGTCGACGGACGCCCTGCCTCGTGGGACCACGCCGTCGACCGCGTGGTCGACGGGTTCCGGGCGCTGCTCGACGAGCACGGGCCCGAGTCGGTGGCGATCCTGTCGACCGGCCAGCTCGTGACCGAGGAGTTCTACGCCCTCGGCAAGCTGGCCCGGCTGGGCATGGGCCTCGCCCACTACGACGGCAACACGACCCTGTGCATGGCCTCGGCCGTGGCGGGCTACAAGCTCAGCTTCGGCACCGACGGCCCACCGGGCTGCTACGAGGACCTGGCGCTGGCCGACGTCCTCGTGCTCTGGGGCGCCAACATGGCCGACAACCACCCGCTGCTCATGCCCCGGGTGATGGGTGCGGACGGTCCGGGCACGGTGATCGTCGTCGACCCCCGGGTCACGAAGACGGCGATGGTCGCCGACACCCACCTGCCCGTGCGCCCGCGCGGCGACGTCGCGCTGCTCAACGGCGTCCTCGTCGTGCTGGTCGAGGAGGGCCTGGTCGACCTCGACGACGTGCGGGGCCACGTCGACGGCCTCGACGAGCTGCTCGCCCACCTCGACGCCTGGACGGTCGACCGGGCGGCCGCCGAGAGCGGCATCGACGCCGGCGCCGTCCGCGACCTGGCCCGCACGATCGCCGGCGCCGAGCGGTGCACGATCGCGTGGACCATGGGCGTCAACCACTCGGTGCAGGGAACCCACACGGTCACGCTCATCAACACGATCGCCCTCCTCACCGGCAACGTCGGGCGCCCCGGCGCCTCGCCGTTCTCGATCACCGGCCAGTGCAACGCCATGGGCACCCGCGAGTCGGGCTTCACCGCCTCCATGCCCGGCTACCGGGCCTACGACGACCCGCGGGCCCGGGCCGAGCTGGCCGGTCTGTGGGGCGTCGACGAGGCCCGCCTGCCCGCCGCCCGCGGCAAGGCCTACCCCGACATCGTGAACGCGGTCATGTCCGGTCACGTCAAGGGCCTGTGGATCATCGCCACCAACCCGCCCGTGTCGTTCCCCAACCGCGAGGTGCTCGAGGACGCCCTCGGCCGGCTCGACCTGCTCGTCGTGCAGGACGGGTTCGAGACGCCCACCACCGCCCTGGCCGACGTCGTGCTCCCCGCCGCGATCTGGGGCGAGAAGGACGGCACGTACACCAACAGCGAGCGCCGGGTGTCGCGGGTGCGGGCCGCGGTCCAGCCGCCGGGCGAGGCCCGCAGCGACTTCGCCATCTTCCTCGACGTCGCCCGCCGGTGGGGGTGCGCCGACGAGCTCTTCCCCGGCTGGACCGGGCCCGCCGACGCCTTCGCCGAGTGGCGCCGCGTCTCGGCCGGCCGGCCCTGCGACTACAGCGGGATCAGCTACGAGCGCATCGACGCCGCCGGCGGTGTGCACTGGCCGTGCCCCGAGGGCGACGACGACGTCCCGCTCACCGGCACGCCCCGCCTCTACGGCGACCGGGTGTTCAACCGCCCCAACGGGCGGGCCGCGGTGCTGCCGGTGGAGCCCGAGCCGATACGCGACGCGCCCCGTCCCGGGTACCCGTTCCTCCTCAACACGGGCCGCACGGTCGAGCACTGGCACACGCGCACGAAGACGGGGCGCATCCCGATCCTCGAGGGCCTGTCGCCCGAGGCCTGGGTCGAGGTCCACCCGGCCGACGCCGCCGGGTTGGGCGTGCGGGGCGGCGACTGGGTGCGGGTGGCGTCGTCGCGCGGGGCGGTCGACCAGGTCCGGGTGCGGGTCACGGCAATCGGCCGCCGGGGCGAGGTGTTCATGCCGTTCCACTGGGACGAGCGCTGCGTGAACCGCCTGACCGACGACCAGTTCGACCCCATCAGCCGCGAGCCCAACTACAAGCAGTGCGCGGTGAAGGTCGAGCGCCTGCCGACGCGGGTCGGGCGGTCACGGTCGTCCTGATCCTGGCGTCTCTCACCGCGCCATCGCGCGGTGAGAGACGCCAGAACGGTCAGGCCGCCACCGGGGCCGCGGGCTCGACCGTGAGCGAGCACACGTAGCCGCGGCGGGGGACCGTGCGGACCGCGGTGCCGAGCCCGCCGAGCTTGGCCCGCAGGCGGGCGACGGCGGCCTCGGCCGCGTGGGTGTCGGCGCCGTCGTCGACCAGGCTCGCCTTCGGCACGACGGCGGGGGAGCGGTCGACGAGCACGTCGAGCACCCGCACCTCGCTCGGGGTCAGCGTCGTCACGTCGCCCGACACCTCGTCGATCAGCGCCGAGCCCTGCCACCGCACGGCGGCGCCGTCGTGGCGGAGCAGGCGGTGCCGGGCCTCGAGCGCCGCCACCAGCGCCTTGACCATCGCCCCCAGCCGGGCGCGGACCGGCTCGACGACCCGGTCGACCCCGTGGCGGCGCAGCGCCGCCGCGCACACGGGGCCCACGGCGACGGCCAGGGCGGGGCCCGCCAGGGCGGCGCGCAGCGCGTCGGGATCGGGGGCGAGGGCGAACGTGTTGCCGACGGCGTAGGCGCAGGTGAACGTCACCGCGTCGAGGCGCCCGGCGCAGGCCGCCTCGATCAGCCGCACGGCCGGCGTCGCCGACTCGGGCTGGTGCCAGCGGTAGACGGGCACGTCGACGACCTCGGCGCCGAGCGCCCGGATGCCGTCGGCCAGCAGCGGGTCGCCGCCGTCACGCTGCACCGCCACCCGGCGCCCGGCCACGTCGAGCCCGGCGACGTGGTGCAGCACCTCGGCGCTGGTCTCACCGCTCGCCTGCCAGTCGACCTCGAGGCCGGCGCCGATGGCGGCGCTGCGGGCCTTGGGTCCGCGGGCCAGCACCGTGGCGCTCGCGCCCGCGGCCCGCAGCCGTCCGTCGAGGCCCGCGCTCTCGGCGGCCGCGAACCACGACCGGGTGCCGATGCCGGTGGTGAGGATCACCAGGTCGGGCCCGGCGGCGAGCACCTCTTCGGTCGCCCGCAGGGTGGCGTCGCTGTCGTGCAGCAGGGTCGTGTGCATCACCGGGCCGTGGACCACCTGCGCGCCGCGGCGCGTCAGCATCTCGGCCTGTTCCTCCCAGCGGCGATGGCCGGTGATGCCGATGGTGTGTCCTGTGAGCGCACCAACCACGCCCGCCAGCATGGCGGACCCCGGTTTCGGCGGCGTTTCGTGTCCCGCACCAGCGTGCGAACGTGACCGTGAGCCTCCGCTCGGTGCGGGACGGGATCCCACGGGTGGTGCGAGCCGACGCGTGGCCTGGGGTCACCGCCTCGCCTCCCCGGGCGGCGGGTCCCGGGGCCGCGGTCCCGGGGCGGCAGGTCCCGGGCGGCAAGTCGTCGGACGCCCGCCCGGTCCCCCGGCCTCAGGTGGGGGCGGGCTGGGCGCCGCGCAGGAGGCGGCCCGGCAGCTCGCCGGTGGCCTCGTCGTGCTCGCGCACCACGACGCCGCGCTTGACCGTGGCGTCGTAGCCGTGGGCCCGCTGGATCAGGCGCCGCCCGCCCGCCGGCAGGTCGTAGGCCATGGTGGGGGCGTCGCAGCGCAGGGCGTCGAAGTCGATCACGTTGACGTCGGCGAGGTAGCCCGGGGCGAGCAGGCCGCGGTCGTCGAACCCGTAGAACGCGGCCGTCTCGCGGGTCTGCTTGTGGACCGCCTGCTCGAGCCCGAGGCGCGGGCCCCGCTCGCGGTCGCGGACCCAGTGCGTGAGCATGTAGGTGGGCAGCGAGGCGTCGCACAGCAGGCCGCAGTGGGCCCCGCCGTCGCCCAGTCCGAGGACCGTGCCGGGGTGCACGAGCATGTCGTGCAGGGCCCCGAAGTCGCCGGCGGCGTAGCCGAGGAGCGGGATGTACAGCAGCCCGCGCCCGTCGTCGGCGAGCATCAGGTCGTAGGTGACCTCCTGCGGCGTCCGCCCCTCGCAGGCGGCGATGGCGGCCACGCTGGCGTCGGGGCCGGGCTCGTACTCGGGCGGGTCGCCCAGCGGGAACAGCTTGTGCCACGCCGAGGTGATGAACGCGGCGATGCCCCCCACGTCGGGTCGCTCGTCGACCATCGCCCGGCGCACCTCGGGGTCGCGCAGGCGCGCCAGGCGGTCCTCGCGGGGGAGGGCGGCGATCGCCTGCCAGGTCTCGTGGAACAGGAACGGGTGGGCGGTCGAGTCCCAGCCGAACAGCACCGAGGCCGGGCGGCC
>Ga0111538_10004313_pt1 | contig 19800 bp, 13 predicted proteins | sample SoiMethybrSBSTD1_FD_79669 | JGI IMG/M metagenome (GOLD analysis project Ga0111538, IMG submission 79669) | Bulk soil microbial communities from a Populus tree surrounding site in Tennessee, USA - Soil MetaG P. TD hybrid SBSTD1 (version 2)... | ecosystem: Environmental > Terrestrial > Soil >...
AACTTTTCGGCCACGTGAAAGGCGCGTTTACGGGTGCGACCGCAGCGAAGAAGGGCAAGTTTGAACTGGCAGACGGCGCCACGATCTTTCTCGACGAAGTTGGTGATATGAGTCAGAAGGTCCAGGCGAAGGTTTTGCGCGTGCTCGAGGAGCAACGTTTTGAGCCGGTGGGTAGTGGCACTTCGATCAGTGTCGACGTCCGTATCATCGCCGCCACGAACAAGCGACTCGATGTCGAAATCGATCAGGGTAACTTTCGCGCCGATCTCTTTTATCGTTTGAATGTGATCCCGTTTGAGCTGCCGCCGTTGCGCGATCGTCTGGAAGACTTGCCGATGCTGATCGACTTTTTCAATCAGCAGTTCTCGCAGGCTTACGGCAAGAAGCAAAAACAGTTTCTGCCGGAAGCGCTCGAAGCAATGCAGTCGTATTCGTGGCCCGGCAACGTGCGTGAGCTACGAAACACGATCGAGCGCGTAGTCATCATGCATCCCGGCACGAAGGTTTCGGCCACGGATCTCCCGCCGCAGGGCAAAGAGGAACCACCTGCCGCGTCATTCCGCTTCCCGTCCTTTAAAGAAGCCACCGAGGCTTACCATCGTGAGTTCATCCAAAGAAAACTCGAGGAAGCCGACGGAAACGTCTCACGCGCCGCCGAATTAATGGGCGTGGACCGTAGCCACCTCTACCGCCGCATGCGCGCCCTCGGCATTCAAAACCGGGCCACGTCTTAAGGCAGAAGTCAGGAGCAGGCGCAGTGGACAGGAGCAGGTTAATAATCGCCTGCCCCTGTTCGCTGCGCCTGCTCCTGACTTCTGGCTATTGACAAAACTTTACATAAGCTTGACGGCCTTGCTACATAGCGTGTGTATTGTCGAACTCTTCAATCGGGGATTTTCAGTCCGAATTCAGATCCAAAATGTCTTACTCACGATGAGCCAAGAGCAAGAGCGGTTCAGATCCAGGTGGCCCATAGTCATTTGTGTGCTTGTGGCATTTGTCGTCGGTTTCGGCGTCTCGATCATTTCCCGCAATCCAACTCCGCCCGCCGAGGCCAAGATTCAGATTGCCGACTTTCGCGTCGTCATTCCCGAGGGCGAGACCGTCGTGACCATCACGAGTCGTAACCCTGAAGGTCAGCCTTTAGGAAAACTTACCATTCAACGCAACGGCAACAGGATCAGCGGCGTTCCTGAGATCGCACGACGAATTGATGCCCGCGAACGTCTGGCTGCCGAGGATATCGCCTATCTCCGACGCGAAGTCAGCACCCAAATTTCAGCGTCCGATTCTCCGTGGCAGCGCGCGAATAAGATCCGAATGTGGCTGTTTCAACGCGGTTACCGCCTGGGAATGCCTGGTCTCAGCACTCGTAACCCACGTGAAGCATACGAGCTGATGAAACGGGGCGACCCGGTATTGTGCGGCAACCTGGCGCAAATTTATGTTGCACTTTGCGAAGCAATGGGCCTTACAGCCCGCGCCGTGGGATTGAGTGTCGCCGTGCAAAATGGATTGTTTGGAATTGACACGCACGCCGGCGCTGAAGTCTGGATACCCGATATGGGCGGCTGGATCTACCAGGACCCCACTTTCAACTGTTACTGGAAAGTTGATGGCAAACCAGCGAGCGCGATGTTGCTTCACGACGCATTGATGGAGCGACGACCGATGGCGTTTGCACCTGACGACAAGAATACGGAGCTCAGGCTGCAAAATTACTATCTTGATCCCCGTCTGTACTTCCGCCAGATTTCTTACGAATACAAACCCGGCGGCGCCGTGCTCTATTTTTCAGACCCGCGACTCGAGCCGTTGAACCTGCGCGACAAGAACTGGATTCACACTGACAACCGCGTCGATATTCAACGACTCGACACGGGCGGGAATTTTGTCATTGAAAGACGCTCCGAAGTCTCTCCGGGTGTTTTTGTCCAGCTAGTCGGCAACGATCTGTTTGTCAGAGATCGGCGCGAGCAGAGTCCCGGGATTCGCGTGCGTTCCTCGAGTGGAACAGTCGAAGGCTGTGCTTATCTTCACCAGCGCGCGCAGGACTTGGGACTGTTCAATGGCACCAACCTGGCGCGCAATCCGGCGTTTCGTCTCACTTCCGGGTCAAATCAACTCGCTGACGATTGGTCTGTTGCCGGACCAGTCGAAGCCATGACCATTTCCGGCGGTCAGGCAATGGCGTCGCTTGCCGGCGGGCGATTGTGGCAACGAATTCAGGTTCGTCCTCGGGGCCGCTATTTGATGTATGCGCGCGTGAGCGTATCGCGAGGTTTTGTGAACTGGTCACTGGCCGACAGCGAGCGCGGACCGCGTTCAATGGGCACCATCGAACCCGAGCGAATGAGTGAAATTGTTTCGGACGTGGTAGAGAGTCAGAGTGGCTACATTGATGTGGGTTTTGATCTTCCTTCCGGCGGCGCCTTCCGAGTCATCGACGTCATTGTCACCGAAGCACCTCGCTTCAACACAGACGAACGCTGATCTGTGTTTATCCGCGCAGTCTATCCGCGTAGATCCGTCACCAAAACCTTTCGTTGACATGCGTCATCAAATAGCTTATCAGTAGAATCGAGGTATTGATGGATTTTACGACTAAAGAATTACTTAAGCGGTATGCGAAACTGGCAATCGGCCAGCCGTTCTCGCCAGTTTTGCTCAACATTCTGGTGACGTCGGTTTGCGACATGCGCTGTACGCACTGTTTCTTTACGGACGAGCTCGACGATCGTCCGCGCAAGAAACTCCAGATGAAGACGCACGAGATCGAGCGTATTTCACAAACATTGGGCGGAAATCTCGGCGTTCTGATTCTCGCCGGCGGCGAACCGTTCACGCGCAAGGATCTTCCGGAAATCGCGCGCGCTTTCTACAACAACAACAAGCTTGAATCGATTTACATCATGTCCAACGGGCAGATTCAAAAGCGAATCTTCCCGGATGTGACCAGAGTTCTGCAGGAGTGTCCGAATCTTAATGTTACTGTCGCGCTCGGAATCGACGGACCAAAGCACGAGCATGAGAAGATTCGGCAAAAACCCGGTTCATGGGATATCGCCATCGACACCGCGCGACAGCTCCAGGCGATCAAAAAAGAGTATCCGCGTCTCGACGTGCAAACGTGTACCTGTTTCATGAATTCGAACCAGGATACGATCTTCGAGTGGTACGACTTTCTCAAGTACGACCTCAAGCCCGACAAAGTTAACTTCAACTACATCCGTCCACCATCAGCAGATCCGAAAGAGTTGGACATCGATCACTCGCGTTACGCCAGGCTGGCCCAAATGATCGACGACGACTCGCGTCACGCCGCAATCAAGAACAACTACGGCGGCAAAGCCGGTTACTTCAAAGCCGCGATCGATATCTACATGCACGGCCTGATTGCGAAGACTCAGGAAACACAGACCGCGCAGATGACGTGTTACGCCGGTACGGCCGGTGGCGTGATCTACGATGAAGGCACGGTTTCTTCGTGTGAGAACCTCGAGCCGGTCGGAAACCTGCGTGAGTTTGACTGGAACTTCCAGAAGCTCTGGCTGTCGCCCGCGATGCAAGCGCGCCGGAAGAAAGCGCACGACGGCTGTTTCTGCACGCACGAGTCGAACAGTTATTACCCATCACTTCCGTTCAATCCTGGCCACCTGATCCAGATCAAGAAGCTCGAGCGCGAGATGAAGAAAGCGCGCAAGGCGGTCGAGAAAGCAGAACACGCAGGGGTGCCGGTAGCCGACCTGAACTAGGCCACAAAAAGCACAAAAGAATGGCCCAGCAGCAACGCATTCCCAAAATCCTGATCATCTCGTCTGACACCGGTGGTGGACATCGCTCCGCCGCGGCGGCGATCGTCGCGGGTGTGCAGAAGTTTTTCGAAGGCGAGTCGTATGCGATCAGGGTTGTGCGTGCGGTGGAGGAATCGCACCATCTCAGCGCCAAGTTAGTGGCTTTGTACAATTGGATCCTGCGCAACCGGCAGCACTGGATGAAGTATTACTACTGGTTCATAAATTGGTTTCGCCCTGAGACGAGCCAGTTTTTCCATAAACGGTGTGTGGGTTACGTCGTTGAGCTGTTCGAGCGCTGGTGTCCGCATATCGTGGTCAGCGTCCATCCGCTCACGCAGCACATGTTTGCGCGTGTGTTGAAGGAGCTGAATCTTGCGGGACGCGTGCCGCTCGTTTCCGTCGTGACGGATCCGTGTTACGGCTTTTGGAAGGGTTGGGCCTGCGAGGACGTGACTCTGTATCTCGTCGCGAGCGAGGAAGCGCGCAGGCAGTTGATTGACTACGGAGTCGCGCCGGAGCGGATCAAGATTTCCGGTTTGCCGGTGCATCCGAAGTTCGCGTATCCCGGTGAAGAAGCGGCGCAGGCTGCGCGCAAGGCGCTTGGCCTGGATCCGGAGAAATTCACTGTCTTTGTGAATGCAGGCTGGATCGGCGGCGGCAACATTCCGCAAATTTTCAAGGAGCTTGTGCACGGCGAGCTGGATGTACAGGCGATTTTCCTTGCCGGTAAGAACGAAGATCTGCGGGTCGCGGCGGAGTCGCTTGCGCTTGAAGCGCCGTTTCCGATCAAGGTAATCGGTTATTCGGATGAGATTGAGAAGTTGATGAGTGCGGCGAACGTCATGATTTCGAAGCTCGGCGGTTTGACGACGTTTGAAGCGCTTGCGTGCCGGGTTCCAATCATTGCCGACGTCATCACGGATCCGATGCCGCAGGAAGCCGGCACAGCGAATCTGATCGCCGAACGTGGCGCCGGTGTGATGTTGAAGCGATCGATCGACGTCGTTCCCGTCGTGCGGCGAATGATGGAAGATGAGGTCCACTACTCACGAATGCGCGCCGCCACCGTCGGTCTCGCGGTTCCCAACTCAACTCGTAATATCGTCGAAGAGATCGCTGCCCTGATTCCGCAGTCGGAAGCACCAATCCTCACAGAAGTCATCTCCGCCTAAAAGAAACTCTTGACAAGCTGGTCCTAATCAACTAAGAACCACGCATCTCATTAGCTCACTCTAATCGAAATGTGGGAGGACCAATATGCCTGCTCGCAAGACTACTAAGAAGGCCGCAAAGAAATCCACGGCGAAAGCGCTTCGACCTGACACCGGAGCAGTTCCGCCTTACGGTGATCCTATTCGGAAAGCCATCGCACGCGGCGACGCGCGCGAGATGAAGAGCGTAGCGGCGTCTGCGCGCAAATGGATGGCTGACGTACAGGCGGCACTCGATCAACTCGACAGCGCGCTCAAAAAGAAATAGACCTCGCGGCATTACCTGCAGTTTGCCGAAATTACGTCGATGGCTGCTCCTACGCGTTATCTTTCTTCGCGGGATCGCTCTTCGTATGTACCCGTGCATGCGGTGTGGGAAATCACGCTTGCCTGCGATCTCAAGTGTCACCACTGTGGCTCGCGTGCCGGTAAACGCCGTGCAGACGAGCTGACGACTGAAGAGTGTCTGGACCTTGTTCGACAGCTCGCGAGCATGGGAACGCGCGAGGTGACGCTGATCGGCGGCGAAGCCTACCTTCGTCGCGACTGGCTCCAAATCATTCGCGAAGTCAGAGATTGTGGGATGGACTGCACGATGCAGTCCGGAGGTCTGAATCTTACCGAAGATCGCGTCAAAGCGGCCGTTGACGCGGGCCTGCAAGGGCTTGGAATTTCGATCGACGGACTCAGAGAAGTTCACGACCGGGTGAGGGGAGTGAAGGGCTCTTTTGATGCTGCTTTCAAGGCGCTCCATGCGATCCAGAAGTGCGGCATCGACTCGAGCGTCAACACACAAATCACCTCACTCGTGATTCCGCAACTCCGTGAGTTGATGAACCTCTTCATCGAGGCAGGAGCGACGAACTGGCAGGTTCAACTCACGGTCGCGATGGGCCGCGCCGCCGACAATCCTGAGCTCCTCCTTCAACCGTATGAGCTTCTGGAATTGATGCCGTTGCTCGCAGAGTTGTTCGAGGAAGGTGCGGACAGGGGACTTTTGCTCCAGCCGGGGAACAACATTGGGTACTTTGGTCCGTATGAGTCAGTGTGGCGTGGCAGCGGCGACGATAGAATCCATTGGTCAAGCTGTAACGCTGGACAGAACACACTCGGGATTGAAGCCGACGGCACAATCAAGGGATGCCCGTCGCTGGCCACAACTTCGTATGCAGGCGGCAACATCCGCGACCTGAATCTGAAACAGATCTGGTGGGAGACCGATCAGCTCAGCATCAATCGCGACCGGACCACCTCAGGCTTGTGGGGCTACTGTGGCAGTTGTTACTACGCTGATGTGTGCAAGGCCGGTTGCACCTGGACCACGCATTCGTTATTCGGAGCGGCCGGCAACAATCCTTATTGCCATCATCGTGCGCTGGAGTTGTCGCAGCAGGGATTGCGGGAACGAATCGTTCAGGTGGAGAAAGCACCCGGGACATCTTTCGATCACGGACGCTTCGAATTGATATTGGAAACGATGGATGGAAAGAAAGTCCCACTTGCCCCCAACAACCTCCTTCAGATCAATCGAACTTCTACACCGGCGGAATTGATCCTTTGCCGCGGTTGCAATCGTCATGTGAAGGCCGGCACCAGGCGTTGTCCCTTTTGCAGTGGAGATATCGATGCCCTCGCGAAGCTGCACGACAAAAAGTTGCGAGAAGCAAAGAAGGCCTATAAGCGTCTATTGAAACTCCTCCCCCAAACCAGGTCATAGACAGGATGAACAGGATTTCTCAGGACTGACAAGATTTCTCCTGTTAATCCTGAAACATCCTGTTCATCCTGTCCAACATACCCTCAGAAATGAACGACCATCCCTGGATTCTCGGCATCAGCGCATCGCACAACGGCTCGGCATGTTTGCTCCGCGGCGATGAGATCGTTGTCGCGATTCAGGAAGAACGCCTAACGCGCTTCAAGCGGCATCGCATCTACGGGGCGGGACCATCGAAAGCCGTTGCCTACTGCCTCAACTACGCTCGCATCGAACCGCGCGACCTCAGTCTAGTTGTCCTTTGCATTCAAGGTCGCGCATCGGAACAGAAACACGACATCCGTCTTGACCCATTCTTAAATGTTCTTACTCACGCAATTCCGACCATCACGATTCCTCATCACTACGGCCACGCGGTAAGTGTCTTTGCCACGTCCGGCTTCGAAGAATCGGCAGTCCTGATCGTCGACGGCGCGGGCTCCCCGGTCGAAGACGTCAAACCAGACGAACTCAAAGTCCTCAACGGAAATTCCGACGCCAGTTGGGAAACGATCTCGCTTTATCACGCCTCGGGCACGACGGTTGTGCCTCTCGAGAAACACGCAGTCGAACGCGGCGCGTGGTATGTGCCCTATGACGGAGAGATGCCCTCGTTCGGCAGTCTCGGCGGAATGTTTTCTGCTACCGCGCAACAGATATTTGGCGAAGTGACCGAAGCCGGTAAGGTCATGGGACTCGCTCCCTACGGTGAAAAGCAGTTTCCGACGAGTGAATTTTTCGATATCGACAAGGGCCGGTTTTGTTTCAAAGACGCGGTTCCGCTTCGATTTCGCCACTCCGATCGCTGGCCCAATCGGAAGACTGAATACGAAGCGCTTGCCTGTTCCGTGCAATCAGCACTCGAAGACGCGGTGCTTTATCTCGCTCAACATGTGCGTGAGTTATCGGGGAGCAACAATCTCTGTTACGCGGGCGGAGTGGCTCTCAACAGCGTTGCCAACGAGCGGATCATTCGCGAATCGGGTTTCGAAAACGTCTACATCATGCCCGCGGCAGAAGATAGCGGCACCGCGATCGGCGCTGCATATCACGGCCTCTGGCACCTAACGCAATACAATTCGCGCAAACAAATTCGGCATGATGCGCCCGGAGGTTTGTATTCACCGGCAGAGATCTCAGCCGCGATCGATCAATCAACAAGCATCACGGCTGTTCAGTCGACGGATGTGATTTCGGATGCAGCGCAGTTGTTGTGTGAAGGCAAGATCATCGGATGGTTTGACGGCGGAGCTGAGCTCGGCCCGAGGGCACTCGGACAACGAAGCATTCTGTGTGACCCGCGCCAGCCGGACGCGAAGGACACACTGAACAGACGCGTCAAGATGCGTGAGTCGTTTCGTCCGTTCGCTCCCGCCGTTCTCCTTGAGGAAGCGGCAAACTGGTTTGACTTTGGCGATACCGTGCGTGAGAGTCCGTTCATGCTGCGAGTAGTGGACGTGAAGCGCGAGAAGCGAGATCTGGTGCCGGCGATTGTGCATGTCGATGGAACCGGGCGGGTGCAGACGCTGACTCGTGAAAACAACGGCAGGTTTTACCAGTTAGTGAAAAAATTTCATGTGGAGACGGGCGTGCCGATGCTGCTAAATACTTCGTTCAACCGCATGGGCGAGCCGATAATTGAAACACCCGCGGACGCGATTGGGTGTCTGTTGAATACCGGCCTCGATTGTTGTGTCTTCGAGGATAGAATTGTTTTCAAAAAGTAGGGTGAAGCGAAATGCCAGAAGCGGTTCCGGCAACCCATTTCAATCTGTTCCTGCTCCGAAATTTTCTGGATGTGGAGGCGTGCGCGAACCTGCGAGCTGAGTTAGCCGAATCGCGGACCACGCAGGCGCCTGTTTACATTCAGGGAACCGAAGGAACGATTCATGAAAACATTCGCAAGACTACCAGCATGCATCCTGCGCAGGAAACGTTCGACCACGTTCACAAGCTATTGCTGGAGCAGACGTCGGCGCTGTCAAAACATTTCGGTGAAGAGTTGAGTGAATGTGAACCACCGCAGTTTTTGCGTTATGAAAAAGGCGACTTCTTCGTGCGTCACCAGGATGGCAACCCCAGACAGGACGACTTCGATCACCTAAAAGTTCGACGCATCTCAATCGTCGTCTTTCTGAACGGTTTTTCCGCGGAGCCACAAGCGGATTCGTATAGCGGTGGCATTCTCAACTTCTACGATCAGGGCGGGGAGTTCGGCCTCGAAGGCGAAACCGGATTGCTGGTTGCGTTCACGTCAGATACTTTTCACGAAGTCATCCCCGTCACGAGAGGTGAGCGCTTCACGATCATCACGTGGTTCAGATAGGGCCACAAAAGCATACCAGGCCCAGGGACGAAAACATTTGTGGTTTTTGTGCTTCTTTGTGGCAATTTTTATTGACAGGACCACCGTTTAGCATTACGCTGCCGCGCGTTCCCTCGTAACTGAAACCCTTTTTCCGCTGGCAATGGTCTCTCCGTTGTTAGCTCTCACTTGAAACTCCAAAAAAGCTTCAAGCGATTCTGTGCCTCATTATCTTTGGGAGATTCATCCATGAGTACACCGCTAACTGCACGAACAGGCAAGCCGGAAATTAAACCGATTCCGGAAGTTGCACCCGAAATCAAACCCATTCCTGAGATTGCACCGGAGATAAAACCCATTCCGGAAGTTGCGCCTGAAATCAAACCGATTCCGGAGATCGCACCCGAGATTAGGCCGATACCGGAAGTCGCTCCTGAGATCAAAACCGAGATCAGACCGGAAATCGCACCGGAGATCAAAACTGAGATAAGACCGGAAGTCGCGCCCGATCCGTATCGAAAGCCCATTCCGGAAGTCGCACCTGATCCGTATCGACGGCCCATTCCCGAAGTCGCGCCTCATCCGGAAATTGCACCCGAGAAGGCACCGCGGCCCATTCCGGAAATCGCGCCCGCGAAGGCACCACGACCAATCCCGGAAATCGCACCTGACAAAACGTCCAGGCCGAATCCCGAGATTGCCCCAGATTCTCCGAAAAAGAAGTATTGAGCACAGTGGCCATCCACAGCTTGCACAGCTCGTCTGTGTAATCTGTGGATGGCTTTTTTCGGAGGGTCAAATTGAAACCGGTTGCATTGATTAGCATGCCGACGCTATCGGCACGCTTCCCATCATTCCAGCTTGCGCTGCTTAAACCAACTTTGGAGCGGGCAGGCATTCCCGTGCAAACCTTCTCTCTTTTCATGTACTTCGGCACACACGTCGGATGGCGCGTCAACGAAACACTGGCGGACGTGTATCCATCGATGGTGGGAGAGTGGATCTGGACCAAAGCCGCCTTCGGCGACTTTGCGAAGGACGAGAACTACTACGAGATCTACCGCGGTAATCTCGACGCGATTTCTGCACGCGCCGGGTGCTCGTTCGACGATCTGCGTCGCCTGCGTGAACACGCGGCGCCCGGATTCATCGACTGGTGTCTCACGAGTGTTGACTGGAGTCGCTTTGGCTTGATCGGATTCTCGGTTGTGTTTCAGCAGACACTGGCGAGCATCGCCTTCGCGCGGGCGCTGAAAGAGCGTTACCCGCACATCCCGATCATGATGGGCGGCGCGACATTTGAAGATGACATCGCGGAAGAGATCATGAATGGCTGCCCGCAAGTGGATTACATCCACTGCGGCGATGCTGACGAAACGCTGCCGCACGCTATCTCACGTGTCTACAGCGGTGAATCGATGAAGGGCATGCCGGGGATCATGTGGCGGAACAACGGCGAGGTGGTCTTTAACGGCCGCGCACCAAATCTCGCCGACATGAACAAGACTCCCGTACCCGATTTTGACGAGTATTTCTATGCTCGCAAAGAAGGTGGATACCAGTGGTGGGACGATGCGCAGGAGGTTTTACTGCCGATTGAAACTGCGCGAGGTTGCTGGTGGGGAGTCAAGAATCACTGCACGTTCTGCGGCTTGAATCGTGCCGGTATGGAATTCCGATCCAAGCGCGTTGACGACGTTATCCATCAACTGGACCAGCTCTCACGACGCTACGGCATTCTCGATTTCAACGCGATCGACAACATCATCGAGCCCGAATACATCGACAAACTGTTCGGACAACTGAGTGCGGCAAACACAGACATTCGACTTCACTACGAAGTGCGGCCGAGTCTTTCGCGTTTGCAGTTGAAACACATGCGGAAAGGTGGATTGTTTTCGATTCAGCCGGGAGTGGAGAGTTTTTCGACGCACATTCTCAAGCTGATGAAGAAGCACACGACGGGTGTCCGCAATCTCGAGCTGATCAAGTGGTCCACCTACTACGGCATCAATAACCTTTACAATATTTTGCTGCGATTTCCGGGCGAGACCGCTGAGGATTACCGCGCGCAGGTTGACGTGATTGCGAAGATTCATCACTTCCAGGCGCCCTGGGCAATCGCCAAAGCACGCGCAGATCGTGGTTCGCCGATGTATACCGATCCTGAATCGCAGTCAATCAGCCGTCTTGTGCCGGCGGCTTGCTACGACTATCTCTTTCCGAAGGATCTTTTCGATCTGAATCGCGTTTCCTACTATTTTGAGCATGAAATGAGTAACACGGTTGACGACGCTCAGTACGATGAGATTTTTGCGGCCGTCGACAACTGGCAGGATCGCTGGCGTCAGCGTCCGCGACCGTTTTTGCGTTACCGGAAGGCCTGGGCCACGATCATTATCAAGGATGGTCGAAACGGTTCACCGAAGACGTCGACTTACACGGATGATTACGCCACGCTTTATGAGTTCTGCGCGGACGCGCATAGCCGCAAGGAGATCTCGGCGAGGTTCGACGATGCGCCGTGGGTTGAAGGAGCGTTGGAGGAGTTTGTCAACAAAGATCTTATGGTCCATCTGGACAATCGTTATCTCAGCCTGGCACTCCCTGAGAATCCCTACTACTGAGGTTGGGTGCCGCTTAGTGTCTTTGTAGGGGCGGCACTCCGTGGCCGCCCCTTTATTTGACGAAGCGAATCTAAGGAGGCGTGGTTGGTGTGCGAGGGGCGGCCACGGAGTGCCGCCCCTACAAAGACACTCAAATTAGCTATGTTGCGCGAAGCACTTTCACACACGCTTAGTTCGCTACCGGAGAGTTTTCAGCAGGCGCGTGCTGAGTTGCTCGAAATGCTGCAGAGCAGCGGGATTCTTTATCGCTCGGAATCCCAACCGGTGCTCTCGCGCGATGGCACCAGCGCGCGCTGGATGCTCGATTCTCTGGCCGTAACGCTCTCCCCAAGAGGTGCACAACTCGCGGGCCAGTGTGTGCTCGAACTCCTCAAACGATTCGATGGGCGACAAATCGCAACCTACGGCGTAACAGGTATCCCGATTCTTCAATCGTGCATCGTTCAGGATCCGAATTATCGTGGTTTGTTAGTCCGTAAGGAGCGCAAACAACACGGCTCGTGCAAACTCATCGAAGGCACAATCGATCCGAGTGAGCCGGTGATCATCATCGACGACTCCGTCAGTTCCGGAACGTGCATGACCGAAGCGACACAGCGCCTGGAAGAAGCAGGCCTACGCGTCGAAGGTGGAATCTGCCTTGTTCGTTTCGGGTGGCAGAACGGCTACGCGCTCATGCAGCAGAGTGGCTATCACATGGAAGCCGTTTTTGACATCTGGGACGACTTCATCGCCTTCATGGACGACGAAGACAAGATACCGGTCAATCCGTCGAAGAGGTTTCCAATATTTGAATGGGCAGCCGAGCAAGCACCGGCGCTTCTTCATCCAGCGCAACTCGCTCGACTGGTTGTTTCTGAATTTCTTTCGTCGGGAAAGCTCTTGCGTCCGCCTCAGCATCTCGACAAGAAATACGACTCGGCCGGCGGCGCGTGGGTCAGCATTCGATCGCGCGCGAGTGTCTATAAGCGTCATGCTCGCGGTGGCTTCTGGCACTTTCCCGGTGAAGCATCGAAGTCCGCGGCAGAGGATCTGGTGATGGCGGCAGTGAGCACGGCTGCGGATCTGCCAAAGAGTGCGGAAGGATTGAAGATCGTCGACGAGAGTGCGTTTGCGGTCACGTTCTTCAGTGCCCTGGAGCGGTGCACTCCGGGACAACTCGACAACGACCGCTATGGAATTGTCGTCAGAAGTCTGGAACGTCGCGCATGGATGGGCGGCGCACTGCCGCGTATGCCGGGCATCGCTAACGAGTGGGCGCAATTCCAGCACGCGCGCATTAAGAACGCGAAGCTGATCTCGTTTGAACCGTATGAACTGTTTCGTCATGACGTCGTGAAAGTTGTCGAGCCCGGAGAGAAATGGCAGCCGACAGGCGTTCCCGCGCCGGAAGAAGTTCCATGGCACAAAGACCAAAAGATATGCGGTCCGGTCGTCGAACGCGCACGAGATCTTGTGCTTGCGCCACTGCTCGAACGTGCCGCGTCAACCGAGCCGTTGCCCGAAGACCTGCTTCCGAAAAATATCGATTCGTTGTATCTGACGATCTATATCAATGGTCATCTGCGTGGCTGCATGGGCCAGAAGCTGCGGAGCCTCGACGAGGATCTAAAGACGATTGCCAGAGCCGCTCTTCGCGATGAGAGGTTTGCGGGACGATCACCGGTTAGCGCGGACAATGTCGCTGTTACCGTTTCTTTTCTGTTCGATCCGTTGCCACTCGGTGAGTGTCCTCCGGAAGAAGTTGTTAACTACTATCGTCATGGCGATCAGACGGTGATGGTCTATCAAGATCAGCATGTTGGCTTGCTGCTGCCCTTTGTCGGTTCGTTCTGGAATCTCGATCCGGTAGGTTTTGCGCGCGCCGTGATTGAAAAGTCCGGGCTGAGTGAACCGCCGTATTACTGGGCTCGGTTTGACTGTGCGACGTGGTTCGCAGGCACTGAGGGTGTTGCGAAGACGGTTGGAGGCTTTGTCATACCGCGAAATGGATTGCCACCGGTTGATGAACTGGTCCCGTACCTCGGCACGCTGCATGTGCACTATTTGCTCACACACTTAAGAGAAGACGGAACTTTTTATTCAGGTTATCAGCCTTTTCACAATCGACTTTATGAATCACCCGATCTCGCACGACAGGCACACGGTGCGTGGGTGCTGGCACGTGCTGCGAATATCTTCGGCGGTGATGAGCTAAAGATCGCTGCTGAAAAAGTAATCGACTCGCTGCTGGCAAAAATAGTTCGCGACCGAGCCGATGTCTGGCTACAAAGTCAGGATGAGGCATCAACCGTCGCCGAAATATCCTTTTTGCTCCTGGCACTCAGCAATGTTCCGGAGGATGATCGGCGTCGTGAAGTCATGAGAGATCTCGCAGCAACGCTGTGGCACTGCATAGAACTCCCGCACGGCCGCATCATCACTCATGACAATCCCGACAATCCGTCTCCGGATGGATACCAGGACTATTTTCCGGGACAGGTGTTACTTGCTCTTGCAGTCGCCTGCGAAAAGAATGTTTCCGAGATAGACGAAGAACGATTACGCCGCGCGTTTCAATACTACCGGCACAGGTTCCGTTACAAACGTCACTTCGGCCAAGTGACCTGGCTGATGCAGGCCTTCAGCAAGTGGTGGCAACTCACACGCAAAACGGAGTTTGCCGAACTCGTCTTCGAAGTTGCTGATTGGTTATTGGGATATCAACAGGACAAGACCGGTGGTTTCATAAACGATCACCAACCCGGCGCACCGGGCTACACTACTGCCGTCTATCTCGAAGGCATCGCCGCAGCCTTGCAGATCTCAGATAACGCGGGTTCGAGACGATATTCCGACTCTCTCGCCCGAGGCTTCGCATTTCTCGATCGACTGATTATTCAGGATCGCGACCGCGGCATACTCCCCAACATCGACTTCGCCCTTGGGGGCCTGCGGCAGGGCATTCACTACAGCGAAATACGCACCGACTTCGTGCAGCACTCACTCTCCGCCATTCTCAGCAAGTTAACTGTCTCGCGTGAGAGAACGGTTTGATACCGCCCTCTCACACAAGACTCCCCCCGCGCCTTCGTTACGGTTGATAGGTGAAAGGTAGAGTGACTGTGCCGGTATCACCTTTCACAACTACATTCACCTTGGGATCTGTTCCAGCGGGTTGCGCCGGAACTGTTGCCGTAATCACGCCTTCTGTAAGAGTGACATTCGTAGCCGCGATGGTGCCGAAGGTTACGGATTGGACCGTCTTCATACCAGTCCCCGTGATGTGAACTGTATCACCAGCCTTTCCCTGCGGTTTATCAAAGGTAGGTTTTGGTGCTCCTGCCCCCGGCTGACTACTCCCAGGCGGTACTGATCCTTGGGGTTTAGATTCCCCTGGCGGTCCTGATGCGGGCTTTGCGAGAAGTGCTTCAAAGATGTCCTTGAGCTTGACAGCAGCCTGCTGGCTAAAGAGTCCTACCAGTATGGCAATTGCAATTATTGCTACTGAGGCATCCTTGTTTGTGGGTGCCGGTATGAGTCCTGCACGGATCACTGAATAGAAGATCACCGAGAGGACTGAGCCTGTAACCGGAAGCAGGACGTACATTAAAGTCCAGCTCTGTAATAGATCACGGCATCCTACGTACCAATACAAAGATCTTAGACTGTGTAACGTTCCACCCAATGCTCCAGCAAAGATTACCAACAACAACAAATCAGTATCCCGCAAAGGCGGACAAGTGTAGGTGAATGCGTTCTTCGCAATATCACTGGTCGTACCGTCGCCATTCTTCACAACCAGATCGACTTGACCCTCAATATGAAGAGGAGGTTGAACGTTAATGGATAGACCACTCGGATCAACCTTGCCTATTGCCGGAACACCGTCAAAGCTGACAGTAGCTCCATCGCTAAAGTTCTTTCCTTTGATAGTGACCTGAATATTGCAACCGCTCAGTCCGGACTTTGGTGAAACCGATTCAATGACAGGGATTTGGATCGGTGTGGGAGATTGACTTTGAGTTGGACGTGGCGTTGGTGTTGGCGTTGGTGTGGCCGTCACAGTTGGCCGCGGTGTTGGCGTTTGTATCGGTTGGGCCGTAGACGCCGGAGTCGCCGTCGCTGTTTGACTTGGGGTTGGAACCGCGCTGGCCGTCGTTTCATTTGTGCAAATGGATACGCACGAAGGCCATCTGTTATAAATGTTCCACAGCAGCGTGATAGCTACAATCACGAGGTACAACGCAAGCAACACAATCAACCATGGGTGAACGGGATTTTTTCCGGGGCCTGGACCGGGTTCGGTTGTCGCGGGATCGTCAGCCATGAGTTTCTCCTTTTCGGATGAAGAAACGTTCTCAGAGCCTTATGGAAGCGCTAGATGACAGGAAGCGAGAAGGAGCCAAATAAAGAGGTTTCAGGCTCCGCGAATAGCGGGCGGAACATATGTTAGGTTGCCGGGGGAAGTCAACATTATCGGTGTTTTATTGCTCAACCTCGCGCTCTTGGAGGAGCGACAGTTTGACTGTGCAGCGGTTTTCACGCTTTAATCTGCCGCGGCATTGAACTAACTCCCCGTCTAATTTAGGAGAAACAATCTTCTGTGAGTCTTTTGCTTGAGGGAAAGCGCGCGTTCATAACCGGCGGAACGCGTGGCATCGGTGCGGCGATTTGCGAGATATTTGCTCGCGAAGGCGCAGATGTGGCTTTTAGCTACAACTCGCGCGACGACCTCGCCGCCGAAATCAGCCAGAAAATCGAGGGCCATGGCGGCAAGGCGTTCAGTGCAAAGGTTTCAGTCGTTGACCGCGTCGGAATGAAGAAACTGACGCGCGAGCTGGTCGAAAAGTGGGGCGGGATCGACATTCTCGTCAACAATGCGGCGATCAATCGTGGTGATAACTTTGCCACCACCACCGATCGCGCCTGGGACGAGGTGATTCACACGAACGTCGACAGTCTGTTTGCGGTCACCAAGCCGATCTACAAACAGATGATTCGCCAACGTAAAGGCATCATCCTTAACATCACTTCCATCGGCGCCATGCGCGCGCTCCCGACGGCAGTTCACTATGCGACTTCGAAAGCCGCGATGATCGGATTTACGAAGTGTCTTTCACGAGAAGCGGCGACGTTTGGCGTGCGTGTAAATGCGATCGCCGCGGGAATCTTCGATACCGACCTCGCCCAGGCTCTTCCTGATCGTCTGCTGCAGATGCACGATTTCTGGACCTCAGCCGGCAGGCTCGGACGTCCGGAAGAACTCGCGGAATATGCGGCGTTCATGGTGAGCGAGCGAAATAGTTTCATGAACGGGGAAGTCGTGATCGTTGATGGTGGGGCCATCACGTAGCCGCAGATGACACGGATTTAAATCCGGATTTTAATCAGTTTTATCCGTGGCCGCTTTTAGCCTTCGTTCCAAATCCCGAAGAGCCCTCTGCATCTCACCTAAACGCCGGAACGCTGCGGTCGATCTCAGCCAGTCCTTGTTATCAAACGCCGGAATGCCGGAGATGACTTTACCCGCCGGAATGTCGTGACTGGTCGCGCTCTTGGCGGTTAGAACTACGTCGTCACCAATCGTTAAGTGACCCGCTACACCGGCCTGGCCGGCAAGGATTACGCGATTACCGATGTGTGAACTTCCTGCGAGTCCGACTTGCGCACAAAGCAGTGTGTCTTCTCCGACGGTGCACGAGTGACCAATCTGCACGAGGTTGTCGAGTTTCGATCCGCGTCCGATGCGACTCTCGCCAACTGAAGCACGATCGATCGTGGTCGCAGCGCCGATCTCCACGTCGTCTTCGATTACTACTCGCCCGGTTTGCGGGATCTTCAGCCAGTGTTTTTCTTCGTCCTTCGCGTAACCGAAGCCATCGCAACCAATCACAGCGTTGTTATGAATTACGACTCGTTCGCCGACAACCGTGCGTTCACGAATGGCGACGCCGGAATGTATCACTGAGCCTCTACCGATCGTGACGTCGTCGTAGATCGTGACGTTTGGATGGATGCGTACTTCGTCTCCGATAAAGACGTTGCGGCCAATCACCGCGCACGCGCCGATAGCAACACTCTTCGCCAATCGAGCAGTGGGATCGATAACGGCTGATGGATGTATGAACGGCTCGATTTCGGCTTCGGGATTAAAGATTCGCAACGCGCGTGTGTACGCGAGATACGGATCTTTTACGCGCAGTATCGCGATCTGCCGCTCTGTCTGGGCGTCTTCGCTGAGATAAATCGCAGAGGCTTGCGTCGAGTTGACCCGTGGCGTGTATCGAGGATTCGCGAGGAATGTCACATGCCCTTCGCCCGCTTCATCGAGGCCCGCTGCGCCAATGATGTCCAAGTCACTTGCGCCCTGAATGCGCGCGCCAGTCCGTTCAGCTAATTCTGATAACTTCATATCCTGTCCATCCTGTAAAATCCTGAAATCCTGTCCATCACATGACCGACACCGGATCGATCTCCAAATTTATCGTACGAAGATTAGCTCCCTTATCAGCTATCGCTTTCAACGCCGCATCCGCAACCTCCCGCAGATGCTTTCGACTCCGCGATTTGATCAATATCTGAAAACGATGCTCACCCTTTAACCTGGAAAGCGGCGCCGGCGCAGGACCGAGTATCCGGCACTTTCGATCCTGATTCACAAGATCGAGCTGCTTGCGCAGTTCGAGACTATCTGATCGCACACGACCCAGATCTGGTCCATGGATGAGCAAGCTCGCCAACGCGACGAACGGCGGATACGAATGGTTTTGCCGGTAACGAAGCTCTTCCTCAAAGAACCCTTCATAATCCTGCGCGCACGCGTGGCGCAAAGAATAGTGATAAGGATGATAAGTTTGAATCAAGACCCGTCCCGGTCGATCACCACGTCCCGCGCGCCCTGCGACCTGCGTAATCAACTGAAAAGTCCGTTCGGCCGAACGAAAGTCCGGCAACGCCAGACCGGCGTCGACTGATACAACGCCTACCAGTGTCACGTTTGGAAAGTCGTGACCCTTCGCTAACATCTGCGTTCCCACGAGCGTGTCGATCCTCCCCGCGCTGAAGTCAGCGAGAGACTGCTCGAACACTTTCCGGCGTGCAGTCGTGTCGCGATCGATCCGAGCGACGCGCAAGGCAGGGAAGAGCAGCTTCAACATCTCCTCGAGTTGTTCCGTTCCCTCGCCAACGTAGTAAATGTATTTCTTGCCGCATGAGGGACAGACGCGCGGAACCGGTGCGCGGTGGTTGCAATAGTGACAAACGATAACGCGTTCGCTGCGGTGATAGGTCAGCGTCACATCGCAGTTCGGACACTGGACGGTTTCGCCGCACGAACGGCAGAGTATGAAGCTTGAGTAACCGCGGCGGTTGAGCAGGATGATCGACTGCTCTCCACGTTCACGCGTTTCCTTAATCGCTGCCAGTAACTCATCCGAAAACACACGCGGCTTTGCATGTCGCGCAAACACGCTTCGCATATCAATGATCTTCGCTTCCGCCATCGGCCGCGCGCCGATCCGTTCCGGCAAGCGCACAAACTGGTACTTACCTTTGCGCGCATTGTGAAACGATTCGAGTGAAGGCGTTGCTGAACCGAGAACCACCGTCGCCGATTCCTTTTGCGCGCGAACGATCGCGACGTCCCGGGCGTTGTAGTAAGGCGACTCCTGCTGCCTGTAAGACGCTTCGTGCTCCTCGTCGACGACGATCAAGCCGAGGTTCTTCACGGGTGCAAAGACAGCGGAGCGCGTCCCGATTACGACACGAGCTTCGCCGTTTCGCACGCGCGTCCATTCGTCAAATCTTTCTCCCTTTTGTAGAGATGAGTGAAAGATCGCCACTTGATCCCCAAAGCGCGCGCGCAGGCGTCTGGAGAAGACCGGCGTCAAAGCGATTTCAGGCACGAGCATCATCGCCGAACGACCAAGACTCAGCGCTTTGCTCATGGCTCGCATGTAAATCTCGGTCTTGCCGCTGCCTGTTACACCGTGAAGTAAAAAGGCAGAGTAATGGCCCGTGTTCATCTGTTCTTCGATCTGCGTCAGGACGGTCGCTTGTCCCGGAGTGAGGTTGTGTTCTACGTCGCTAATACCGAGGTTCTCTGACAATGGATCGCGTCGAA
>Ga0111538_10004314_pt1 | contig 19794 bp, 22 predicted proteins | sample SoiMethybrSBSTD1_FD_79669 | JGI IMG/M metagenome (GOLD analysis project Ga0111538, IMG submission 79669) | Bulk soil microbial communities from a Populus tree surrounding site in Tennessee, USA - Soil MetaG P. TD hybrid SBSTD1 (version 2)... | ecosystem: Environmental > Terrestrial > Soil >...
AAGGCAGGCGGGGCTGGCAGGCGGGGCTGGCAGGTAGTGTTCGGTAGTGTTCGCTTAGGCGCCGACAAGATACTGAGCGGTCGCGTATCGACGCGGAGCGATTCAGTCTTCTGTCGGCAACTCGACGCGGTCGATGACGAACGTTTCCACCTGCCCGCGCTGCGCATCGAGCTTGAGTCCGAGTTGTTCCTGAAGCGCAGTGAAAACCGAGGGAGGACGTTCTGGGTCGCCGGCACCCACGGCCCGGGGCGACGGCACCAACTCGTCCAGGCTCGCGGAAAACGCAATGTCGAACCTGCCGTCGAGACCGGTGCGGTCCACGACCGTCTGCCTCATGATCGCTCCCAGCGAGACTGCGAACTCCGACATTTTTCGACCATTGAAGCGGTAGTTCCCTTGCACTCCGGGGATGCCGCTGCAGGCTGGCTGTTCCCCCGGCTTTGGTGGTGGAGGTGGCGACGCGTCAAAGCGGGAGCGGGCCTCTATCGCCGCAACACACTCGGGGGAGGATGGGCGAATATTCGGCCCGAGGCGTGATCGGCGCGCGCCATTACCAGCGCGTAAATCTGACCCTCCTTGGTGTCGATTCGGATCTTCAACTTGAATCGGTCCTCTAAAAGCGACCGGAGCATTTGCATTTTCGTGTCGAGCGAGATTCTGCCCTCAGCCTTCGCCGTGATGTCGAAACGTTCAGACGCGATCCAGGCGGGGCCTCCCGAAAGTTTTCCCGGCGGGACCTCATATGCGGCCGAAATAAGACTCGGCAGGCCGAGATTCGTCGCGATGAAGCTGTCTGGATTGCCTAGTTGAATAGACGATCGCCTGTCGCCCGACTTGTTGATCTTGACAGATACCACTTCAAATGACGGCTTGCCGCCTACCTGCACGGGCGCCTGCGCAAAACCAGCCGGCACGGCGAGGAGGAGGCCGATAACAGCGAGTTTGGTCGTCAAAGAAGTTCAGTCCTTTTCTCAGCCATCGGGCTACGAAACTCTGCGATAGACGATTGTCACGAGAGGGTTCATCGGCATGTAAACGAGCGAGCCGTCCGATTGTGTCTGGGTGCGCCGGCCTACGAGCGTGAGCCTGTCCCTGTCCACTCGGTACAGGTCGGTCCAGACGGTGGAGGACACGCCGCGAGCACCTAAATCTCTGGTGCGCCTGGTCGTGAGTGCAACGCCATCGCCCACGAGCACGGCAGAACTCTTGAAGTTGCGGAAATCCGTCACCGTGCCGTCGAGCCGGAATGCCTCAACTTCAACTGGGGAATAGCCCCTATTGATTCTGATTTCGGTCGGCGAGGTCGTGATTTCGAGCAGGTTCACGTATCGCGGCCTCGGCCCCTCAGCCTGCTTGAATTCAGGGTCGGCCTTCCATCGCCCGGCGAGAAACGAAAAGTCTTCTGGCGGACAACGCGAGGCGACACTTGGGCAGGTCGGGGCGCCCTGCGGTGGCACCGGTATGGCCCGCCCGGACGCCAATGTCGGCAAGAACGTCACCGCGGCCGCGACGAGGAGGACGACGGATCGGATGCTCAAGCGTTATTTCCGATGGTTGTCCTGATAGTCCGCCCCGAGGCACTTGTGATGCCCGTAGTCTGACCACCGCTGTTGATGGCCATCGGGCATGATCACCAGTTCACCATCCATCAGGCGACCCGAAAAGCTCGTTGGCATCGGGAACTTGGCGGTCGAACTGATCGCTGCCGTGTCAACCGTTCGTACGGCGTCGATCCCGGCTTTCGTCACATAGCCGCACACCTCGATGACATCGCCGGGTTTCAAGGCGGCTTTCGCCCCAAGTCTCATAAGTGTCCGGGGCGTGGGACCTTCGACCGCCCAGCGTTGAACCCGCCCGTCTTTATTGAATTGATCCAGAAAGATGAGGCTGTGGGGATTGACCAGCTGCAGGAGGACAATCGTGCCCCTGACGCGGACGGCGGTTGTCGTATCGAATTGGGCGAGCGAGTGATGCGCGTCTAACGCGCCCGCTGACGCGAGCAGCAACACCGCAATGCATCCAGGCTTCATAGAGCTATCCTAGGATTCTTGGCAGCCAGTTCCAATGCGCTAAAAGATACCTTTCGGGAGGGCTATGTATTGGCGCCCCCTCTCTAAAGACGATCTCTCCGACTGCCTCGCACTCCAACCGGCATGTGTGGGAGACGAGATCGTCGGCCGCAGTCGGGCTCTCCGCGTGTGGAAAGCGTTGCTTGACAACCCGTCCTTTCATGGCAACGTGATTGAATCCGAGCGGGCGATCGCCGGACACAAAGTCGTCGGGTGCGGCATGGGCCTGTTTGTCTCCAGGGCATTCGCGGATCTGGAGATCACAAGTCCCCGACCAGGGCTCAATTCTCGAATCATCGCCGCGGTGGCGTCGAACGATCCGGTTGTGCTGACCCGGGCTCAAATTGGCGCAGCCAATGCGGCCGACGGCGTCGACTTCGTGAATCTGTATGGGACGTGGCGCGACGGCATCATGAATGCCGATCAACTTGCGGAAGTGCAGAGCCTGCTCGGAACCAGCTTCGTCGAGCACTTTGCAGGCTATCGCTTCAATCGCGTGCTGAAGGAAGCCATCGGTCACTCGAGGATTGCTCTAGCGCGCGTGACGGGTACCTACCGGCTGGTGGCCGAATTCCCGGAGTCCGACAGCGCCTTGGTCGTGGCCACTCGAGAGAGCGTGCTCGGCGCGCCGTACTCGGTCGCGGCCAAAATGTATCGCTACCAGGGCCCGGTGCTCCGCCTACGTCCTGCGGAACAACGGCTCCTCGCCGCGGCTCTCGACGGCAAGACCGACGCCGAGCTCAGCTCGGATCTGGGACTGAGCGTCGAGGCCATCAAGAAAGGATGGAGGTCAATCTTCGATAGGGTCAGTGAATTCAAGCCCGAGATCTTGAGCGAACCCCCTGGGGACGGCGAGGACCGCGACGGGCGCGGGCGACAAAAGCGTCACCGCGTCGTTGCGTACATCAGGACCCATCCCGAAGAATTGCGGCCGTTCTCGTGGGAGTCGTGATTACAGGACGATTGCGGAGGGAGCGTTGTGTTCCTGATGTCCTTCGTGGTGAGGTGGCGTCCGTCTGACCTGCCTCAGATTAGCTAATCTGGCTAATATTCGCTTATACTGGGGTCCGGAGGAATCCGTGAAGGTCAACATGCTTGAGGCCAAGAGCCAGCTGTCCCGGCTGGTCAAGCAGGCGCTGGAGGGCGAGGACGTGATCATCGCAAGCAATGGCGAGCCGATGGTCAGGCTCGTGCCCATTGCCGAGCAGGGGCTCGCGGGACGCGGGCGACTCAAAACGTTCGTGGCCCGCATCGATGGCGCATTTGCTCCAGCCGTCGACGCCGAGGTCGCCCGACTGTTTCGGGGCAAGCCGTGAGACTGCTGCTCGACACCCAGGTGGCCCTCTGGTGGTTGAGCGACAGCCGGCGATTATCGGGGACATCGAGCGAGTTGATCGCGTCGACGCCCTGTGTCCTGTCGGTGGCGAGTGTGTGGGAAGTCGCCATCAAGCATCGGATCGGTAAACTTCCCGTGCCGCCACGGCGATTCCGGGACGAGATGCGGTCGGCGGGCGCCACGATTCTGTCAGTCAACGATGAACACGCGCTTGCGACCCTCGAGCACCCCTCGGATCATTTCGATCCCTTCGACAGTTTGCTGCTCGCCGTCGCGCGAGTCGAGCGCCTCGTCTTGCTGACAGCGGATGCGGCGCTCCTTGCGCTCGCGCAGAAAGAACCCCGACTGCCCATCAAACGGGCGTGACCCTCGATGCACTGACGCGAGCACGTGTCACACGGAGGGAGCGGCCAGCGACTCCTCAGCCGCCAGGCGTGCAAAGACGGCCTTCATCGTATTGACGCGCGCCACGTAAAACCGCGCCTCGTGAGATCCACATCGCTGTCCGGGCGACAGGCGAAACCCATGCCGCACATAGCTGTCGCCGGCTCCGGCACCGCACAGATGAATCACGGCCGCCAGATTCTGCTTCTGCCGCAGCGTCGCTTTCGTTACGCGGTGGCGCGTCAATGCATTCGCGATGCTGCGGTCCAAGTACGCGGAGGTGAGTTCAACCGCATGCGAAGGAACCACCCGCAGGTACAGGCTGTTGAACCAGCAGGAGTCGAAGTCGTTCCAGGGGCCCTGCTCCGCGACCACGTGATCGTGAATGCAGTACCGGCGCGCTTCGGCGAACGTGCCATCGGTGAACTGATACATCCCCACGGCGCTCGATGCCGGCCGATAAATCTCGAAGGGCTCAGGCCTGAAGGACCAGCGCCAATAGGTCCGCACGACGGGATTGCCCGAGCCTTCCACTTGTGCCAGGGCCGCCAACAACTCGGGCGTCATCACGCCCGTCGAATGCTCGCGAAATACCGGGGCGTACTGCCGCCAGGTTTCGGCGGGTGTTTTGTAGAGCGCGCCGCTGACAGGGAAAAACAGCTCGGTTGGTTTTCGAGCCACCTGATAGATGACGTTGATGACCGCCCACACCGCGACGACTGCTACGACGCAGATGGCGGCTTGCGCGCCACCGGGCGCGCGCCTGAACAACTTCACCCAGCGCCGCCGCAACTCTGCGCGAGGCCAGAGGCGCGAGAGGCGAACTCGGCTGACGGTCGTAGGCTGAGCTTTACGCTTGGCGGATCGAGGCCCCATCAATCTGACTGTCTCACGATTGTGTCGCCTCTAGCCAGCCGTAGGCATACGCGCCTTCGCGCAACTCATCGATATGCGACCCTCGACTCCTCAGGTTTCCGCGCGCTGCGGCCGCACCATCAGCGCTTCCACAGCGGCGCGCGCGTCCGATCGGCCCTCGAGCACGGCCGCCATCTGTGTGGCGATCGGAAGCTCGATGCCGTACTTCTGTCCAAGGGCCAGTGCGACTCCGGTGGTTTTGACCCCTTCTGCCACCATCTTCATGCTTGCGAGGATGTCTTGCAGCGAGCGGCCTCGCCCGAGTTCAACACCAACGTGACGATTGCGACTGAGACTGCCGGTGCAGGTCAGCACGAGATCCCCGAGTCCGCTCAAGCCGGCAGTGGTCTCTCGCCGGCCGCCAGCGCTGCATGCCAGGCGCGTCACTTCCGCGAGACCCCGGGTGATGAGCGCCGCCAGCGCGTTGTGACCCAGGCCCAACCCCTCGACCACGCCGGCGGCGATGGCGATCACGTTCTTCATCGCCCCGCCGATCTCGACGCCGATGATGTCCGACGACCCGTACAGCCTGAATGTCGGTCCTCGAAACTCGGCTTGCACGAGAGCGGTGGCTTCGCCATCCGTCGAGGCCGCGAGCACGGCCGTGGGCAGCTCGTGAGCGACCTCGATCGCAAAGCTGGGACCCGAGAGCGCGACCACGGCTCGATCGCTCCCGAGTTCCTGCATGACCACTTCTGACATCCTGAGCATGGTGTCGGGCTCGAGACCCTTGGTCGCGCTGACGATCGTCGCGCGGTGGTTCAGGTGAGGGCCCGCGGCGCGCATGACGGCGCGGTAGCCGTGGGAGGGCACGGCCGTCACCACCAGCATCGTTTCACTGAGCGCCTGCTCGATCGACGAGGTGACCCGCACGGTATCGGGGAGCCGTACGTCCGGCAGGTAGACGGGATTGGCTCGACGCGCGTTGATCTCCGAAGCAAGCGCCGCCCCGCGCGACCAGAGCTGTACGTCATGGCCGATCCCGGCGAGGTGAACGCTCAGGGCCGTTCCCCAGCTCCCTGCACCCAGTACCGCAACCCGCTGCCTCGTCACGGTCGAGTCTCCCGCCATCCCAGGCTCCGCTCAGTACCAGAGCGCACGCGGGCGAGATTGGTGCGATGGCGGACGACAATGAGGACCGCGACCACGATCGCGGCAATCACGTCGGGCGCCGGGCTTCCAGTGGCGAAGGCGATCGGCGGCAACGCGGCCGACGCGAGGACGGATCCCACCGACACGTAGCGGCTGACCCACACGCTGACAATGAAGATAGTGAAGGCGATCAGGGCGGCCAGCGGGGTGAGCACCGAGAACACGCCGCACGCGGTTGCCACCCCCTTGCCGCCGCGGAATCCCAGCCACGGCGGACAAACATGCCCAATCACCGCGGCGACGCCTGCCGCCGCTGGTGCCCCGCCGGCGGCGTTGAGACGATCGGCGAGTATCACACTGAGCGCGCCTTTCGCCATGTCCAGCACCGCCACGATCACTCCGGGAGTGATCCCGTAGGCGCGAAGCACATTGGTCGCTCCAATGTTTCCGCTGCCCACCAGCCGAAGGTCCAGTGAACCCCAGCGCTTCGCGAGGAGAAGCGCGAAGGGAATGGAGCCAATGAAGTAGGCCGCGATCACAACGACCGACAGGTCAGACATGAGCCGTCATCATCAACCGAAGCATGTTCATCGCGGCCTGTGCCGACTGATACTTCACCTGCTCACGGCTGCCAAAGAACTGGAACGTTTTCACGCGGGCATCGCTGTCTGTGACGACCGCCACCACGACGGTTCCCACGGGCTTTTCGGCGGAACCGCCACCCGGCCCGGCGATGCCGGTCACGCCCATTCCGACGTTGGTTCCCGCGCGGGCACGAACGCCGTCGGCCATCGCGCGCGCGACCGGCTCGCTCACCGCCCCGTGCTCCGCTATCAGTTCCTCGGGAACGTTCAGCCACTCCACTTTCGTCCGGTTGCTGTAGCAGACAACGCTCGCCACGACATAGTCCGAACTGCCGGGCACGTCGGTCAACCGCGAGGTGAGCAGCCCGCCCGTGCACGACTCGGCGGCGGCGACCGTCCAGCCGGCGCCGCGCAGCAGATCACCCACCACCACTTCCAGCTGGCGGCCATCAGTACTGTAGACCGACGATCCCAGGACGCCCTGCAGCTCGGCGACCGCGGCCTCGAGCGCCTCATCCGCCGCCGCACGGTTCGGGGCAACCGCCGTCAGGTGCAATTCAATCTGACCGAGCACGGCGAGAATCGTCGTGGTGATCGGAATCGGCCGGCTCGTCCACTGCCCGTAGACAGGCTGCGCTCGCGAATCGATGTCGGACTCAGCCCGTCCCGTGATTCTCAACACGCGGCGGAACAGCGCGACACCCGCCGTCATGGGCGCAAGACGTTCACGAATGACGGTTTCGAGCATCGGGGTCATTTCCCGGGGCGGTCCGGGGAGGAGCACAACCCGCGCCTGTCCGTGCTCGAGCCACAGGCCCGGCGCCGTGCCATTCACGTTCTCGAGAACCGTCGCCCCGCGAGGGACCATCGCCTGCCGTTTATTGATATCGGGCATCGTCATGCCCCGTTTCGCAAACCGACTGCGGATGGACTCGACAATGGCGTCCTGGAGGTCAAGCGGTCGGTCCAGCACACGCGCGACGCCTTCTCTCGTGATGTCATCTTCGGTCGGCCCCAGACCGCCCGTGCAGACGACGAGATCGGCAACGCGGAGGCACTGGGTCAGTACCTGCACCAGTTCATCGACATCGTCACCCACCACGGCCTTGAGCCGAACGTCCACCCCGATGGCATTCAGCCGTTCTGTGATCAGCAGCGAATTGGTGTCGATGCGAAACGGCGTCAGCAGTTCGCTGCCGACGGCGACGATGCAGGCGTTCATACAATCAGCCTGAGCACCAGATTGGCGTACACGGCGGCCATCGCATCGTCAGCCATGATTCCGACGCCACCGTGCAGTTTCTCGAGCCGCCGAGCCGGGTACGGCTTGATGATATCGAGCACCCGGAAAATCACGAAACCCGCGAACGCGCCCTTCCACCCCACCGGGTTCAGAAAGAGCGTGATCAGCATCCCCATCACCTCATCGATGACCACCGGGCCGGGATCGGTCGCGTGGAAATGCCGCTCGGCAACCGATCCGCTCCACGATCCAATCACAAAGATCGTGACGATAGAGATAGCCTGAACGGCCGTGGAGGATGGAAGCACGAGCCAAAGAAGCAGACCGACGGCCGAACCGAAGGTCCCGGGTGCGACTGGCGCATAGCCCGCTCCAAATGCGGTGGCAAGAGAGAGGGCGACCAGAGGTCGAGAGTTGGATTCAGGCCGACGCACGAACGACTTTCGTTCCGGCGCACCGATCATGAAGGCCGCGGTGATCATCCCTGAAGAGTGCCGTCAGGAATCCAAGCCCTGCAGGCACGACGAGTGCGACCCATACGAGTGTGCGCACCACGGAACGACCAAAGTCCAGCGCCTCATCGTCCTCGGCGGACACCACCTTGATCCCGGTCACCATCTTGCCGAGCGTCTGTCCGCTGACCGTGAATCCGATGAGGTAGCCGAGATTCTGAACCGCCAGGAAGGCAATCAGAGGAGCCTTGGGCAAGAGGCGAAGCTCGTCGACGGTGATGCCACATACCTGCATGGTGAGATAGACGACGACGACGTCGATGGCGGCAAGAATGAGGAGATCGACGAGGGCCGCGCCAACACGAGAGCTCACGCCGGCCGCATCTCCGATGTCCTCGTTCACCGAATCCTCGTTCACTGAACCGAGGCCGGAGCCATCCTGGCGCCGCGGGACCTCCGGCTGCGCGCGACGCGTCACAACCGTGGGCGGCTCGGTCTCGAATGCGCTCAGGTCCAGCATCGGCGTCCGCTGCCGCAACGAAGAGCGAAGCCGCGGCAATTCTTGAGTGGCACGTCTGACCGCCAGCGGCGGCCGAGGTGGTGATGCTCGCGTGATCAGGGGCGAATCATCCGCAGCGGTCTCCAATTCTTGTGACGACCCGAACAGCGGCAATTCTGTCGTTGGAGACCGCGACTGCGATCGGCTGGCTGGCTCCGCGACGGCGGTCGAACGCGCCGACTCAGAGGGAAAGAGCTGGGCTGCAGCGTCCACGAGCGTCAGGTCATCCAGTGGACCGAGATCAGCATGGTCGCTGCGAAGCGGCAGTTCCGGGATCTCTGGCGCAGACATCAGCGAAAAGTCGTATCCGCAATTGCGGCAGCGATCGACCTCTTCAAAGCCCAGGTAGTCGCACTTCGGGCACTTCATGGGAGGGGGACGTCGTTCCTCGCCCGCGCCGGCGGTCCGGTCACGGACGGGGACATCAAGCCAATCAGTTCACGCTGAATCCGGGCGCGCATTTGATCCGCTTCCGGCCTCTGTGGGTCCGTGAGTCTGACGCCATCAAGCGCGGCGAGAGCTTCCCGCAAGTGTCCGCTCGCCGAGAACGCCCGCGCCTTCGTCAGCGCGGCTTCACCCCGCCGCGGGAGCGGCAGTCCAGGACTGGCGGCAGGCAAGGAAACCGGAGCCGGAGACGCAGACTCCCAGGTGAACAGCGACCGCCACTCCACTCTCGGCGAGGCCAGGGCGATGCCACCGATCACCGTTGCGAACGCCAGCGCCCAAATCCAGGTCGAGAATGCGCTGGCGGCTCCGACGCCCGGCTCGTCGGGCAGGGTCGGAAGAGGCTTGCGAGCTGCCGGCGCGGGACGCTGAAGGGGCGAACCTGTGTCGAGACGATTGAGTCGATCGAGGACCGCGAGCGCCTCTTCTGACGGAGCACCGCGGCCAATCGCCGTCTGCAACAGGCGTCGGGCCTCGTCGGCTTCGCCGCGCTGAAAAGCGGCCATTCCGAGCTGGAGCATTTCCTCGGATTCGCGCTGTCGTTCGGCAAGCGCGCTGCGCGCTCGATCGATGTACGCGCGCGCCTTGGCGTGGCTGCGATCGAGAAACAGCGCGCGGGTCCAGACGTTGATGGCCTGCTCGTACTCGGCGGAAAAGTAGTGATCGAGGCCGACAAGCAGCAGTTGCTCGATCTTCTCGTCCCGATCCGAATCCGACGCGGCATCGAGCGCGTGCGAAGTGTCGGTGCGAAGCGGATCGGACATAGGTCAGCAGTGGGAAAAGACGCCGAATTATAGCACTGACCAGGAACGTGAGATGGCCGTACCAATCTACAATCTGCAATCTGCCCTCTGCAATCTCATGTCTCTTATAGAGTGCGTTCCCAACGTCAGCGAAGGCCGCCGCGCCCCGATCATCGAGGCCATGGCGGAAGCGATCCGGGGCGTCAGCGGTGCGCGGGTGCTCGACGTCTCTTCCGACCCTTCGCACCATCGATCCGTGTTCACCCTCGCCGGCGATGCGGCCGCGCTTGAACGGGCGACCCTTGCGCTCTTCGAGCGTGCCGTCGCCGACATTGACCTCCAGCACCACCACGGAGAGCATCCGCGCGTCGGCGCCGTGGATGTGGTGCCGTTCATCCCGCTTCAAGAGGCGACCATGTCTGGATGCGTCGCGTTGGCGCGGAGTGTCGGCCGAGCGGTGGCGGCGCGTTTCGGCATCCCTGTCTACCTCTACGGGGAGGCGGCTCGCGAGCCGGCCCGCCACCGACTCGAACTCATCCGAAAGGGCGGGTTGGAGCGTCTGGCGGAGAGAATGGCGAGTCCGGAATGGGCGCCAGATTTCGGACCGTCGAGGCCACATCCGACAGCCGGTGTGTCTGTCGTCGGGGCAAGGGGGCTGCTCGTGGCCTACAACGTCAATCTGGCAACCAATCAGCTTGCGGTGGCCAAGCGCATCGCATCACTGGTGCGCGAGCGCGACGGCGGCCTTCCAGGCGTGAAAGCCCTCGGCTTGACGCTTCACGAACGCGGCATTGTGCAGGTGTCGATGAATGTCACCGACTACGAACGCACGTCCCTTCTGCGAGTGTTCGAGGCGGTGCAAGCCGCAGCGGCCCAACTCGGCGTGTCGGTCCTGGAGAGCGAGATTGTCGGGCTGGTCCCGGAAGCGGCTCTGGCAGGCATCGACCCAGCCGATCTGCGGCTTCCCAATTTCAGCAGCGGCCAGATTCTCGAACACCGCCTGGCTGCAACAGCCAATCGAACCTCGTCGTTCTGACTTCTCGGTGCTCACTTCTCAGTTCTTGTTCTTAGTTCGTACTTCCTTCAGCAATCTGCAATTTGCAATCTGCAATTTGCAATCTCTAGGTCCTAACCTCCCCTTCCTCCTCCTCTGTCTCGGGTCGCCTCGTCGGCGTAATGCCGAACGTGCGCATCTTCCGATACAGGTTGCTGCGCTCGACCCCCAGGACATCCGCCGTTCGGGACATGTTCCCCTGCTGCTCGGCCAGCGTCTCCAGAATGAGATCCCGTTCGAAACGGTCCCTTGCGTCGTGCAGCGTCAGGCGTTCGCTCAACGCCGCCCCGACGTGGAATCTGAGGAACGGGTTGTTGTCGAGAAAGCTGAGGTCGGCAGTCGATGTCGAGTCACCCGGCACCATGATCATCAGCCGCTCAATCACGTTGCGGAGCTCACGAACATTCCCGGGCCACGGATAGTGCTGAATGATCGCCAGGGCGCCGACATCGAAGGCCTTGACGCGTTTGCCATACTCGCGCGCGAATTCCGCCATGAAGTGATCAGCGAGCAACGGGATGTCTTCCGACCGCTCGCGAAGCGGCGGCACGAAGATCGGAATGACGTTCAGTCTGAAGTACAGATCCTCACGGAACGTGCCGTTACGGATCTCGGTCTGGAGATCCTTGTTGGTGGCGGCGACCACGCGCGCATCGACCGTGATCCGCGTCGTCCCGCCAACCGCCTCCAGGGTCTGCTCCTGAAGGACGCGCAGCACTTTGGCTTGCGTCTTCAAGCTCATATCCCCAATCTCGTCGAGGAACAGGGTGCCGCCGTCGGCCATCTCGAACTTGCCCCGCCGGTCGGAGACGGCGCCGGTGAACGACCCCCGTACGTGACCGAACAATTCGCTCTCGATCAGCTCTTCGGGAATCGCCGCGCAGTTGACTTCCACGAATGCCGCGTTCCTCCGCCGACTCAGAGCGTGGATGGTCCGCGCGACCAGTTCCTTGCCGGTTCCGTTCTCGCCGTAGATTAGGACGCGCCCGTTGGTCGGCGCCGCCATCGCGACCTGCTCGCGAAGCTGGCGCATGGCATAGCTTTCTCCCACCATCGTTTGCGTGCGATCCATTTGCGCCCGGAGCGCGCGGTTCTCGGCTTCCAGCCGACGCTGCCGAAGCGCGTTCCTGATCACCAGCACGGTCTTGTCGAGCGAGAGGGGCTTTTCGACGAAATCGAATGCCCCGAGCTTGATCGCCCGGACCGCGGATTCGATGTTACCGTGGCCGGAAATCAGGACGATCTGCGCATCAACCTGACGTTCGCGAAGCCTGGCGAGGGTCGCCAGGCCATCCATGCCGGGCAGCCAGACGTCGAGCACAATCAGGTCCACGGGACCGCGCGTCATCCGATCGAGGCACTCTTCACCGCTCGCCACCGCCTCGACGGTATAGCCTTCATCGCGCAGCACGCCCGAGAGCGAGCTCCGAACGCCCGGTTCATCGTCGACGATCAGGATGGTTGGTTTCATCGCCAAAACATCCCTTCGTGGGCTTCGTGTCTTCGTGATAAACGGGCGCTGCTCAGCACGGCAACTCAATTGTAAAGCGGGTGCCGCGCGGGGTGTTGTTTCCCACATCGATGCTGCCGCCGTGTTCAGCGATGATTCGACGGACGATGGCAAGGCCGAGCCCGCTGCCGCGACGTTTCGTCGAGTAGTACGGCAGGAACAACTTGTCTCGCTCAGCCGGCGGGATGCCCGGGCCGTCGTCAGCGACTCCCACCCGCACCAGGTGGTTCGCTTGGTCCCGCTGCGTGTCAACCAGGATGGTGCCGCGCCGATCCATTGCTTCAACCGCGTTATCGACGAGGTTGATAATGACTCGGCGGATCTGCTCGGGGTCCAGATGCACGAGCGGCACATCGTCGGCAAAGCAATGCGTGATCTGAACGTCGCTGAAAATGCCGTTGTACAGAGCCAGCGTGTCGCGGATGAGTTGATGTAAATCGGTCGGTACGGTACGCGGCGACGGCATCCGCGCGAACTGTGAAAACTCGTCGACGAGCCCCTTCAGCGATTCGACCTCGCCGATGATGGTGCCGGTGCACTCGTCGATCAGCGCGCGGGCCGGAGCGGGCGCGCCAGAGAAGTGCCGTCGGAGCCGCTCGGCAGAGAGCTGAATCGGCGTGAGCGGATTCTTGATCTCGTGAGCAAGTCTCCGGGCGACCTCCCGCCATGCTGCCACCTTCTGCGCTCGTATCAGCGGCGTGACGTCGTCGAGCACCAGGACAATGCCTTCAGGCGCGCTCTCACCGACGAGGACGGTTGCCACGACAGCCAGGTGCAGCTCCTGACCGTCACGGACGATGGCAATCTCCTGCGGGGCCGGGTCGGCTTTGGAGCGCGTGGTGCCGGCCAGCAAGTCGCCAATCGGCTGCAGGTCAGTGCGATCGAATACCACCCGAGCGGGCTGGCCAATGCTGCTGCGGTCGAGGCTCAGCAGGCGGGCCGCCGCGGTGTTGATGGTCATGATGGCATCGGCCGCATCGATGGACACGACCCCGGTGGCGATGCGCTCGAGGATGGTTTCGATGTAGCGGCGCCGCCCTTCAACCTCGAGATGCTTTCGCTCCAGCTCGATGGTGGAGCGCTCGACTTTGCGACGGCTGGTCGCCAGCTCGCCCGCCATCGCGTTGAAGGCCTCCGTCAACGCGCCGAACTCATCGTTACTCTGCGGCTCGACGCGCTGATCAAGGCGTCCGGCGCCGATCTCGCGGGCGGCCGCCGACAGCATGAGCACGGGGCGCGTGATCCGCTTCGCCAGATACGATCCCATCCACGTCGCCCCGAAGAGAATGAGCAGCGTCACCATGAGGAAGATCGAAAGATACAGGCCCGTCATCGGCCGCTTGAGCACGCGCAGCTGGTTGTAGCTCTCGAACGCCTGAGTCATCCGGCGCGACCGCGTCGCCAGTTCTCCAGTGAGATAGTCAGTCGCCACGACCACCCCAGTGGGACGGCCATCCCTCGCACGAATCACCGCTGCGGCGTGGAGGAAGTCGCCGGCGGCGCCGAGCGCCTCGATTGATCGCGTCTCGGCCGATCCTTGCAGCGCCTGGGCCGCCAGACGATCAGCAGCCGCGCGGCTGTATCCCGGCGGCAAATCAGGCGCGGCGACATCGAGCACCGGTTCCAAACCAGGCCGCGTGCCAGCGTCCGGCGCAACCCGATAGACCTGCACCATCTTGACGCGCTGGCCGGTGACGTCCGGCGCGATGAGCGAGCGAATCGGCCCGACATCGGGATTGTGGAGATCCACCCGCGCGAGGGCGCGGGCCATCCGGCCGGCATGGTCGCTGACCAGCATCTGACGTTCGTGGTAGTAGTCGCCCGCGATCTGGTTCGCGCCCGCCAGAATCTCATCCATCGGTGCGTTGAACCACTGGTCGATATTGGTGCGAATGAGTTCGCTCCCGATCATGAGGACGAGCACCGCCGGCACGAGCGTCATCGCCAGCAGCAGCGCGACGAGCTTGGCGCGGAAACGCGCGAACGGCAGCGCCCGGCGCCGTTCGACGACCAGCTTCACGACATTCCGCGCCAGCACGAACACCAGCCCGACGAGCATCGTCAGGTCGGCGGCCGACAGCGCGTAGAGCACAAACTCGGTCAGAAAGCCGGGCGAGAATGCGGAGGAGCGATTGGCCAGCGTCAGAATGCCGAGGAGCACGGCGACGAGGACCGCGATGCCGGAGAGAATCAGTCGGGGATTGTCACGAAACGGACGCCGCGGGGGGCGTGCCGCGGGGGGCGGCTCACTCGAATGTCGCGGCTTCAACGGCGTGACAGTGGCCGGCATATCAGGGTTGCGCGATCAACTGTAGTGCAGGCCTTCAGGCCTGCCCGCGACGGCAGGGCTTAAACCGCGCACTACGACCGCAACGAGTCTTGCGACGGCAGAAACAGGACCACGATCGGGAAGAGGACGCGCTTGGTCATTCCTTGGCGTTCAGCAGATCCTTCAACTCGCTCATGAACTCGCCAAGGTCGCGGAAGTCGCGGTAGACCGACGCGAACCTCACATATGCCACTTTATCGAGCGCTTTGAGCTCTTCCATCACGAACGACCCGATCTCGACGGTGCCGATTTCCTTTTCGGGCCGATCCTGCAGTGTGGCTTCGACGCGGTCGGCCACTCCTTCGAGGGCGGCGACGCTCACGGGACGCTTCTCGCAGGCCTTCAGCAGGCCTCCGACCAGCTTCTGCCGATCGAACCGCTCGCGCGTCCCATCCTTCTTCACCACCATGTACGGAATCTCATCGATCCGCTCGTAGCTGGTGAACCGTTTCCCGCAGCCGAGGCACTCGCGCCGCCGGCGAATCACTTCGCCCTCGCGGCTCTCGCGCGAGTCGACCACCTTGTCGCCCAGATGGGCGCAGTACGGGCACTTCATTTTATATGGGGGCTCAACCCGTGCGTCCCGACTCGGCTTCGCTCACCAGTTGCCGCATTCCGGTGAAGTTCAAGCCGGCCTGCGCCGCGAAGATGAGGCCGAGAAATAACGCAGACCCTACCGAAAAGGCGTGCAGCACGATCGCCCCGCCGACCGCCGCGCCCTGTGGCGCGCCGAAGAACTGCGTGACACCGAACCGGAACGCTTCGTGGAAGCCGCCAACGGCGCCTGGGGTGGGTACCGCCACACCGATCGTCAGAAACGCGATCAGCAGAAACGAGCCCGTGAACGGAACCGCCAGGTGAAACGCAACCGCGACAGCCCAGATCCCGAGCGCGATGCACAGCCAGAGGGGGAACGACCAGACGAGCGCAACGAAAAGACGGCCGGGCCGGCGGATGGCTCCGAGGCCACTCAGAAACTTCCCGGCAATGCGAGACAGCATGCCGGCGAATCTCGAGGGCAGCACTTCTTCGGCACGGTGCAGGGCTCGGGTCACTTTCTCCGGGTGTCCAGCCAGCACAAACAGCACGGCCAATGCCAACACCGCCAAGACCGCGGCAATCCCTCCGGCCCATTTCACGGCGGCAAAGGCGACGGGGTTGGTCGCGTCCAGGTCGCGGCCAAACACGAAGACAAACACCGCGAGCAGCACCAGCACGGTCACCATGTCGAGCAGCCGTTCGAGAATAACTGTCGCAAATGCGCCGGTCGCGCTGACCGACTCGTAGCGCGACAGAAAATACGGCCGAACCAGTTCACCAGCAGCCGATGGCAGCACGCCGCGCGCGGCGAAGCCGACCGCGGTCGCGCGGAACGCGTTGGCAAAGCTCGTCTTACCGATCGGCTCGAGCAGATAGCGCCAGCGCAGCGACCGGATCACAAGGTTCACAAACATCGAGGCGAACGAGATCGCCAGCCACATCGGATCGGCATGGCGAATCTCGCGCGCGACGACTCGCAGGTCGACCGCGCGGAGGAAGAGCGCGATCAGGCCGATGGCCAGCGCGAGAATCAGGAGCGTTCGGATGTGTCGGCGCATGGGACCCGAGGTGCAGTCCCTACTATAACCTTCTAGCGACCTCCGTGCGGTTGTGCCGCTACATGTTGTTGTTGTGAACGACCGCCGCTTCCTTTAGAATCCGGAACTTCCGTTTCGAGGAAATCTTGCCACTCACTGCACCCGTCCTCAATACCCTTCTCGCGAGTCGCCAGCCCGATCAAAAGGGAAAGGTCCGGGACATTTACGACTTCGGCGATCAACTGCTCATTGTCGCCACTGATCGCATCTCCGCCTTCGACTACGTGCTCGCCTCGGGCATTCCCGACAAGGGCAAAGTCCTGACGCAGATTTCCAACTTCTGGTTCGCGCGAACCCGAGGGATCGTCGCGAACCATCTGCTCAGCGACGATCCGACACGCTTTCCGGCAGAAGCCAGAGCCGAAGCGTCGGTGCTCGCGGGCCGCTCGATGCTCGTGACGAAAACCGAGCCGCTCCCGATCGAGTGCGTGGCTCGCGGTTACCTTTCAGGATCGGGCTGGAAGGATTACCTGGCCTCGGGCGGCGTATGCGGCATTCAACTGCCCCCGGGTCTGCGCGAATCGGATCGCCTGCCCGAACCGATTTTCACGCCGGCCACCAAGGCGCAGTCGGGACACGACATCAACATCAGTGAAACCGCGGCGGCAGAACTGGTTGGCGCAAAGGTTCTGGCGCGCGTCAAGGACCTCACGCTGCGTCTGTACGCTGAAGGCGCCGCGCACGCCGAATCGTGCGGGATCATCGTCGCCGACACCAAGTTCGAGTTCGGTCTGCTGGCCGCTCGGCCCGGCGTGTCCGACGAAGAACGGGTGATCCTGATCGACGAAGCCCTGACGCCCGATTCGTCCCGTTTCTGGCCGCGCGAGGCGTACGCTCCCGGCGGTGCGCAACCGAGTTTCGACAAACAGTTCGTCCGCGACTACCTCGAACGGATCAAGTGGAACAAGCAGCCGCCGGTCCCGTCGCTTCCCGATGACGTCATCGAGAAGACGCGCGACAAGTACCTCGAAGCGTTCCGGCTGCTCACAGGGCACGATCTGGCGTGATTAGCGAACGGCTCGAGAAACTCGTCGAAGAGATGGTGGACAGAGGCGTGCAGTTCGACGACGCCGTCCGCGAGTTTGAAAAGCGCTTCATCGCCCGCGTGCTCGGGCGGTGCGACGGGAGCCTGACGAAGACCGCCGGCAACCTGGGCATTCACCGAAACACGCTCACGCGAAAGATGGGTGAATACCGCATCAAAAGACGCGCCGGCTAACTGCTCAGCTTCGGAATCCGCCCGCCCACACCCCCACTCCTGCAAGTCCCTTGACGCCACCGTCAGGTCACATATAATTGGCAGTCGCCATCTGTGAGTGCCAACGCGCCATCGCACCCGGATCGGCGATGTCTTCGCAGGCCCGACCCGGAAGTCGGGCATCGCAAGGGTCCCACAACATCAAGAGAGACCGGAGTAGACAAGCTATGAAATGCAGACCGCTGCACGACCGCATCATCGTTCAACGCATCGATGAGGGTGAACAGAAGATCGGCGGGATCATCATCCCCGACTCGGCGAAAGAGAAGCCGCAGCAGGGCAAGGTCATCTCGGCCGGCGACGGCAAGGTGAAAGACGACGGCAAGCGCATTCCGCTCGACGTCAAGGCCGGCGACACGATTCTCTTCGGCAAGTACTCGGGCCAGGAGATCAAGCTCGACGGCGAGGAATTCCTCATCATGCGGGAAGACGAAGTCCTGGCCGTCATCGACGACGGCGAGAAAAAGAAGAAGTAGGCCCGACCTTCAGGTCGGGCGGTCGAGAGCAATAGGTACAGGAGAATAGCGAGATGGCAAAACAGATTGTGTACGGCGAGCAGGCACGGCAGGCCGTGCTGCGCGGCGTCAACCAGTTGGCCGATGCGGTGAAGGTGACCCTCGGCCCGAAGGGACGCAATGTCGTCCTCGACAAGAAATTCGGTTCGCCGACCATCACCAAGGACGGCGTGACGGTTGCCAAGGAAATTGACCTGAAGGATTCGCTCGAGAACATGGGCGCCCAGATGGTCCGCGAGGTCGCAAGCAAGACCTCCGACACGGCCGGCGATGGCACCACCACCGCTACCGTGCTGGCCCAGGCGATCTACCGCGAAGGCGCGCGCAACGTCGTCGCCGGTGCGAACCCGATGGAGCTCAAGCGCGGCATCGAAAAGGCCGTTGAAGCGATCACCAACGAGCTCAAGAAGATGTCGAAGGCCGTCAGCGGCAACATGGTCGCCCAGGTTGGGACCATCTCCGCGAACAACGACGAAACCATCGGCAAGATCATCGCTGATGCGATGGACAAGGTCGGCAAGGACGGCGTGATCACGGTCGAGGAAGCCAAGAGCATGGAAACCTCGCTCGACGTGGTCGAGGGCATGCAGTTCGATCGCGGCTACCTGTCGCCCTACTTCGTCACCGACCCCGAGCGCATGGAAGTCGTGCTCGAGAACCCCGTCATCCTGATCCACGAGAAGAAGATCAGCTCGATGAAGGATCTTCTCCCGGTGCTCGAGCAGGTGGCGCGCCTCGGCCGACCGCTGCTGATCATCGCGGAAGATATCGAAGGCGAAGCGCTGGCCACCCTGGTGGTCAACAAGCTCCGTGGTACGCTGCAGGCGGCCGCGGTGAAGGCGCCCGGCTTCGGCGATCGTCGGAAGGCGATGCTCGAAGACATCGCGATCCTCACTGGCGGCCGCGCCATCACCGAAGACTTGGGCATCAAGCTCGAGTCGATCAAACTCGATGACCTCGGCAAGGCCAAGAAGGTCACGATCGACAAAGACAACACCACCATCGTCGAAGGCGCGGGCACGTCGACGGCCATCGAGGGGCGCGTGAAGCAGCTCCGCACGCAGGTCGAAGACACGACATCCGACTATGACCGTGAGAAGCTGCAGGAGCGGCTGGCGAAGCTCGTGGGCGGCGTCGCGGTCATCAAGGTCGGCGCGGCCACCGAGACGGAAATGAAGGAAAAGAAGGCGCGCGTCGAAGACGCGATGCATGCCACCAAGGCGGCCGTCGAAGAGGGCATCGTGCCCGGCGGCGGCGTGGCGCTCCTCCGGGCGAGCAAGGCGCTGAAGGATCTCAAGCTGACCGGCGATCAGCAGATCGGCGTCAACATCGTGTCGAGGGCCATCGAAGAGCCGATGCGTCACATCGCCACCAACGCCGGACACGAAGGCTCCATCGTCGTGCAGAAAGTGCGCGAGATGAGCGCCGACGAAGGCTTCAACGCGTTGACGGATACCTACGAGAATCTGGTCAAGGCTGGGGTCATCGATCCGGTGAAGGTCGTGCGATCGGCACTCCAGAACGCTTCGTCCATCGCTTCCCTCCTCCTGACCACCGAGGCCCTCATCTCGGAGATCCCGGAAGAGAAGAAAGACGCGCCGGCGATGCCGGGCGGCGGCGGCATGGGCGGGATGTACTAACTAGCGCAGGAAATTTACAGTTAGGAATGC
>Ga0111538_10004318_pt1 | contig 19788 bp, 9 predicted proteins | sample SoiMethybrSBSTD1_FD_79669 | JGI IMG/M metagenome (GOLD analysis project Ga0111538, IMG submission 79669) | Bulk soil microbial communities from a Populus tree surrounding site in Tennessee, USA - Soil MetaG P. TD hybrid SBSTD1 (version 2)... | ecosystem: Environmental > Terrestrial > Soil > Tree...
ATGGGCATTAGTCTGAAGCCCGAATTTGCCTTCAAATTTATCTATAGGACTCCACTAGACAAGAGTCTTATTGAACACGAACTGGATCACGTTTTCATTGGAACGTTCGACGGAACTCCCGTTATCAACAAAGACGAGGTTTCAGAATGGAAATTCATGAGCCTCAGTGAATTAAAAAACGACATGGAAAGGTCACCGGAAATCTACACCGTTTGGTTCCGTCTTATTGTAAATCATCCTCAAATGGAGCTAATCCTAGCTGCCTAAACTTCCCATTTTTGTGCTTGCTTTACATGAGTTAAGTGTGCAATTGAGTTGCGCTAGTTGCGGTTGAAACGCGTAATCACGTTTCGGCGGTAGATAGCTTCCATTCGTCGATGCAAACCCCGCCTCCCTGCCAGGAATGAAAAGTCCACCCTAAAGACTGTATCTATCGCCACTAAACCAAACGTGGTATGATACGATTCTTTACGATGTGCTTGGGTGGATGCATTGGTTTAATGCTAACATTCCAGGCAATGGCACAAAAACCCTCGTGCTCTGGAACCGCAAATAGTTACTCTACGGAAGTAGTGAAAGCGCGACAGATTTCCGAAACATGCGTCGAATACGAGATCAAGGTCTCTTACGACGGAAGTAGAGCTTTCGGACTTTCACATTATTCAATTGGAATTCCTTGCGGTACGATTAAGAATGTTTGGAATTCAGAAAACTGGAAAAATGTATTCGGAAAAGATCCGACTACAGGAGTTTACGGATTAAAAATCGATAACATTTCCGGATTCGGTGGGGACAGAGCCGAAAGCTTCACTGTAAAATTCACCTGGTGTTCGGATAATTCATGCAACAAAGAGTTGGGAGTTGTTGCTTACAAAGCAGGTCAGTGTGTGGACTATGACAAAATCAACAACCAATCGCCTCAGCCTCCTCAACCGCCAAAAGACACAGATGAGCAAGAAAGCAAGTGCGATGAACACAAAAAGACCTCCTGCACTAATGACCAGGACTACTGCAAAGAACATCGTAAGCACTCATGCAATGAGGATCATAAAGCAACATGCGAAGGGAACAGCTTTTCTTCAGAAATAGTAAGCGAAACAAAAATTTCCGAGACCTGTACAGAATATAAGATCAAGGTATCCTATGACGGTACAAAGAGCTTTGGGCTTTCACATTACTCGATTGGTATTCCCTGCGGTGAAATCAATAATATCTCGAATTCAAGAAACTGGAAACAGGTAATTGGCAAAGATCCCACTACAGGTGTTTATGGATTAAAAATCGATAACATTTCTGGATTTGGCGAACGAGGTGCAGACAGCTTTATCGTAAAATTCAGATGGTGCTCAAGTGCCTCATGTAGCAAGCAACTGGGTGTCGTTGCTTACAAAGCCGGTCAATGCGTAGATTATGATACACTCGATCATAATCCTGAACCCCCTCAGCCACCACAGCCACCTCAAGACACTGTTGTTGCGCCTCAACCGCCTCAAGATACTGTTGTTACACCTCAGCCGCCTAAACCAACTTGCGAAGGCAATAGTTTTTCTTCGGAAATAATTAAAGAAGTACAAGTATCTGAAACCTGTGTTCAATATGAAATAAAGGTTTCATACGACGGAACCAGAACCTTTGGGCTTTCGCACTACTCGATTGGTATTCCTTGCGGACAAGTAACAAACATCTCGAATTCTGAAAACTGGAAACAAGTATTTGGAAAAGATCCGACTACAGGTGTGTACGGTTTAAAGATCGATGATATATCAGGATTTGGTGAACGTGGAGCTGCTAGTTTTACGGTGAAGTTTACCTGGTGTTCTGATAATTCATGTAGTAGGGATTTGGGTGTGGTGTCGTATAAAGCCGGCCAATGTGTAGACTACGATACATTGGATCACCAGCTGCCACAACCTCCTGATCCTCCTCAACCACCACAGGATACAGTCACTGTTCCCGATCCTCCACTTCCTCCTCAAGACACGGTGGTAACTAATCCTCCAGTGCCTCCACAAGACACGGTAGTGACTAACCCTCCAGTTCCTCCACAAGACACGGTGGTGACTAATCCTCCAGTGCCTCCGCAAGACACGGTGGTGACTAACCCTCCAGTGCCTCCTCAGGACACAGTGGTGACCAATCCTCCACTACCTCCTCAAGACACGGTGGTGACTAATCCTCCAGTGCCTCCACAGGATACAGTTACGTGTTCATCTCTTCTTGCTTCCCTGCAGAAAAAGGATGCCACGTGCGCGGCCGGTGCAAATGGTGAAATCAATGTCACCATCCAGGAAGGAATCGAACCTATCGTGTACTCCTGGTCCAACGGCGCAACAACATCGAAAATACAGAACCTCGCCCCTGGCAATTATTCTGTGACGATTAGGGACGCAAAAGGAAATACACTTACGTTAAGTGAATCGATCTCCTCGTCGCCTCCTATTGTGATAAGCGAAACGCTGACTAATCCATTCTGTAGCGGCGCTGCAACCGGAGCCATAGCGCTTAACGTTTCAGGCGGAAGCGGTGCATACACCTTCCTTTGGAACAACGGTCTTACACAGCAAAATATATCGAACCTTTCCAGTGGAATATACACTGTTGTGGTAACAGACTCGCAGGGATGCTCGGCACAAAAGAGCTTTATGCTAACTAACTCAACGTTGATTAGCGCGACGTCCTCGCTCAAGCATCCTTCTTGCAATCAAATTGACGGCGGAATTAATATCACACCAAGTGGTGGGCTTACACCTTATACCTTCCTGTGGAGCAACGGTGCGACTACTGAAGATATTCAAAACGTGGCCGCCGGAAACTATAGTGTGAAGATAACCGACGCCGCGGGGTGTTCTACACAAAAGAGTTATACGCTGCGAATCAACACGTCACTCACACTTACCGGTATTCTAACACCAGCTAGTTGTCTTGGTGACAATTCCGGCGCGATTGACTTGTCAATATTTGGTGGTGTTCCTCCATATACTATACAATGGACCGATGGACCTACCACAGAAGATCGTTCGGGCCTTGTTATAGGGGTCTATAAGGTCACTGTAACCGACGCAACCGGTTGTAGCGTGCAGGCAAACTATACGATCTTTAACAAACCTCTCCAGGTGAATAGCGATCTTATCCAGCCTAAATGCGCCGATGACCTTGGCTCAATAACATTGACAGTGAATGGCGTAGCGCCTTACACCTACATATGGTCAAATGGTGCGACCGGCGAATCCATTACTGGTTTGCCTCCTGGAATCTACTCAGTTACTGTAACAGACGCTTCGGGATGTAAACGTACTCTTGACTTTATGATAATGGCGCCTCCGCCAATAGTGGTTACAAGTTCAATTACCAATGCGCAATGCGGTGTAGAAGGTTCATATGGAATCAATCTCACTGTAAGTGGTGGTAAGCCATCTTATACCTTCGTTTGGTCGAACGGTGCCACCACGCAAAACGTAACCGGGCTCAATTCAGGATCATATTCAGTTGCTATCACGGATGCTGGGGGATGTGTTGTAAACAGAGCATTTACAATCGACCCAGTAACTGCAGGTTGGTCGTGTTTGATCAATCAACCTACTGCAGACATCGTATGTAGTTCGGCAGGAAATCTTCTTGCGACCTCAGTCACAGACGCAACGAGCTATCAGTGGACAGTTTCAAGTACCGACAATAGCTGGAGCATAACATCAGGTGCTACGTCTTCGACTGCGATATACACCGCAGGTTCGGCCGGAAGTACAGCAACGTTCACGCTGACCATCACGAAAAACGGATGTTCGCAAACATGTACTTATGTCGCGAATAGCTGTACCGTGAAAGATAATACCGGCGGTGGTGATCCTTCTTCAAGTGAGCCTTGTGTGACGACGACTATTGCGCAGATAGCTGTAGCAGAACCGACTGTAGAGACTGCGCGGGTAGCTGAAGAAGAGACAATATTCAAGCTGGACGTATATCCGAATCCTTTCAGCGACAAGCTGAACTTTGAATGGACCGCGACGGCTAACGACAATGTGCGAATTGAGATCTTCGATCAACTCGGAAACCGCGTTACGGTGCTGTTTGAAGGTACGGTCACGAAAGGCCAACACTACGCCTTTGATTGGACAGCCTACGGATTGACGGAACGGGTATACTACTATCGATTTACCTCATCAACAGTCTCAGAAAATGGCAAGCTGGTGAGAATGTAAATTATCAGCATCGGTAAACGAGACCTGTCAGGTTAATCCCTGGCAGGTCTTTGTTTTTAGTAGCCGATCGATTCGCGTCATCAGTGCCATTGATGGGCTACCTGAAAAAGCAATCCCCTCTTTCTTTTCCGCGGACCAGTTCCTACATTTAAATAAAAACAACTCTCATGCGAATCATTGGGTTTTTCCTTCTCCTGCTTCTCATCGTTTCAACTGCGTCATCACAAAACAAAGACATAGAAAAAAAGCTAAAGGGCTTTGATCAATTTGTCGACAGGGTGATGAAAGATTGGAAAGTACAAGGAGTGGCTGTAGCAATTGTGTACAAGGACAAAGTGATACTCTCAAAGGGTTACGGTTACAGAAACGTGGAGCAAAAGCTTCCGGTTACTGATGAAACTATATTTGCAATCGGCTCCTGCACCAAGGCGTTTACCGCTGCCGGTGTCTGCCTGCTCGAAGAAGATGGAAAGCTGGAGTTGGACAAACCGGTACGGGAATACCTGCCGGACTTTAAACTTCAGGACGATTATGTTTCGGATAACATGACGCCACGTGATCTGTTGTGCCATCGCTCAGGATTACCTCGCCATGACCTGATTTGGTATGGTTCACAAGCTTCCCGCCGGGAGTTATTCGATCGTCTGCGTTATCTCGAGCCCAGCAAGCCGTTTCGGGTCGCGTATCAATATCAGAACCTGATGTTTATGACAGCAGGTATTCTTATCGAGGATGTCAGCAATACGACTTGGGAAAAATTCACGCGCGAACGAATATTGGAGCCGCTTGAAATGAATGCAACTAACTTTTCAGTGAACGACCTACAAAAATCGAAGGATTTCTCAATAGGATACACAGAGCAGAATAATATTGTTGAACCTATTCCATACATGAACATTGATGCTGTCGGACCGGCTGGCTCCATTAATTCAAATGTAAAGGACATGAGTAAGTGGGTCAGGGCGTTGATTAACGGTGGAAAATACAATGGAAAAAAAGTATTCTCCGAGAATACGATACGTCAGCTACAAACGCCAACAATGGTAAATACCACGCAGTCTCTTCAATATGATGAGAACTTTTATGTAATGTATGGATTGGGTTGGTCTATCACCTCCTATCGCGGACACGTCAGGGTAGATCACGGTGGTAATATTGACGGATTCTCTGCATCGACATGTTTTATGCCGAGGGACTCAATCGGAGTGGTTGTATTGACGAACATGAATGGAACTGCACTGACATCAATTGTACGCAACAATGTTCTTGACAGGATGTTGGGAATGCCAGAAGTAGATTGGAACAAGAGGTTACTTGACGAACGTAACAAGAACAGGGAAGTACAAGCAAAGACAAAAAAGGATGAAGATGCCAGTCAGATTAAAGACACCAAACCATCACATGCTCTTGATGCTTATGTGGGTAAGTTTGAACATCCCGCGTACGGCGTGCTTGAAGTTTTGAAGGAGGGCGATGGTCTTTTCATCAACAAGAACGGCAAAAAATCGCCATTGGAACATTATCACTACGACGTATTCAAAGCAACCGACGAGAAGTACTTCGGAGGACAAAAGTTTGCATTTGTCAGCAATATGCGAGGCGATGTTGAAGAAATGCAATCGAAAATTGAACCTGCGGTGGATGATATTGTCTTCAAGAGAAAGGCTGCAGACCTCGCAAGTGATGCGCTGGCGAACTACACTGGCGAATATGATTTTGGTGGAGAATCGGCGAAGGTATACATCAAAGGCGAAAAGACTTTATTCCTTTTTGTTAACGGACAACCGGAATATGAGCTGGTTGCAATTAAACAACACGAGTTCAAGATAAAATCACTTGAAGGCTTCACGATAAAATTTGAGCTCGATTCGACAGGAAAAGTTGCGGAAATGGTCTCTATCCAACCTAACGGAACGTTCCGCGCAAAAAAGAAACAATCTTGACCTCGATGCATTTGCCTTTTGCCCCGAGGTCTCGGGGTGAAATGCATTTTGACGCTACGGAGTATTACGATCAGCCCCTTTCAAGCATTTGAATTTTACTTCAACACTTATTGACCATAACCAAACGATCTTTTGGTTCAGACGTGACCTAAGGCTCAAAGACAACGCTGGCCTTTACCATGCGCTCCGTGAAAACTCGAATGTTTTAGCCGTCTTCGTCTTCGACACAGTGATCCTTGAGAAGTTGGAAGACAGAACCGATCGCCGTGTAGAATTTATCCATCACTCACTGTATTTGCTAAAACAGGAACTGGAAGAACTTGGAACAGGTTTGCTCATTCTTCACGGGGATCCTGCGATACTCTTTAAACAAATCGCTCCAAAGGCAGTCTATACAAATATCGACTATGAACCCTACGCGCGGCAACGAGACGAACACGTCAAGAAGATCCTTCAAGAAAAAGGAATTCCTTTCAATTCATTTAAGGACCAGGTGATCTTTGATCGCGATGAGGTCATGAAAGACGATGGAACTCCTTATACGATCTTCACACCATACCGCCGGAAGTGGCAGTCAAAGAATACACCCTTCAATTTAAAGAGTTATCCAACCGAAAAATATTATCATCGTTTTATAAAAATCAAACCTCTGCCCTATCCGACACTAAACGAAATTGGATTTGAATCGAAGGGAGCGCCGTTTCCCGAGCGCGTGATCAGACGATCAATAATTGCCAAATACGAGACTCAAAGAGACTTTCCAGGCATACACGGAACGTCTCGTTTAAGCGTCCACCTTCGGTTCGGAACGATCAGCATCCGAAAGCTTGCGCAGTTTGCTATTAAGACCAGTGAAGCATGGTTAAATGAGCTCATCTGGCGCGAGTTTTATCAAATGATACTATGGCACTTTCCGCACGTCACGACCCGATCATTCAAACCCGCTTATGATCGAATCGAATGGAGAAATGATCCTGACGAATTTAATTCGTGGTGTGAAGGCAGAACTGGTTATCCTATTGTAGACGCCGGGATGAGAGAGTTGAACGAAACAGGATTCATGCACAACCGCGTTCGAATGATTACTGCCAGCTTTCTCACTAAACACTTGTTAATTGATTGGCGCTGGGGTGAAGCATACTTTGCAAGGAAGCTTCTGGACTTCGACCTCGCCTCTAACAATGGCGGATGGCAATGGGCCGCCGGATCTGGGTGCGACGCTGTTCCCTACTTTCGGGTGTTCAATCCGGAACTGCAAACTCGAAAATTCGATCCGGAACTTAAATACATTAAAAAATGGGTGCCAGAGTTCGGTTCAAATCAATACGTCAACCCGATAGTCGATCATAATTTTGCAAGAGATCGCGCCCTACGCACCTACAAGAAGGCACTGCATGAATAGACGTTCCTCCACAACTAATAAATGAAGAGTTCATCAATAAAAACCCAACCCTTTTTCCCTTTGCTGCCGTGCCATTCCGGTAACCTTGGAACAGGTTTGGCCACAACTTTGTAATATCGATGCGGTCCTGCCTCAAGTGGAATTGTTAACGCTTCCACCTTCAACGATTCATAACCTTTGGGCTGGTCAATTTTCATTTTTTTAATCATCCTGAGGTTATCCTTGTTTTCACCAGCCCAGACCTCTACTTCATCAGGAGGAAAAACATGTCCTCCGATATTCTTGCCATAACTAACTACTATTTTGTTAACCTTGGGAAGGTCACCGTCAATGTCAAAGGCCGCGATAAATGGCTGCTGTTGATATCCAAGCCAGGACGGCTCTTTCAATACATCGGGAAATCCCTTTCTCCCATCTATCAAAGTTTGCGCCCCTTCGCCAGGATATTGAGGATCGGCCGCACTTAACAACTCGATATGTTGTGGCCTCGTACCTTCAACGAAACACGTTACAGCAAGTACATCACTACAATTCCACCCATCCTTGCACGCTCTTGCTTTGATGACGGATGTTTCAGTGAAATCAAATGAATGATCATACACCAAGCCCTTCAGGGAATCTGGCTCGGACCCATCCAACGTATACCTGATGGTGACTCCAGGCATCGGATGCTTCAGTGCCACCGCTTCGTGTTTTTTAATAACGTCACTCTCGTTGACCAGCATTGGACGGCTGAGCTTCAGCTTCTCCTCATCTTTATACTGACTGTCAATGATCGTTACAGATGGATATTTTTTTCTGAGCGAATCAGCTTGCAATGCTGATACTTTTGTATTCCAGACGTAAAGATCCTCTAACTGCTCCATTGAAAGCAACGGAGCGATTTCCCGGGCGCCGACCGCCGTACCCGATAGCGATATCGACTTAAGATTTTTTATTGAAATGAGTTCTGAAAGTCCTTCGCCATTGATTGCAGAAAAGTTCAGGTTGACTTGTTCAAGATTCTTGAACGCCTTTAAAATAGAAAGGTCTTTGTCCGTTACAGGCATCTTCGATAGGTTGATTATGACAACCTGATCTTTAACAGCCTGCAGTTCTTCCAGCGACTTTATTTCGAAAAACTTCTTCACAAAAAAATCCGCTTGAAGTGCGGCACTACCTTCGTACAAACTAAACACCGACCTGAATGGAGTGTTCATTTTTTTAATCTTGTCGTCTGATGCGGCGGTGAATGTATATTTTGGTTCTTCGGGAGCGGAAGGTTGAGCAGATATCAGCGATGCCACCAGGAATCTTAATGAGTCACCATCCGCAAATTGATGGAGCTTCTTTTCAAAGTCGGCACCTGATTTGATCCACGCTTTTAACATTTCCACCTCGAGTTGAGTGAGCTGAGGTTTCCCATCAGGAGGCATATGTTCATCGTCGTCTATCGGGAGGTAAAAAGCCTTTATCATACGACTTTCCATTGGCTTGCCTTCAATCCATGGTTTGCCGTTTTCTCCTCCTGCGCGGAATTGCTCCTCCGACGTCATAATGAGTTTGCCCTTCGCTTTAGATTCATTATGACACGTAAAACACTTCCGGTCAAGAATGGGCTCAACAGCAAACTTGTAAACAGATGAATTTTCTGGCGTAAGAACGACGGAAGATTTACTAATAGGCGCCCACAGGAAATTATCGCCGTGTGTCAGAACTGAGCCAGTGTGCCCAGCAACAATAAGAGAGAAAAGAGAAATAGCACCGAGGGCCAAAAAAACCGGCCGCTTTAAGCCGCCACCGTGCCACAACAAAACTACATAAACCACGAAGCTCAAAACTATTCCGCTGACTTTATGCCGCATCAGTACGGCAGAACCATAATCGCTTTGAAGGCTGAGAAAGAATCCAAAGAGTGCGGCTATCGAAGCAGACAACGACGTAAGTAAAAGTCCGACGTGTATAATTTGGTGTGAAACAGATGGCTCCAGTTGTTTCTGAAATAACGTCAATACAATGACAAATATCAGAATGCCGATGGGAAGGTGTAACACGAGGGGATGCATTCTCCCTGCCACCTGTAACCAGGCTGGAAGTTGTACTTTATCCTCCACGAATAAAAGAAAGATCAGAAGGACCTGAATACAAAAAATAACATTAATACCAATGCGATTGATTCGCTCCATGAATATCCTACGCTAAAATGCCGTTCACAACTTTCCCCGCTACATCTGTAAGACGATAGCGTCGACCCAGGTGTTTAAATATGAGTTTTTCGTGCTCGAGTCCCATCAGATGCAGGACGGTCGCGTGGAAATCATTTACATGAACGGGGTCTTTAACAATGTTATAGCCAAAGTCGTCGGTTTGTCCGTATACTGTACCGGGTTTTATGCCTCCGCCGGCCATCCAGATTGTATAACTTCTTGGGTGATGATCTCTGCCGTAGTTTTCTTTCGAAAGATTTCCCTGGCAATAATTTGTTCTGCCGAATTCGCCTCCCCAGATCACGAGTGTTTCGTTCAACAAACCTCGCTGCTTGAGATCCATCACCAGGGCAGCCGTTGCGCGGTCAACATCCTGCGCCTGTAATGGCATTTCGCCCACCATGTTTCCATGTTGATCCCAGCCTTGATGATACAGCTGCACAAAACGAACGCCTGACTCTGAAAGCTTTCGTGCGAGCAGGCAGTTCGAAGCATACGTTCCGGGGACGAGACAATCCGCTCCGTACATTTTGATGATATGATCGGGCTCCTGTGCAATGTCTGCAAGCTCAGGCACCGCTGTTTGCATCCTGTAAGCCATCTCATATTGTTGCACGCGTGCCTGGATTTCAGGATCACCAAACTCATCAAAGCTCATCGAGTTAAGTTCGGAAAGGTTATCCAACATCTTGCGAGTACCCTCACGGCCGCGTCCCTCAGGATCATTCAGATAGAGAACCCTTTCTTCGCTACTGCTGAATTGAACTCCCTGGTGAATACTATCGAGAAATCCATTTGTCCACAGTTTTGAATAAACACCCTGACCATTTCCCCGGCCTCTGGACAGTAGCACACAAAAAGCAGGAAGGTTCTTGTTTTCGCTTCCCAAGCCATAGCTCAACCACGCGCCCATGCTTGGCCTGTTGCCTTGCTGCGCTCCCGATTGCATAAAAGTTAACGCCGGATCGTGATTGATAGCTTCAGTATGCATGGTCTTGATGAAACACAACTCATCTGCGATCTTGGCAGTGTGAGGAAACAATTCGCTTACCCATGCACCCGATTGACCGTATTGCTGAAACTTAAAGTGCGAACCCACCAATGGAAATTTCGCCTGATTCGACGTCATACCAGTTAACCTCTGCCCCTGTCGAACTGACTCTGGCAATTCCTGACCGGCCATCTTATTCAGTAGCGGCTTGTAGTCAAAGCTTTCCAATTGTGAAGGAGCTCCATTTTGAAAAAGATAAATAATCCGCTTTGCTTTCGGCGCGAAATGTGGAAGCCCGGTTAGCTGCGGAATTCCGTCCTCTCCGGATTTGAAGAGATCAGGTATAAGCAGTGATCCAAGCGCCACCGAACCCAATCCAAGACTCATCTTTCCCAGGAAGTGGCGACGTGTTATCTGAAATCGCTGTTTCAAAAATTCATTTTCCATAATCAGACTTTTGTAATGGATTCGTCCATATTATATAACGTATGCACTACCTGCATTAACGCTGCCAGCGAAACCACATCCTTTATTCCAGCGGAGGGATATTCTCCCGCATTGATGAATTTCTTAGCATCTTCAGGCGAAGCGGTATAAGTTGCAAGTTCTTCGTTATAATATTTCAGTAGCATCGTCAATTCCTCATCCTTCGGCTTTCTACACACGATGGATCTGAATGCTGTTGTAATTTTTTCTTCCGCTGTTGATGATTGCTGCATTAAGTGCTCTGCAAACACGCGGGCAGACTCCACGACCAGCGGGTCATTTAGTATAACCAATGCCTGTAAAGGTGTATTGGTACGCATGCGATTCACTTCGCACTGATCGCGGTTACTCCCGTCAAATACCAGCATTCCAGGCGGCGGTACTGTACGCTTAATAAAGCTATACAAACCACGTCTATACAATTTGTCCCCGTGATCCTGAACATAACGCGCCAATACTCCACGTCCAGATGTCGACGACTCCCAAATTCCTTTTGGTTGATAGGGTTTCACACTTGGACCGCCGATCTCACGTACCAAAAGTCCGCTGCTGGCAAGAGCCATATCGTGAATGGTTTCCGCCGACATCCGTGTTCGTGGACCTCTGGCCAGTAAAATATTATCGGGATCTGTTGCATGCTTTTCTTTCGTGAACGATGTCGATTGCCGATAGGTCGAGGACATGACGATTTGTTTAAGAAGACGTTTAATGTCCCATCCGTTGTTCATAAAATCCAGCGCAAGCCAATCTAAAAGCTCTGGGTGCGATGGCATTTCGCCCTGCATTCCGAAATCGCCGGCAGTTTTGACGAGACCGCGTCCAAAGAACTCCTGCCACATTCGGTTAACAAAAACGCGGGCTGTAAGCGGATTCCGTTTATCCGTTAACCATTTGGCAAGTCCTAATCGGTTGTTGCCATATTTAAGCGAATCAAATGGCATGACGGCTGAAGGCAATCCAATATTGACCCTGTCACCGGGCGCATCATAAACTCCGCGCCTTAACAGGTATGTCGGTCGTATGGTGTCGTTGTCCTGCATGATCATTACCTTGACCGCAGCAGTATCTTTTTTGTTTATGAATGTGAGAATATCGTTTACATCTTCGGATGTGATCTTCATGTTTGGAGGATCTGCAAGCGACGCCAATGTGATATCTCCAACCAATCCTTTTTCAGGAACCTGATTAAAAAATGCAAATGCGCGGTAATAATCCTTCTGCATGATCGGATCATACTTGTGATCATGGCACTTTGCACATTCAAATGTCAATGCAAGAAATGCTTTACCAAATGTATTTGTTCGGTCCGTCACATATTCAATCCTGTACTCTTCATCAATAACGCCCCCTTCTTGTGTGATCTTGTGATTCCTGTTAAATCCGGTCGCCAGCAGTTGTTCCTTTGTAGGGTTCTCCAACAGATCTCCCGCAAGCTGCCAGGTGATGAATTTATCATAGGAATAGTTTTTATTGAAGGCATGGATAACCCAATCACGCCATGGCCACATAGTGCGTAACCCATCATCCTGGTATCCGTGTGAATCTGCGTATCGCGCTACGTCCATCCAATAGGTGGCCATCTTCTCGCCATAAGACGGCTGGTTAAGAAGTTCATTCACCACCTTTTCGTATGCTTCTTCTGAATCATCATTCAAAAATTTATCCTGCAATTCCACAGACGGCGGCAGGCCGGTGAGATCAAAGCTCACGCGTTTCAAAATTCTTTCCTTATCGGCCGGGGGGTTTGGCTCAAGGCCACGAGCTTCAATAGCGGCAAGAATAAAATTATCAATGTTATTTTGCAGCCATTCTTCATCTTCGACAGCAGGAACGGCTGCCTGTTTGGGAGGAATGAATGCCCAGTGAGGTTTGTATTTCGCACCCTGCGCAATCCACTTGCCGATCAATTCTATTTCATGTTCGTTCAACTTCAAGTTTGATCTTACCGGTGGCATTAACTGTGAAGTATCAGTGGACGATATTCTAAGGAATACTTCCGATTTATCAGGAAAGCCAGGAACAATTGCATGTGCGTTCGGATCATCTTTTAATGCTGCAAGCGCGCCTTCTTGTGTGTCCAGCCTTAGATGAGCTTTTCGTTGATTAGCATCGGGACCATGACATTTAAAGCAGCGATCTGAAAGAATGGGCCTGATGTGAATGTTAAAGTCAACTGAATCGTTGGCCCTGGCCGTTGAAAGTTTCTTTTCACACGACCATGTGAACGAAACGATAGTGGCAAGCACAAGGAAAATGAACGGGTTAACTCTTCTGATCATAAGCAGGACCCTCAAATTGCGGTTTTTAAGGGAATTTCGAAACCCTTTTTACTCCAAATTGTTACGGCAAAGATAGCAAAGGAAAGACACGATTTTATCGATGCAGCGTTAGTAAATACCCTGAGGGGACTAGGGAATTGGGAGATCAGCAAACTTTACATTTTACATTCGATATTTTACATTTTGCGGTTATAATCCAAAATGTAAAACTCCCAATGTAAAGTTTCCATATTCCCCTACCACTTTGCCCTATTTGCATAGAAAACGTTAAATGCTATTTTTGACTATCGTTTTAACGCGTTGGGAAGACCTGCTTAAAGATGACAAAGCGAAAATTAGAAAATCAGCGTAGTCATGAGTCTTGTTGTGAATCATTAGGATTTCTGCTCGCCTTAAAAGATTATAAATCCAACACCTTCGATCATAAGCATCCCACACGACAAACCTTATAAACGAATTGAATTCAAAATATCTCTACCTCTTCCTGGACCTCATTGTTTTTATAGTTCCATTTGCCTTAAGCTTTCATAAAAAGGCACCTTTCTTTAAGAAATGGAATTATGTTGGAGTCGCGATCATCATCACTAGTCTATTTTTCATAATCTGGGATGAAATCTTCACGCGCGAGAAGATCTGGGGTTTCAATGAAAAATATCTTATAGGGATATTTTTGGGTTCTTTACCTGTGGAGGAGATCCTGTTCTTTGTGTGCATCCCTTACGCAAGCGTATTCACATATTTTCTCCTGAATCAGGCTATCGAAAAAGATCACCTTTTCCCTCACCAGGAGTTAATATCAAGCGTGCTTATTATTCTTCTCCTAATTGCAGGCATTTATAATATAGACAAATGGTACACAGGAGTAACGTTTATCACCCTTGCTCTTTGCCTTGCTTTTCAAATGTTGAAATTGAAGCCCCGCTATATGGGGCGGTTCTATTTTGCCTTCGCGGTGTTGATTATTCCATTCTTTATTGTGAACGGCATCCTCACCGGTTCATTTATTGAAGATAGCGTAGTGTGGTATGATGACAATCACACTTTAGGAATGAAGATTGGTACTATTCCTCTGGAGGATTTTTTTTACGCTCTTCTCCTAATCCTGATTAATATTGCGATCATCGAGTGGCTTGAAGAGCGCGCATACTACAGGAAAAAAAAATGAGCCCATCGTAATGTGCTCACTCCTTGAATGGCGATAAGTTGAAAATCTTTTAGACTGCCTCCAGTTTCTGTTGCTTTTCCAGCTTCACTTCTCTGGATTTTTTGTCCTTCTTGGACTTCTTCCCTTTCACAGCGTTCTCCATGAATTTCGCTGCCTTCTTCTTTTTCTTGTCTTCACGCTTGATAACATTCGCGAAGATTGAAGCAAGCTTTTTTGAATTACGGTGCAAAACCTTCTTTACCTTTTTTGTCGGTGCTGGCAACTCCAGGTGACCAAGGGCGTCTTGCATTGAGTCTTCAATTAGGCCTCTAAGAGCCTTTCGTGATGTCTTTATTTTTTCCATACCAGTAGTGGTTGAGATTTCTAAAGTACCAAATGTTAGTAGAATAAGAATGACTTAACGAAAAATTAATATTCGAGGAAAAAAAACGGATTTGGGCAACAAAAAGGCGCTTTTTACAGCGCCCTTTCTTGTGTGTTTAGACACAATTTTTCTACTCGTATCTCAGGGAATCGACCGGATTTGTGGACGCCGTTTTGATGGATTGGAAGCTCACTGTAAGCCATGCTATAACGATCGCCGCTAACCCGCTCAGAATCAATATTAAAGGACTAACGGGAATCCTATAGGCAAATCCTTGCAGCCACTCATGCGCAACATACCAACCTGCAATCGATGCCGGAAGAAAGGCAATTACTACCAGTTTAGTGAACTCCTTTGAAAGCAGGATCGTCAAACCAAAAACCGATGCACCCATTGCCTTTCTGATACCTATCTCTTTCGTGCGTTGCTCAGATGTAAAGGCGGCGAGGGCAAATAGCCCGAGCGATGCAATAAATATTGCAAGGCCAGAGAAGATCGAGAAAATATTTCCCATCCGTTGCTCGGCCCGGAATAGTTCATCAAAACTTTCGTCCATGAAAGAATATTCAAATGGCTCATTCGTTGAATGCTCCTTCCAGAGTTTCTCGACAGTCGCGACAATTTCTTGCGGATTCCCTTCGTATCGGATGAGTAAGGTGTTCGCATTAGGCGTGAACAAAACTGACAGTGGCCGTACATCGGTTTTGAAAGATTCAAAGTTAAAGTTCTTTATCACTCCAATCACTTTCAGGCGCTTGACCTGCTGATCACCATCGTTATAAAGTATCTCCTCACCTATCGGTTCTGTAAATCCAAACTCGCGAACCGCGGCTTCATTAAGTATGATCGCCGTTGTGTCCGTGGGAAAGTCTTTGGAGAAATAACGGCCTTGTGTCATCTCAAACTTCACAACCTCCTGATGGTCCTGATCGGCATAATAGACACCCATGATATGGTCCTGTTCAGAGCCTGCAGACTTGAATACCGTTGTGTTGTTTACTCCAGGAAACGTATTGTTTGTGTAGCTCAACTTAACCACACCAGTCTCTTGCGACAGCGCGTTCTTAAAGGCGTCTTTGTTTGTTCCGAGCCTGCCCGTATTCTGAAGCATTAGGATGTTGTTTTTGTCGAGACCCAAATTCTTCTCTTGCATAAACTGGATCTGGTCATACACCACCAACGTGAAAATGATGAGGAAGATGGAAAGAGCGAATTGAAAAACAACGAGAAAGCTTCTTATTCCTTTTGTCTTCATTCCCGCCCTGACTTTCCCTTTGAGAACTTCGACAGGGCTGAAAGAAGTGAGATAAAATGCAGGATAACTTCCGGCAACCAATCCAACAAAAATTACGAGCCCAACAATTGCAACGACAAACAATGGAGTAGCCAACACTTCCATACCCAAGACTTTCCCCGAGAGCTCATTAAATTTTGGAAGCAAAAGATAGCAAGCTACCACTGCAAGTGCCACTGCTACCAGGCTATACAATGTTGATTCAGCGAGGAATTGTCCGATCATTTGACCACGCAGCGAACCAAGTGTTTTGCGCAGCCCTACTTCTTTTGCACGACCAGCTGACCGCGCCGTGGAAAGATTCATGAAGTTGATGCAGGCAATAACAATGATGAATATTCCAATTGCGCCAAAGAAATAAATGTAAGTCATGCTTCCAGCCGGCTCAATACCATCAATTGTGGTGGAGTGCAGATGTATATCGGTAAGCTTCGTTGAAAAATATCCATATTCACCCTTGTTATCTTTGAATTGTTTCAATGTGGTCCCCATGAACTTTTCTATCTCAGGACCAACGTATTTCTCAACCAAACCTTCAAACTTTGCATCAACAGTCGCCACTGTCGTATTCGGTCGAAGCGTATAGTAGGTATACATAAAGTTATTCAACCATATACCTTGTTTTAGACGGTCGCTCGATGCCGATGAGACCAGAATATTGAATTTGACGTGCGAGTTTGATGGCGTATTCTCCGCTAATCCTGTGACTTTAAAAGTCTGGTTTTCACTTCCAATAATCATTAGCTTTCCGATCGGGTCAGTCTCTCCAAAGTATTTTTTGCCCATCTCCTCGGTAAGCACGATCGTATTAGGTTCTTTCAATGCCGTCTTTATATCTCCTTCCTTGAGAATAAAACTGAAGAACTCAAAGAAGTTTGAATCGGCATAAAATACCTTTTCTTCAGTAAGTACTTTGTCCTCATATTTTACTGCAGGGCGTCCGAAATAAGGAACGATCCTCGTTGAAGATTCAACCTCCGCGATATCAGACACCAATGCTGCTGCCATGGGCGGACAGGTATTTGCCGTACGAATATCCTGTCCAGCTACTTTACCGTGTAAACCAACCTGGTATATCCTATAGGCATTGGCGTGGAAACGGTCGTAGCTCAACTCGTCATTGATGTAAAGAATAATCAACAAACAGGCTGTAACCCCGATGGTCATGCCAAGTATATTGATTGCAGAAAAAAATTTGTGCTTCAGAATATTCCTGACAGCGACATTCAAATAATTTTTAAACATATCCGAAAATTGAAGTAGTTACTTTTTTGAAGGCTCAGGTAAGACGCCACTGAACGCTGTAATGTTACAGTCAGTCAAAGTAATTGTAACTCCGCAGCGAGAGTTGATGGTCCGGTTTCCCCGTATTCGTTCTCTTATTCCGTCCTTAATGTATTTACGGGGTTCATTGAAGCCGCACTGAAGACTTTGTAACCAATTGTAAGTCCTGAAATAAAGAACAGGATGAAAATTGAGATCGTAAAGGTCAGCTTCGTAGCGGGCTGATAATAATCCCAAATGCCATCCATTAGCCCTTCGACGGTAAAATAACTCAGTGTGGACCCCAGAAGAGAGGCAATCACAAGCATAATTATGAATTCTGTATTTATGATCCGTGTAATGTTCGAAATGGATGCGCCTAACACCTTCCTCACACCGATCTCTTTCATTCGCCTTATGATATTCAACGACACTAGTGTATACAATCCGGTTGCAGAAAGCATCAACGCTACGATCCCCATGAAGACAAAAATCTTAACAATGTTGTCATTGACTGTATTTGCTTCGACCATGATCTCATCAAGATATCTGCCGTTATACAGGCGATTAGGGAACACTTGTTTCCACTCTGATTCCATCGCTCTATTGACATCACGAAGCTTGTCCATCGGGGCATTTACAATTACGTGAGTGTATTGCTCAGGACCTGTGTAGCGGATCATCATTGGTTCCAATTCGCGCCACAATCCTTGAGTATATACATCCTTGACGACACCCACGACAAACAACTTCACAGTATCCATCCATATCAGTTCCTTACCAATCGGGTTATCCCATCCAAAGCTTTCGGCCAGCTTTTCAGTTACAATGACGGCTTCCTTCGTGTCGGTTTCGGAATCCTTTTGGAAGTTACGTCCTTGGACAAGGTGCAGCCCCATGGTATTGATGTACTCATCACCTACATCAATAATATCAACATCCAGCTGTTTTGACTCGTGTTTGACAGGGTCGTTATAGCGCGAGGAGAAAATACTATGTTTCGAACCGGCAATTGAGGTAATGTCTTTGTTCTGCTCTATTGCATTCCGGTACGTTTCATATTCGCTTAGATTACCAACATACGCAATTATAATTCCCTTATCGTTGAATCCAAGGTCAAAATCACGTTGAAACTTCGAATTTTCGTAAAAAGCCAGAGCAAATATGACAGCGACCAATGAAATGGAATATTGCAACACGAGTAGTATACGCGTGAAGTAGTTCGTGCCTCCGAACTTCAGCGTCCCTTTAAGTATACTTACAGGCTCAAAGTTGCTGACATAAAAAGCTGGATAGCTTCCTGCTACCAATGCAGTAAATATTAATACCGATATAATAAATATTGAGAACTCACTACTATCAATGTAATGTGACGTGAGCTTTAGGTCATCCCACATAGCGTTCCATGCGCCCAGTAGTACTTCACCCAGGAACAATCCTACAATAAGGGCGAGGAAACATATAAACAATGTTTCGCCGATAAATTGCAATATGAGCTGGAAACGAAGGCCGCCCATTACTTTGCGTATACCTATTTCCTTGAGACGTCGTGATGAAATTGCGATCGCCGTGTTAGTAAGATTGAAACACGCTATTAGCAAAATCAGAACCGACATTATTATGGGACTGAATACTGACGCTCTATTGTTCCCCGGCCTAAGCCATGTCCAGGTATCATTCGCTGAATCGCGCTGCGCCATTCCAACGAATGGATCAAGTACAAATTCCTTGATCTGGAAATCCTCGCGCACTTTATTGTTGTTCTCTCTGTATGCCTGCAACTGCTTGCTAACAGTTTCAATCCTGACCGGGTCGTTGATCATTACAAAGAGTGTATTGCGCGCCTTCCAATCGTCCTCTTTGACAGTTTTATCGTCGTCGTAATAGTTTTCGTAATGTGCGTAAGATTCTTCTGTGAAGCTGGAGTTTCCTGGTTGTTTCTTGAATACACCTCCCACCTGGAATTCTTTAAGGTCTGCTCCCAATACCTGCGTTAGTTGGCTGCCTACCACATCAGTCCTTCCAAAAAGCTTCGTGGCCATCTCTTCGCTTAGAAACACCTTGGATTTGTCATTGAGGTCTGACGGACTTCCTGAAAGGAGTTCAAACGAAAATACTTCGAAGAATTCAGGATCTACATAAGCGAGTCCGGCACGGAATACGTTATCGCTTACCTTAAAGTCGGAATATGACCCGGAGAACCGGATGACCTTGGATAC
>Ga0111538_10004319_pt1 | contig 19786 bp, 20 predicted proteins | sample SoiMethybrSBSTD1_FD_79669 | JGI IMG/M metagenome (GOLD analysis project Ga0111538, IMG submission 79669) | Bulk soil microbial communities from a Populus tree surrounding site in Tennessee, USA - Soil MetaG P. TD hybrid SBSTD1 (version 2)... | ecosystem: Environmental > Terrestrial > Soil >...
AGCACGGCGACGGCCACCCGCCGGGCGAGTACGACCTGGCGGGCTTCGCCGTCGGTGTCGTCGAGCGCGCGCGGATCATCGACGGCACCGCGGTGCGCGTCGGGGACCAGGTACTCGGCCTGGCGTCGACCGGGCTTCACTCGAACGGCTTCAGCCTGGCGCGGCGGATCGTGTTCGACGTGATGAGGCTCGGCGTTCGCGATTCGCTCCCGGGGACGGGCCGGAGCGTGGCCGACGAGATGCTCGAGCCGACGCGCATTTACGTGCGCTCGATTCAGAAGCTGCTCCAATCGGTGGAGGTCCGTGCGATGGCGCACGTGACGGGAGGGGGCCTGACCGGCAACGTGCCGCGGGTGCTCCCGGCGGGATGCCGCGCTCGCGTCTCCCGGAGCGCGTGGTCGATCCCGCCCGTGTTCGAGGTGCTGCGCAAGGCCGGGCACGTGGACGACGCCGAGATGTTCCGGACCTTCAACATGGGGATCGGCTTCGTCGTGATCGTGCCCCCGGCGGCGGCCGAGTCGACGGTTCGTCTCCTGCGCGATGCGGGAGAGCGCGTGTTCAGGCTGGGGGAAATCGTCGCCGGCGAGCGCGGCGTGGAGCTCGTGGCATGACGCGGGAGCGCCTCCGGGTCGGAGTCCTCGCCTCGGGCCGGGGATCGAATCTCCAGGCGCTGCTCGACGCCTCGGCGCGACCCGACTACCCAGCCCAGGTGGTCCTCGTCATCTCGGACCGGGAGCGGGCGGCAGCTCTGGACCGGGCGCGGGCGGCGGCCGTCGAGGCGCTCTTCGTCAATCCCAAGGACTTCGGCGACCGCGAGTCGTTCGATCTGGCCCTGGTTCGCGAGCTCACGGCCCGCCGCGTCGACCTCGTCTGCAACGCGGGCTACATGCGGATCCTTTCGCCGGCGTACTGTCGGGCGTTCGCCGGACGCGCCATGAACATCCATCCTTCGCTCCTGCCGGCCTTTCCGGGTCTTCACGCGCAGCGGCAGGCACTGGAGCACGGGGCGAAGGTCGCCGGGGCGACCGTGCACTTCGTCGACGACGGGCCGGTGGACACCGGACCGATAATCTTGCAGGCAAGCGTCCCGGTGCTCCCGAACGACTCCGAAGAGTCGCTGGCCGCCCGGATCCTCGTCGAGGAGCATCGCCTCTATCCGGAGGCTGTGCGCCTGTTCGCCGAGGGTCGTCTCGAGGTCGTGGGACGGAGGGTCGTCATCCGATGAAGATCCGGCGGGCATTGATCAGCGTTCACGACAAGGCCGGCATCGTCGCGTTCGCCCAGGCCCTGACCGGGCTTGGCATCGAGATTCTCTCGACCGGCGGCACCGCCAAGCTTCTCCGGGCCAGCGCCGTCCCGGTTCGAGAAGTCGCGGACGTCACCGGCTTTCCCGAGATGCTCGACGGGCGGGTCAAGACCCTCCATCCGCGGATCCACGGGGGCATCCTGGCCCGTCGTGACGTGCCGGCGCATTTGGCCGCGCTCGAGAAACACGAGATCGAGCCGATCGATCTCGTGGTGGTGTCGCTCTACCCGTTCGAGGAAACGGTGGCGCGACCGGGCGTGACGCGCGCGGAGGCGATCGAGAACATCGACATCGGCGGCCCGGCGATGATCCGCTCCGCGGCGAAGAACCACGCGAGCGTCGGTGTCGTCACCGCGGCGTCGCAGTACCAGGCCGTGCTCGACGAGCTGCGGGCGAGCGGCGGATCCCTGGGCGAGGCAACGCTCTATGCGCTCGCCCGGGACGCGTTTCGCCGGACCGCGCAGTACGACGGCGCGATCGCCGCGTACCTGGCGAGCGACTCGTCGACCGAGCGGCCGGCGGCTCTGGACGAGGCGTTCCCGGCGGCGCTGAGGCTCGAGGCCAAGCGCGCCCTCACGCTGCGCTACGGCGAAAATCCCCATCAGGCGGCGGCGTTCTATCGCCAGGACGGCGCGCCCGCGGTCGGGCTCGGCAGCATGCGCCAGCTCCACGGGCCGGAGCTCGGCTACAACAACCTCCTGGATTTCTCTGCGGCCCTGTCGCTCCTGCTCGAGTTCGACCGGCCCTCGGCGGTCGTCATCAAGCACACGAACCCCTGCGGCGTCGCCCTCGGCGACACCGTGGGGGTCGCGATGCTTCGCGCGAAGGCGTCGGACCCGGTGTCGATCTACGGCGGCATCGTCGGCGTCAACCGGACGCTCGACGCCGCCGTGGTCGAGGCACTGGCGGGGATCTTCGTGGAGATCCTGTTCGCGCCGTCGTACACGCCCGACGCACTCGAAGAGCTCAAGCGCACGAAGAAGCGCTGCCGGGTGTTCGAGGTGTCCTGCGACCGCCGGGCGCTGCCGGCGCGGCTCGCCGAGTACCGGAGTGTCCTCGGAGGCCTGCTCGCACAGACGGCCGATCTCGACGATCTCGATCCGGCGGCACTCCGGACGGTGACGCGACGGGCCCCGACCGACGCCGAGCGCGAGGCCCTTCGCTTTGCCTGGCGCGTCGCGAAGCACGCGAAGTCGAACGCGATCGTGCTGACGACGGCCGACCAGGTCATCGGCGTCGGCGCCGGGCAGATGAACCGCGTCGACTCCGCGCGCCTGGCGGTGATGCGCGCTCAGAGCCAGGGCCTCGCCACCGCCGGCACCGTGTGCGCCTCGGACGCGTTCTTCCCGTTCCGCGATGGGTTCGACGTCGTGGCCGAGGCGGGCGCCACCGCCGTGATCCAGCCCGGCGGCTCGCTGCGCGACGAGGAAGTCATCGCCGCGGCCGACGCGCTGGGCATGGCGATGGTCTTCACGGGGCTGCGTCACTTCCGCCACTAGGCCCGAGCCTCTCATGAGCCAGCCCGAGCGCATCTACGGCTATCGCGAGCTCACGCGGATTCTGACGCTCACGCCGCGGCGTGCCGGACAGCTGCGCCGACTGGAGCTCCTGCGGGGCGACTCGGGCTACACGTTCCGCGACCTCCTGGCGCTGCGCGCCGCGAGCGCCTTGCTCGACGCCGGCGCCTCGGTGCGCCAGATCCGGGCCACGCTGACGGCGCTTCGCCGCCAGGATCCAGCGCTCGAGCAGCCGCTGGCCGAGCTCCGGCTGATCGTGGACGGCGACCGATTGCTCGCCCAGTCCGATCGCGTACGCTTCGACCCGCGCTCGGGGCAGATGGTCCTGGCGCTCGACTCGGGCGGGCTCGAGGAGGCGGCCACCGCCACCCTGTCGACGGGCCTCGTGCGGCCTCTCGCGCCGCCGGCCGACCAGGCCGAGACGTGGTTCGAGCGGGCCAGCGAGTGGGACGGCGACCCGGCGCAGTGGGAAGACGCGATCGTCGCCTACCGGCGGGTTGTCGCCATCGATCCGACGTACGCGGCCGCCTGGAACAACCTGGGTCTGCTGCTGCATCGGATGGGGCGCTACGACGAGGCCGAGGGCGCCTACGCCTCGGCCCTCGAGCAGGATCCGAACTGCTGTGAGGCTGCCTACAACCTGGGCTCGCTCCACGAGGACCGCGGCGTGCCCGAAGACGCGATTGTCGACTATCGCCGCGCGCTCCAGCTCTCGCCCGACTACGCCGACGCGCACTTCAACCTGGCCGGCGCCCTGGCGCGCAACGGCCGCGACGGCGAGGCCATCAAGCACTGGCAGCGCTACCTGGAGCTCGACTCCGGCAGCCCGTGGGCGCGCATCGCGCGGGCCCACCTCGACGGCGTCGAGCGGCCGGACGACCCGCGATGAGAGTGCTGATCGTGGGCGGGGGAGGGCGGGAGCACGCGCTCGCCTGGAAGATCGCCCAGAGCCCGCTGGTCGAGGCGATGTTCGCGGCTCCGGGCAATCCCGGGATCGCGCGTCACGCTTCGTGCGTCGACATCGGCGTGGACGCTCACGACGACCTCGTGGCCCTCGCGCGGCGGGAGCGGATCGATCTCACGGTCGTCGGTCCCGAGATTCCGCTCGTGGGCGGTCTTGCCGACAAGCTCACCGACGCGGGCCTGACCGTCTTCGGGCCGAGCGCGCGCGCGGCCGCGATCGAGGGCTCCAAGGTGTTCTCGAAGAGCCTGATGTCGCGCGCAGGGGTCCCGACGGCGCGGTTCGCGAGCTTCGATCAGCCCGCCGACGCGCGCCGCTACTGCCGCGAGCTGGGCGTGCCTTTGGTCGTGAAGGCCGACGGCCTCGCGGCCGGCAAGGGCGCGATCGTCTGCCGCACTCCGGAGGAGGCCGACGCGGCGATCGCCGAGTGCATGGAGCGTCGCGCCTTCGGTCTCTCCGGAGCGCGCGTGGTCGTCGAGGAGTTCATGGTCGGCCAGGAGGTCTCCTTCTTCGTCCTAGCGAACGGGAGCGATGCCCTGCCGCTGGCCGCCGCCGAGGACCACAAGACCGTGTTCGACGGCGATCGAGGCCCGAACACCGGCGGGATGGGATGCTACTCGCCCGTCGCGTCCTTCGACGAGGGCGTCGAGAAGCAGGTGCTGGAGACGATCGTCCGGCCGACTCTCGCCGCGCTCACCCGCGAGGGCGCGCCGTACCGGGGCGTCCTCTACGTCGGGCTCATGCTCACGGCCGACGGGCCGAAGGTCGTCGAGTACAACTGCCGCTTCGGCGACCCGGAGTGTCAGGCCCTCGTCGTGCGCGCGCCCGGCGACCTGGTCCCGCTGCTGCTGGCGGCGGCAAGGGGCGACGCCTGGCCGCCACCGGTATCATGGTCGGCGCGGGCGTCGGTCTGTGTGTGCGTTGCGTCAGGCGGCTATCCGGGCAAGTACCCCACCGGGCTTGCCATCGAGGGCGTTGAAGCCGCCGAGGCGAAGCACGGCGTGCAGGTCTTCCACGCGGGCACCGCGACGCGCAAGGGGCGCCTGGTCACCGCCGGCGGGCGCGTCCTGGGTGTGACAGCCGCGGCCGACACGCTCGACCGCGCGATCGCGACCGCGTACGCGGCGATCGGCGAGATCTCGTTCGACGGCATGCACTACCGAAAGGACATCGGACGGAGGAGGAGACCGTGACTGGACCTGTTCGCGTGGGCATCGTGCTCGGCAGCGATTCCGACCTCGAGGTCATGCTGGAAGCGGTGAAGGTCCTCGACGCGCTCGGGGTCGGCAGCGAGGTGGTGGTGGCCTCCGCGCATCGGACTCCAGAGCGTACCCACGAGTACGCCTCGACTGCGCACGCGCGCGGGATCGGCGTGCTGATCGCGGGCGCCGGCGGGGCGGCGGCGCTTCCAGGCGTGCTGGCCGCCAGCTCACCCCTTCCGGTGATCGGCGTGCCAGTGGCCGCGACGCCGCTCGGCGGACTCGACGCGCTGCTGTCGATCGTCCAGATGCCCAAGGGCGTACCCGTCGCGACCGTGGCGATCGGAAAGTGGGGCGCCGCCAACGCCGGCATGCTCGCCGCCCAGATCCTGGCGGTCGGCGACGCCGCGCTCGCCTCGCGCCTGGTGGCCTATCGCAAGAAGCTGGCCGACGAGGTCGAGGAGCGGGCCCAGCGCGTGGCCGCTCAGATGAAGTCGGGCGGAGCCCCGAAGTCGGGGACGTGACGGATCGCCCGCGCCTCATCGCCCTCGATCCAGTGGCGCCTGCGCCGGCCGGGCTCCGGGCGGCGGCCGACGTGCTGCGCAGGGGAGGCGCCGTGGCGTTCCCGACCGAGACGTTCTACGGTCTCGCCGCGGCCGCGCTCGATCCGGCATCCGTCAAGCGCATCTTCGCGCTGAAGGGGAGGCCGGACTCCAAGCCGCTGCTCGTCCTGGTCGACTCGGTCGCGATGGCCGAGACCGTCGCCGACGTCACCGAATCCGCGCAGGCTCTGATGAAGCGCTACTGGCCGGGCGCGCTCACGCTCGTCCTCGCCGCGCGCGCGATCGTGCCGTCGGACCTGACGGCCGGCACGGGCACCCTCGGAGTTCGCGTATCGTCCCATCCGATCGCCCACGGTCTCGTGAAGACGCTCGGCCAGCCCGTGACCGCGCCGAGCGCGAACCCGTCCGGGCTGGAGCCCCCGACGACGGCGGGTGCGGTCGTCGCATACTTCGCCGGATCGCTCGACCTGGTGCTCGACGGCGGCCCGACCGCCGGCGGCGCGCCGTCCACCGTCCTCGACATGACGGTGCATCCGCCGATGATCATCCGGCAGGGCGCCGTCGTGGTGGCCTGACGTGAAGGTCACGGGCGTCGTCCAGGCCGGCGGCAGGAGCACGCGGATGGGCGGGAATCCGAAGGCCCTGATCGAGCTCGGCGGCCGCTCGATCGTCGAGCGCGTCGTCGCGGCCCTCACGCCCGCGGTCGACGACGTGCTCGTCGTCACCAACACGCCCGAGCTCTACGCGTTTCTCGGGCTTCCCATGGTCGCCGACGTCTACCCCGACCACGGCTCGCTCGGCGGCATCTACTCGGGCCTCCGAGCCGCCGGCGAGATTGCGTTCACGGTCGCGTGTGACATGCCGTTCCTGCACCCGGAGGTCGTCCGGCTGGTCGTCGAGCGAGCCGGTGAGGGCGATGTCGTCATCCCGCGGGTCGGCGAGCAGCTCGAGACCATGCATGCCGCATACAGTCAGACGTGCCTGCCGCCCATCGAGGCGCGGCTGCGCGCCGGGCGGCTCAAGATCGTGGGATTCTTCGACGACGTGCGCGTCGTCGAGATCGGCGCGGCCGAGGTGGCCCGGTTTCGCGATCCGGCAATCGCGTTCATGAACGTGAATACCCCGGACGAGCTCGAGCGCGCCCGGGCGCTCGTGGCCGAGCTAGGCTGACATGAGCCGGCGTCGCCCGGTCGGCCTCGTGCACTACCACGAGCTCGGGCTCAAGCGCGGCAATCGCCCGCTCTTCCTGCGCCATCTGGGCCGGAATCTCCGGCGAGCGACGTCGGATCTGGGGCCGTTGACGCTCAGGCAGGTCTCGGGCCGGGTCTTGCTCGACCTCGAGAATCATCCCGATCCAGACGCCGTGCGCGACCGTGTTCAGCGCGTGTTCGGGGTCTCGAGCTTCGCGATCGCCTATCGCGTCGCCTCGACCGTCGAGGCGATGAAGTCGATCATCGCGTGGCTCGTCGAGGGGCAGACCTTCGCCTCGTTCCGGATCACCGCGCGGCGAGCCTTCAAGACGTACCCCATGACGAGCGTCGAGCTGAACCGAGAGCTCGGCGCCTTCGTGCTCGAGCGCGTCGCCTCTCGCGTCGACCTGCGCCATCCAGAGCTCGAGATCCACGTCGAGGTCATGCCGGCGGAGACGTTCGTGTACGTGCATCCCGTGCCGGGCCCGGGTGGGCTTCCGGTCGGCGCGAGCGGAACGGTGGCGGCGCTCCTGTCCGGTGGGATCGATTCGCCGGTCGCGGCGTGGCGCATGATGAAGCGGGGCTGCCGTGTGCTCTTCGTCCACTTCCACAGCGTGCCGTATCTGCCGCCGACGTCCCAGGCCAAGGCGCGCGAGCTCGTCTCCATCTTGACCCGGTGGCAGTACGACTCCACGCTGATCCTCGTGCCGTTCGCCGAGATCCAGCGGGAGGTCGTCCTCACCGTGCCGCCGCCCGCCCGGGTCGTCGTCTACCGCAGGCTCATGGTGCGCATCGCCGAGGCGCTCGCCAGGAAGCACGGGGCGGCCGCGCTGACGACAGGGGAGAGCCTCGGCCAGGTGGCGTCGCAGACCCTCTCGAACATCGCGCGAATCGACGAGGCCGCGGGCATGCCGATCCTGAGACCGCTGATCGGCATGGACAAGCTCGAGATCACGGACCAGGCCCGGCGCCTCGGCACGTTCGAGATCTCGATCGAGCCCGACGCCGACTGCTGCACGCTGTTCGTGCCCAAGCACCCGGCCACGCGCATGTCGGAGCACGAGGTGAGCGCGGTCGAGTCGCGGCTGGACATCGCGCGGCTGGTCGCCGCGGGATGCGACGGCGCCTCGGTTGAGGCGTTCGAGTTCCCGTCGTGAGCCCCACGCTCACGTTCCTCGGCGCCGCCGGCACCGTCACCGGCGCGAAGTTCCTGCTCACCGCCGACGGGACCCGGCTCTTGATGGAGAGCGGCATGTTCCAGGGTCTGCGCGAGCTGCGCGCGCGCAACTGGCAGGCGCCGCCGGTGGAGCCGGCGACGCTGGCCGCGGTGCTTCTTTCTCACGCGCACATCGATCACTCCGGCTACCTTCCGCGCCTGGCTCGCGACGGCTTCCAGGGCCCGATCTTCTGCTCGCCGGGCACCGCCGACCTCTTGAAAATCATGCTGCCGGACGCCGCGCATCTTCAGGAGGAGGAAGCCGAGTTCCGCAACCGCAAGGAGGCGACGAAGCATAGCCCGGCGCTGCCCCTGTTCACCACCGCCGATGCCGATCGGGCCCTCGCGCTCGTGAAGCCGATCGCCTACGAGCAGATGTTCGCCCCGGCGCAGGGCATCGAAGCCCGCTTCCGCATGTCCGGACACATTCTCGGCGCTTCCACCGTCGAGGTCGTGACCGGCGGGCGCCGGCTCGTCTACTCCGGCGACCTCGGCCGGTACGACGTGCCGATCATGCGCGATCCGGTCAGGGTCGCGGCCGCCGATACCTTGCTGGTCGAGTCCACCTACGGCGATCGCCTTCATCCGCCCGGTGACGCCGCGCCGATCGTCGAGCAGGCGGTGCGGCGAGCGGCTGAACAGCGAGGCTGGCTCCTGATCCCGGCCTTCGCCATCGGGCGCACCCAGGATCTGCTCTTCCTGATTCGTGAGCTCGAGGAAGCCGGGCGAATTCCGAAGCTGCCGGTCTACCTCGACAGCCCGATGGGGATCGAGTCGACGAAGATCTACGCGCGCCACCAGGAGGAGCACGACACGGACGTGGCGCGCGTCGAGGCAGAGGGCAAGCGGCCGTTCGTGCCCGCGCGCTTCCAGCTGAGCCCGACCGGTGAGGATTCGAAGAAGCTGAACGGCCTCGAGGGCCCCGCCATCGTCATCGCCGGTAGCGGCATGGCGACCGGCGGCCGAATCCTCCACCACCTGCGCCATCGCCTGTCCGACGAGCGGACGACCGTGTTGTTCGTCGGTTATCAGGCCGCCGGAACGCGCGGCCGGCAGCTCCGCGACGGCGCCGCGAAGCTCAGGATCTTCGGTGAGGACGTTCCCGTCCGCGCCGCGATCATGGCCACCGACGCCCTGTCGGCCCACGCCGACCAGGGCGAGATCATCCGATGGCTTCGCGGCTTCTCACGACCGCCCGGGATGACCTACTGCGTACACGGTGAGCCCTCAGCCGCCGCCGCCCTCCGCGACGCGATCGAGCGACAGCTCGGCTGGCTGTGCGCCGTCGCCGCCGACCACCAGCAAATCGACCTCTGAAGACCGCCCGATAGGCAAAATCCCCATCATATTGATAGCTTGACACGCTGAAGCCACAACCGATATGGTGCCCCTATGACGATCGTAGGTCTGGGCGCCGATCACGCGGGATTCCCCTTGAAGGAAGATCTCAAGGCCTGGCTCATCGACCACGGCTACGACGTCGTGGACTTCGGCACGCAGTCGACCGAGTCGGTCGATTATCCCGACTACGCCGAGGCGGTGGGCGCGGCGGTGGTCGCCGGCAAGGCCACGTGCGGTGTGCTCGTGTGCGGCACGGGCATCGGCATGGCGATGGCCGCCAACAAGCTGGCCGGCGTGCGCGCCGCGGCGTGCACCGACGCGTTCAGCGCGCGCATGAGCCGCGAGCACAACGACGCGAACGTTCTCGCGCTGGGCGCGCGCATCACGGCGCGCGAGGCCGCGATCGAGATTCTCGAGACCTGGCTGGGCGCGAGGTTCCAGGAGGGCCGGCACGCTCGGCGCGTCGACAAGATCGCCGCGCTCGATCGCGCGCGAAGTCAGGAGTTGCCGGATGAGCAAGCTCGCTGACGTCGATCCCGAGATCGCCAAGGCGCTGCGTGCGGAAGCGCAGCGCCAGCACCGGAACCTCGAGCTGATCGCCTCCGAGAACTTCGTGTCGGCCGCCGTGCTGGAGGCGGTCGGCTCGGTCCTCACCAACAAGTACGCCGAGGGCTACCCGGGGCGGCGCTATTACGGCGGGTGCGAGGTCGTCGACGTCGTCGAGGAGCTCGCCATCAACCGCGCCAAGGAGCTCTTCGGGGCCGCGCACGCCAACGTGCAGCCCCACTCGGGAGCTCAGGCCAACATGGCCGTTTACTTCACGCTCCTCAAGCCCGGGGACACCGTGCTCGGGCCCAATCTGTCCCACGGCGGCCATCTCACCGCCGGGAGCCCCGTGAACTACTCGGGCAAGTTCTACACGATCGTCGCGTACGGCGTGCGCAAGGACACCGAGCGGATCGACCTCGATCAGGTCCGCGACCTGGCGCGCCAGCACCGGCCGAAGATGATCATCGCCGGCGGCTCCGCGTTCCCGCGGGCCATCGACTTCACGCCGTTCGGCGAGATCGCGCGCGAGGTGGGCGCCACGCTCATGGCCGACATCGCGCACCCGGCCGGGCTGGTGGCGGCCGGCCTGCATCCGTCGCCGGTCGGCATCGCCGACTTCGTCACGACCACGACTCACAAGACGCTTCGCGGTCCGCGGGGCGGCATGGTCCTGTGCGGGACCCAGCATGCGCAGGCGCTCGACCGGACGGTGATGCCGGGTGTGCAGGGGGGACCGCTGATGCACGTGATCGCCGGCAAGGCGGTCGCGTTTCACGAGGCCTCGACGCCCGCGTGGCGCGAGTACCAGAAGCAGATCGTGAAGAATGCGGCGACCCTCGCGTCGGCGCTGATGGAGCGCGGCTACCGGCTCGTGAGCGGCGGCACCGACACGCACCTGATGCTGATGGACCTCACCAGCCGCGGCATCACCGGCAAGGACGCCCAGGAGGCTCTCGACCGCGCGTGGATCACCGTGAACAAGAACACAGTCCCGTTCGAGACGAAGAGCCCGATGGTGACCAGCGGCATCCGCGTCGGGACGCCCGCGGTGACCTCGCGCGGCATGCGCGAGGCGGAGATGACGGAGATCGCGCGCCTCATCGACCGCGTGCTGTCGAATCTCGGATCGGCTTCGGTCGAGGCGACGGTAAGGGGCGAAGTGCAGGAGCTGACGAACCGGTTCCCGCTCTATCAGGACAGAACCCACTGAGGCCGGGACAGGCGCGATGGCCGGTGCCGGCGTGAGAGGAGGGGCGGCCCGATGAAATGCCCGTTCTGCGGTCACACGGAGGATCGGGTCGTCGACTCGCGGGTAGGACGCGAGGGCGAGTTCATCCGGCGCCGCCGCGAGTGCCTCAAGTGTCACCGCCGCTACACGACCTACGAGTACATCGAGGACGTCCTGCCCCACGTGGTCAAGCGCGACGGGCGGCGCGAGCCGTTCGATCGGCAGAAGCTCCGCGGCTCGATCCTCAAGGCGTGCGAGAAGCGGTCGGTGGGAGTCCAGGCCGTTGACGACGTCGTCGTGGACATCGAGGCCCAGCTCCACGAGCGTGCCGAGAAGGAAGTGAGCAGCGAGGAGCTCGGGCGGGTCGTCATGGAGCACCTGCAGCGGCTCGATCCGGTCGCCTACGTGCGGTTCGCGTCGGTGTACCGGCAGTTCAAGGACATCGGCCAGTTTGTCGAAGAGGTGAAGGGCCTGCAGGGCAGTGACAAAGCCAAGCCGGTCACGGCCAAGCCCGCGAAGCAAGCGCTGAAGCGTTGAGCCGAGAGACGGGATGACCTGCCGGGGGAGTATGAGGGGGGTCTCCCCCCTCATCTAAGAAAGCGCGGCCCTGTCACTGAAAGGACAGGGCCGGGCGCCGCGTGGACCCCTACTTCTTTTTCTTCTTGGTCGCCTTCTTCTTCGCCACCGCGTCACCTCCCTCCGTCGGGCGCGCTCGCCTTGCCTCTGGCTCGGCATGCTAGTGACGCGGCCGGACGCTGTCAAGGTTAAATTCAACGATATGTAGGGGTTTCTACCGATCCCGCTCCCCAGATCTAGGGCGCTAGCATGTTTGACATGACGGCGACCGCGATGTAGCGTGACGCCAAGATCGAAGCGCGCTTCACCACCGAACCGCTCCTGAGGAGATCTCCCCGATGAGACGCACGCTCAAGAAGCTTGTGTTCGTCGAGCCGAAATCCACCCATCTGCACATCTACAGCCGGATCTGCATCCCGCGTCTGGGCTCGGTGCTCCTGGCGACGATCATGCGGACCAAGGGCTACGACGTGCGCGTTTACGTCGAGGACATCCACGCGATCGACATGAAGGAAGTCCTCTCGGCCGACCTGGTCGCGATCTCGGCGATCACGTCGACGGCGCCCCAGTCGTACCGGCTCGCCGACAAGGTCCGCGAGGCCGGAGCCATCGCGGTGCTGGGCGGCACGCACGTGAGCTTCCTGCCCGAGGAGGCGCTCGCGCACGCGGATTTCGTGGTCCGGGGCGAGGGCGAGTTCGCGTTCCAGGAGCTGGTCGACGCGATCCAGGCCGGCCAGGGCTTCGAGCAGATCAAGAACCTCTCGTACCTCGTCGACGGCAAGCCCGTGCACGTGCCGGAGCGCCCGAAGATCCCCAACCTGGACGTGAACCCGATTCCGGACTACCAGCTCATCACGGGCTGGCAGCCGGGCGGGGTCGTCTCGGTCGCCACGTCGCGCGGCTGCCCGTTCTCGTGCACCTTCTGCTCGGTGCCCGGCATGTACGGGCACGCCTTCCGCACGCACTCGGTGGAGCGCGTCCTGCAGGAGCTCGAGGTCCACAAGCACAGCCGGTACACGTTCTTCGCCGACGACATCTTCACCGCGAACAAGAAGCGCTGCAAAGACCTCTTGCGGGGCATGATCGACCGCGAGCTCACGCCGAGGTGGGGCGCGCAGGTCCGCACCGAGACCGTCGACGACCCGGAGCTTCTGAAGCTGATGCAGGACTCAGGCTGCTTCAACGTCTACGTCGGGTTCGAGTCGATCAATCCGCGGACGCTCAAGCTATTCCAGAAGAAGCAGGACCTGGGCAAGATCGAGCGGTCCATCGAGCGGTTCCATGACCACGACATCCGGATCCACGGCATGTTCGTGGTCGGCTCGGACGAGGACGACGTCGAGACGATCGAGGCCACCGCCGAGTTCGCGCTGAAGAACGACATCGACTCGATCCAGTTCATGATCCTGACGCCCATCCCCGGCTCGCCCGACTGGGACCAGCTCTACGCCCGGGGCGACAAGTACGTCATCAGTCAGAACTGGCAGTTCTACGACGGGCACCACGTGGTCCATCAGCCGCGCCGGATGAGCCCTTACGAGCTGCAGGTCGGCGCGATCGACGCGATGGCGAAGTTCTATTCGTGGCGCGGCATCGCCCGAAAGTTCCTCAAGGGCGACATGTACTACGCGGCCATTCGATATTTCGGCAAGCGGCTGATTCGCGACTGGTGGAAGGACGAGGAGAATCGCCAGCATATCGAGTGGCTCAAGGCTCAGCTCTACTCGGACGCGAAGGAGCTGGGGCACGGCGTTCTCAAGCGCGTGGGGCTGCCGGCCATCCTGCTCCAGGACTCGGTGGGGCGGCTGCTCCAGCGCTTCCTGGGCGAGCTCGGCGTGACCGTGGTGCCGCTCGCCGAAGCCGCTGCCGAGGGCGCCGCGCGCGCCCGCGAGACGGTCGACTGCCTGATCACGCCCATCGTCAAGCGGGCGGTGAAAGAGCGAGAGGACTTCTACACGAACCTCGCCGCCGTGAACGCCCTGCTCCAGAGCCGCTGGGAGAAGCTGCCGCGCGTGAGCTTCCCGCTCCTCGACGGCCAGGGACCGGTGTTCGAGCCGTTCGCCAAGATCGGCCTGCTCTTCACCAAGAACCTCGATCGTATTCGCGACGCCTACAAAACCGCTGGAGCCCAAGAGGGCCTCTGGGAAGCGGTGTAGCCGGCAGGGCTCGCGGGGGGCGTGGTGGTCCCCCGCGTCCTGCGCCCGATCATCGGCTAGGCGGGCTTTCTCGTAGCGACGCGGCGTCCGCGCCGTACCTACACAGGACGCGGGAGACCACCACGCCCCCCGCGAACCCCCGCCGACTACCCTTCTTTCAGTCCGCTGAGTCGGTTCGGGTCGCGATTACTTTCTTTGTCTCTCTTACTACGCTCTACGCTTGATTTGGACAGACGGCCGGGGTGGAGGGAGTGGGCTGCTTCCCCCGCGACCTGTGTAGGTACCGTGCGGACGCCTGACGCATCGAGGAAGGCCGCGTAGCAGTCGCTCGGGCGCAGGGCGCGGGGGAAGCAGCCCACTCCCTCCCGCCCGGCCGCCTCCAACTAGACTTCTTTGGGTTCTTGGACTGAGGAGGGGCGGCGAGCGTGGCGGCGGCGGACGAATTCTTCATTCAGCGGGACGCCGCGCTTGCAGAAAGGGCACTTGTCCGGGTCGTAGGTCGGGAAGTCGCGGCTCACCAGGCTGAAGACCGGGCGGTTGTCGAGGTCGACCGACGTCCGGCGCCAGAGGCAGCCGATCCCGACCACGAGCCCGCCGAGCTGCTCGACGAGATTGCTGAGCAGGGTGAGCGTCGAGCCGGTGCTGACCAGGTCCTCGACGAGAAGAACCTTCGCGCCCGGCCGGATCAAGCGCTGGAACTCGACCGGGAGCGAGACCCGCCGCTTGCCGCCCGACAGTCCCTTGGCGCCGTAGACGACGATCGGCCGTGACGGATGCGCGCGCGCCACGCAGTGCGAGAGGATCAGGGCGCCCGGGCCGGTGGAGAGGACCATGTCGACGGGCCACTGGGCGAAGTGCTTGGCGATCACCGCGCCCAGCCCCTCGGTGAACGAGGGCTCGGTGGTGACCAGGGTCTTCTCGATGTACTCCGAGGTGTGCTGGCCCGAGGGCAGCAAGATGTGGTCGTTGGCGTGATAGGCGCCGGTGCGCTTGAGAATCTCGAGGTGGATCTTCTCCCTGACTTCGGTCTCCATGGCGGCGGGGTCTTTCCTGGCAGCAGCGCTCATCCGGCCCTCCTCGGGGCATTATCGCACGCGCCCAAGCGACGCCGGGGCGCGGGTTTCGGCGCGTGCTAGACTCCCTGGCATGCGCGTGCTCGCCGTGGAGACCTCGACGCTGGCCGGGGGCGCCGCGTTACTCGACGGCGGCCTCGTCGTCGGCGAGTACACGCTGGACGTCAGCCTGACCCACTCCGAGCGATTGATGGGCGCGATCGACCGGCTCCTGAGCGATGCGGGCTGGACGGTTCGCGACCTCGAGGGGCTCGCGGTCTCAGTGGGCCCGGGATCGTTCACCGGTCTCCGGATCGGTCTCAGCACCGTCAAGGGGCTGGCCCTTGCGCTGGCGATTCCGGTCGCCGCCGTCCCGACGCTCGACGCGATGGCGACGCTCTTGCCGTTCGCCGCGCTCCCGGTGTGTCCGGTGCTCGACGCGCGCAAGCATGAGGTGTACGCGTCGCTCTACCGGTGGGACGGCGCCGGCATGCGGCGCGAGTGGGAGTATCTGGCGCTGGCGCCGGCCGACCTCGCGCGCCGTCTCGACGAGCCGGTGATCGTGCTCGGCGACGCGGCCGACCAGATCGACTCGCCGTACGCGCGGCGGATCCGCCCGCCTCGCCGCGGGCCGTCGCCGGCCGCCGTGGGATTCCTGGGGCATCAGCGGCTCGCGATGGGGGACACGGTCCCGCCCGCCGATCTCGTACCGATCTATCTCCGGCCGTCCGAGGCCGAGCTCAAGCGCCGTGATGTCGCCGTCCGTTGAGGCGATGCGCGCCGAGGACCTCGACGCGGTCCTCGCGATCGAGCGCGCGTCCTTCTCGATGCCGTGGTCGCGGGGGGCCTTCCTCTACGAGATCCAGCAGAACCGGGTCGCGCGCTGCTGGGTGATGCGCGACGACGCCGAGGTGGTCGGTTATCTCTGTCTCTGGGAGGTCGCCGACGAGGTGCACATCACCAACATCGCCGTGCGCCCCGACCGCCGGCGCCGCGGCCTCGCGCGCAACCTCCTGGGCGGCATCCTCGAGGAAGCCCGGCAGCGCCATCTCCGGCAGGTCGTCCTCGAGGTGCGGCCGAGCAACACCGAGGCCCGCACGCTCTACGAGTCGTTCGGCTTCCGCGTCGTCGGCCGCCGGCGCGGCTATTACTACGACACCGGCGAGGACGCGCTCGTCATGGAAGCCGACCTCCAGGCGGCCCAGCCGGGAACCCGCGCCTGACCTTCGCCGTTCGTGGTATTAAGGCGGCGCTCGGGCGTCCTCGACGCGCGAGTTGTGCGCGCTGCAGGCCGTCGCGGGGCTGGGGCCTCGCCGGCCGAGGGGCGCTTCAAAAAGGAGACCGATCGTGACCCGGTGGATGACTGCGCTCGCGACCGTCGCGCTCGTGCTCGGGCTCGCCCACGGCCCGGCGTGCGCGGAGGCGATGGCGCTCAAGCTCTTGCCGAACTACTCGCGGGCCACGTTCAAGAGCGACGCGCCGCTCGAGACCTTCGTCGGGAACACCGCCGCCGAGGGTATCGCCGGGACTCTGACGGTCGATCCGGAGCGGCCGCAGACGGCCACCGGGTCGATCAAGGTCGACATGAATCTCGTCCGGACCGGGATCGACAAGCGCGACGCCGACATGCGGGGGAAGAACTTCCTCGACACCGAGGTCGACGCTAACCGCTGGGTCAACTACGAGATCAAGAGCGTCGAGATCGCCGGGCCGCTCGAGCCCGGCAAGGCGGTCCCCGCCAAGGTCCGGGGCATCCTCACCGTGAAGCAGCGGCCGATCGAGCGCGTCGCCGACACGACGGTGACGTGGATCAAGCTCACGCCCGCTCAGCTCGAGAGCCAGAAGCGGTTCGGGTTCACCGCGGACAACATCAAGGTGCGCGCGCGATTCGCGACGACGTTCACCGACCACGCCATGCAGGTGCCCCAGCTCCTGATCTTCAAGGTCTCGAACGAGATCCAGCTGGAGACCGATCTAACCTTTGCTCGCCAGTAGGCTTTCCCTCGCGCTGCTGCTCGGTGTGATCGCGCTTCCCGCCACGGCGGGTGCACAGGCGCCCTCCGCCGCGGAGATCGCGCGCGGCAAGTATGTCTTCGGCGCGACCGGCGGCTGCGGCTGCCACACCGTGCCGAACGGGCCGGTCAACGCCGGCGGGCGGAAGTACGAGGGGCCCTACGGCACGGTGTTCTCGACGAACATCACGCCGGACAAGGAGACGGGGATCGGCGGCTGGACGGACGAGCAGATTATCACCGCTATTCGCCTGGGCCGGCGGCCCAACGGCGAGCGTCTCGTGCCCGTGCATCCCTACACGGTCTTCAACGGCATGGCCGAAGAGGACGTGAAGGCGGTGGTCGCCTTCCTGCGCACGGTGCCGGCGGTGAAGCGCGCAAATCTGCCGAAGAAGACGCTGCCGATGTTCGAGAGCGTGCTCCTGCCGGCGTGGCTCACGGCCTTCGCGCCGCGCGAGACGCCGCCGACGACAGTGCCGACCTCGGGAACAGCGCGAGGCGAGTACCTGGTGCGAGCGGTCGCCCACTGCGGCGAGTGCCACACGCCGCGCACGATGACCATGGCCACCGACAACTCGCGCTTCCTGGCCGGCGACCCCAAGGGGCCGGAGAATTCGGAGATTCCGAACATAACGCCCGATCCGACGACGGGCTTGACGTGGTCCGAAGAGGAGATTGCCGACTATCTCGGCAGCGGCAACAAGCCCGACGGCGACGTGGCCGGCGGGCTCATGGGCGAGGTCATCGAGGGGACGCTGGCCGGCTACAAGGACATGACGAAGGCCGACCGGCTGGCGATCGCGCGCTACCTCAAGACGCTTCCGCCGATCAAGAACAAGATCGGGAAATGACCTGCATGCCCTACCATCAACGGATCGAACCGAATCCAACCCACCGAAGGAGGAGGCGAATGGAATTCCGATACGTGCGGGCCGGCATCGTCCTGGGGGGCCTCGTCGCGCTGGTGGTCACGGGTTGCGCCACGGGTCAAAAGAGCACCATGGGGCCGGCCGAGACTGTTGCGGAGCGCCAGCGGCTGATGAAGAACGTCGGCGCCAACTGGGCGGACATCCAGGCCAAGGTCAAGGCCGGTAACCCCGAGGCGGTCGCCGCGAACGCCGAGGCGATATCGCTCCACGCCCAGCGGATTCCGGGTCTCTTTCCGGAAGGATCGCTCACCGACAAGTCGAAGGCGAAGCCCGAGATCTGGCAGAAGTGGCCGGAGTTCCAGGCCGCCGCGAAGAACCTCGAGAACCGGGCCGGCACGCTGCGCGACCAGGCGGTCGCGAAGGACGCCGCGGCGGTGACGACGACGGTGGGCACGTTCGGCCGCGACGCGTGCGGCGCCTGCCACACGCCGTTCCGCGTGCCGCCGCCCCAGCAGCAGCCGGCGGCGCCGCGCACGTGATGGAGGGAGAGATGAACCGCAAGCATCTGAGAACGGGGATCGTGCTCGCAGGTCTCGTCACGCTGGCCCTGGCCAGCGCCGCGACGGGACAATCGACGACCAAGATCTGGACCAGTGACGTCGTCGCCGATCGGCAGCGCCTCATGAAGCTCAACGGCGCGAGCTGGGCCGACGCCCAGGCGAAGCTGAAGGCCGGCAACGCCGAGGCGGTAGCCGCGAATGCCGAGACGATGGCGCTCACCGCGACGATGATTCCTGCGCTCTTTCCCGAGGGGTCGTTGACCGACAAGTCGAAGGCAAAGCCGGAGATCTGGCAGAAGTGGCCCGAGTTCGAGGCGGCCGCCAAGAACATGGGCGCGCAGGCCGAGAAGCTCCGCGACGCCGCGCGCACCAAGGACCTGGCCGCCACCGAGGCGGTCGCGAAGGATTTCGGACGCCAGGCGTGCGGGACCTGCCATCAGCCGTTCCGCGTGCCGCCGCCACAGCAGCAGACGCCGGCGCCGCCGCAGCAGCCGCAGCCGCGCTGAGATTCGTTTTCCGCCCGTGAAGCCGGGGAGGGCGCCGGCGAGGCGCTCTCCCCGAGCTTCGTCCGCCCTGTGCTAAGGTTGCCGCCATGACCGCGTCCATTCCATTTCGCGATACGTTCTGGAACGTCCCGAGCTGGGCTCAGATCGCGCTGTACGTCGGCGGCGCGCTCGCCATCGCGTATCTCGTGTACGGTCTCTACCAGCGCGTGACGCTCTGGCGGCAGGGGCTGCCCGAAGACCGTCTCGACCGGATCCCCGAGCGCCTCGGCCTCGTCGTCCAACACGCGCTCGGCCAGGTGCGGACCTTGTCGCAGGCCTATCCCGGCGTCATGCACGCGATCATGTTCTGGGGCTTCCTGGCGCTCTTCATGGGCACGGTCCTCGCCACGATCGACTGGGACATCGCGCTGCCGCTCTTCGGGTACAAGCTCCTGAAAGGCGACTTCTATCTCTTCTACGAGACCGTGCTCGATCTCTTCGGACTCTTCTTCGTGGTCGGTCTGGGCATGGCGCTCTGGCGCCGCTTCGTCGTCCGGCCCGCCCGCATCGACCCGACGGCGCGCTTCGCCTGGGTACTCACGCTGCTCCTCGTCATCAACGTGACCGGATTCGTGATGGAGGCGTGCCGTCTCGCGGTCGTCGAGCCGTGGTGGGCACCGTGGTCGCCGGTCGGCTGGGCGCTCGGCCGCGCGTTCGTGGCGATCGGCCTCGGCCCCGGGGCACTGCGCGCGATCCACCTGGCGACGTGGATCTTCCACGCGGCGATCGCGCTGGTCTTCATCGCGATCATCCCGTACTCGTACTTCGTCCACCTCATCACGACGCCGCTGAACATCTTCTTCTCGAAGCTCGGGCCCCGCGGCGCGATCCGGGAGATCAAGAACATCGAGGAGGCCGAGTCGCTCGGCATCTCGAAGCTCGAGGAGTTCTCGTGGAAGCGCCGGCTCGACTTCGACGCCTGCGTCGAGTGCGGCCGCTGCCAGGC
>Ga0111538_10004321_pt1 | contig 19785 bp, 23 predicted proteins | sample SoiMethybrSBSTD1_FD_79669 | JGI IMG/M metagenome (GOLD analysis project Ga0111538, IMG submission 79669) | Bulk soil microbial communities from a Populus tree surrounding site in Tennessee, USA - Soil MetaG P. TD hybrid SBSTD1 (version 2)... | ecosystem: Environmental > Terrestrial > Soil >...
CACGTTCAGGATCGGCATGCCGTAGATCGGGCTGTCGGGCTGCGTTCGCGCAGCCGGGTTGGTCACGTCGTTGGCGCCGATCACCAAGGAGACGTCCGTGCGCGAGAACTCGCTGTTGATCTCGTCCATCTCCTTGAGCTGTTCGTAGGGCACGTCGGCCTCGGCGAGCAGGACGTTCATGTGGCCCGGCATGCGGCCCGCCACCGGGTGGATCGCGAACTTCACCTCGACGCCGCGCTTCTCGAGCTCCTGCGACAGCTCGCGCACCGCGTGCTGCGCCTGCGCGACCGCCATTCCGTACCCGGGGACCACTACGACCTGGCTCGCGTAGGAGAGCTGGATCGCGACGTCGTCGGCGGAGGTCGACGTCACCGTGCGGCCCTCCTCGTCGGCGGCACCCGCGGGCGCCGCAACCGTCCCCCCGAAGCCACCCATGGCGATGTTCCCGATCGAGCGGTTCATCGCCTTCGCCATCAGGTTCGTGAGGATCGAGCCCGACGCGCCCACGAGCATGCCGCCGACGATCAGCGCGGTGTTGTCGAGCGCCATACCGGCTGCCGCCGCCGACAGCCCCGTGAAGGCGTTCAGCAGCGAGATCACGACGGGCATGTCCGCGCCGCCGATCGGGAGCACGACCATGTTCCCGAGGATCGCCGCCGAGATCAGGACCGCGATGAAGAGGCCCTCGGACTCCTCGCCCGAGGCGATTGCGGCGGCGCACCCGACCGCGACGAGGAGGAGCGCCGCGTTGATGAAGGTCTGGCCGGGCAGCATGATCGGCCGGCCGGGCAGGATCTCCTGGAGCTTCCCGAATGCGATGTTCGAGCCCCAGAACGAGACGGACCCAATGATCGCCGAGAACAGGACCGGGATCATCTCCTCGAGCGGGATGTCGCCACCCGCGTGGCGGAACTCCGCCCAGGCGACCAGGGCCACCGCGCCGCCGCCCACGCCGTTGAACAGCGCGACCATCTGCGGCATCGCCGTCATCTTCACGTTGCGGGCCGCTGGGATGCCGACGGCGGTGCCGATCACGACGCCGAGGATGATCAGCGGCCAGTCGTCGATGACCGGGTCGCACAGCGTTGCGAAGACCGCGACCGCCATACCGGCCGCGGCGATCTTGTTGCCCTGGCGCGCCGTCGCCGGATGCGTCAGGCGGCGCAGGCCGATGATGAACAGCGAGAACGCGACGATGTAGGCCGCCGAGATGAAATCGGGGTCCTGGAGGAAGTCCTTCATTCGGACTCGTCCTTCGGCGGCGTCGGCTTCTTCTTGAACATCTCGAGCATGCGGTCGGTCACCAGGAAGCCGCCGATGACGTTGATCGTGCCGAAGGCGATCGCGATCACGAGGATCACCTCATCGAGCGTGCCGGTGGCCGGGCCGATCACGAGCAGGCCGCCCAGCACGACGATGCCGTGGATCGCGTTCGTGGCCGACATGAGCGGCGTATGGAGCGTGTTCGGGATCTTCGAGATCACCTCGAAGCCGACGAACGCGGCCAGGATCAGGATCGTCAGCTCAGTCAGCAGATCCACTGACCAGCGCCCCCTTCACGATTTCGTCTTCAGGATCGATTTTCAGCTCGCCTTCGTCGGAGATCAGCTCGAGCAGCGCTTGGATGTTGCGCGCGTAGAGCTGCGACGCGTGGTCGGGCATCGTCGACGGCAGGTTGAGCGGCGCCGCGATCGTCACGTCCTCGCGCACGATCGTCTCTCCGGCCTCGCTCAGCTCACAGTTACCGCCGGCCTCGCCCGCGAGGTCGATGATCACCGAGCCCGGCTTCATGTTCTTCACCGCCTGGGCGTTGAGGAGCAGCGGGGCCGGCTTGCCGGGGATCAGCGCTGTCGTGATCGCCGCGTCGAAGTCGGCCGCGGCTTCGGCCAGCGCGTCCTGCTGGCGCTTCTGCTGCTCGTCGCCGAGCGCCTTCGCGTATCCGCCCTCGCCCTCGGCGTCCGCTTCCAGCTCGAGCTCGAGGAACTTCGCGCCGAGCGACTGAACCTGCTCCTTGACCGCGGCGCGCACGTCGTAGCCCGACACCTGTGCGCCCAGCCGGCGCGCGGTCGCGATTGCCTGCAGGCCGGCGACGCCGGCGCCGAGCACCAGCACCTTCGCCGGCTTCACCGTTCCGGCCGCAGTGGTCAGCATCGGGAAGAAGCGGGTGAGGCTCTCGGCGGCGATGAGCGCCGCGCGGTAGCCGGCGACGGTCGCCTGCGACGAGAGCGCGTCCATCGACTGCGCGCGGGTGATCCGCGGCACCGATTCGAGCGCGAATGCCTTGACGCCCGCCGAGTCGAGCGCCTGCACGGTCTCGGGTGAGGTGAGCGGGGCGAGAAAGCCGATGTAGACCGCCCCGCGCGAGAGGCGCCCGATCTCCTCCTGGCTCGGCGGCGCGACCTTCACGACGACGTCGCCGCCCCAGGCCTCGTCGGCGGACACGATGCTGGCGCCCGCCTCCTCGAACACGGAGTCCGGCAGCAGTGCTCCCTCGCCGGCGCCGCGCTCGATCGCCACCTCGATCCCGCGCGGCGCGAGCCGCGTCACGACCTCCGGCACGAGCGCCACCCGCCGCTCGCCGGCCGCTGTCTCCTTGGGTACAGACACCTTCACGAGTCGGGGCAGGCTATAGATCAGGCATGGAGGTAGACGTCCAGGGGCGCCGGCTCAAGCTCACGAACCTCGAAAAGGTCATGTACCCGGCTGTGGGCCTCACGAAGGGCCACGTGATCGACTACTACACGCGGATCGCGCCGGTGCTGCTCGACCATCTGCGCGACCGGGCGCTGACGCGGATCCGCTACCCAAACGGCGTCGACGAGAAGTTCTTCTTCGAGAAGAACTGTCCCGACCATCGCCCCGAGTGGGTTCAGGTCGCCCGAATCCTGACGCGCGGGACCGGGCGCTGGGGAGGGGAGGGCCGCGGGCCGCGGGAGATCGACTTCTGTTTGGCCAACGACCTCCCGACGCTGATCTGGCTGGCGAACCTGGCGGCGCTCGAGCTGCACACCTCGCTCGGCACGGCGACGGCATACGACCAGCCGACGATGGTGGCGTTCGACCTCGACCCCGGCCCGCCCGCCACGATCGTCGAGTGCTGCGAAGTCGCGCTCCTCTTGCGCGACATGTTCGCCCGGCTCGGGCTCAGCTGCTTCGCCAAGACCTCCGGCTCGAAGGGAATGCAGGTCTACCTGCCGCTGAACACGCCCGCGACGTACGAGGAGACGACCCCGTTCGCGCGCGCGGTGGCTGAGCTGCTCGAGCAGCAGCACCCGAAGCTCGTCGTCTCGCAGCAGAGCAAGGAGCTGCGCAAGGGCAAGGTCCTGGTGGACTGGAGCCAGAACGTCGACTTCAAGACGACCGTCTGCGTGTACTCACTGCGCGCGCGTGAGCGGCCGACGGTCTCCACGCCGATCACGTGGGACGAGGTCGAGGGCGCCAAGAAGCCCGAGGACCTCCGCTTCGAGGCTTCGGACGTCCTCGACCGCGTTGAGCGTCACGGCGACCTGTACGAGCCGGTGATCGAGCTCGAGCAACGTTTGCCCGCCGGTCTCGGCGGTTAATTCCGAGTGACGATGCCGACGGACGCCCCTGCACGCGACAGCGTTAACGGCTCCCACTCCGAGCCGCCCACGGAGCCCTACGACTACATGGCGCTGAACGCCGTGTTCGGCGCGCTGCTCGCGGGCGTGGTCCTCGCCGCGCGGGAGGGGACCCGCAACAGCGAGCCCCTCACATCGCGCGATCTGGCCGTGACAGGCGCCGCGACGTTCGCGCTGTCGAAGGTGATCGCGCGCGAGCGGATCGGTACCTGGGTGCGCGAGCCGTTCGTGGAAGAGGAGGAGGATGGCGGAAGGCCGCGCGGGCGCGGGCTCCGTCACGCGGTCGGCGAGCTGCTCACATGCACGCGCTGCGTCGGCGCGTGGAGCGCGCTCGGCCTGGTCGGGCTGCGCCTGACCTCGCCGGCGACAGGCCGGGTGGTCAACGACGTTCTCGCCGTGTCGGCCATGAACGACTGGCTTCAGGCCTCGTTCAAGCTGCTCTGCGCGAAGACGAACGCGTCGTAGTGCCGCACGCGATCCTCGACGTCGACGGGACCCTCGTCGACACGAACTACCACCACGCGATCGCGTGGTACCAGGCGTTCCGCCAGCACGACAAGGTGCTGCCGATCTGGCGGATCCACCGCCACATCGGGATGGGGGGCGATCAGCTCGTCGCCGCGCTGACCGACGAGGACTGGGACAGCGAGCACGGCGACGACGTCCGCACCGCGGAGAAGGCGCTGTACCTCGCGCTGATCGAGGAGGTCGAGCCGCTCGAGGGGGCGCGCGGCCTGATCGAGGATCTCACGGAGCGCGGGCACAGCGTCGTGCTCGCGAGCTCCGCGAAGGAGAACGAGGTCGACCACTACCTCGACCTGCTCGACGCGCGCGAGCTCGCCGACGGTTGGACGACCTCGGCCGACGTCGAGGCGACGAAGCCCGAGCCCGATCTCGTCAAGGCCGCAATCGAGAAAGCGGGCGGGGGCGACGCGGTGATGGTGGGCGACACCACGTGGGACGTCGAGGCGGCCAAGCGCGCCGGTGTACCGGCGATCACGGTCCTGACCGGCGGCTTCAGCGAGGCGGAGCTGCGCGACGCAGGCGCCGGCTGGACCTTCGAGTCGATCCAGGCGCTGCGCGAGCAGCTCGGCGAGACGCCGTTCGGCTAGGCGACTTCGTCGGCGACGTCGTAGACGCGCCGGTTGTTCGATCGCGCCTCGGTCCGGAGCATCTCGAACGCCTCGCGCTCGGAGACCCCGTGGCGCTCCATGAGAATCCCCTTCGCGCGCTCGATCGTCGCGCGACGGACGATCGCGTCCTCGAGCTTCCCGACGGCGTCACCGAGCTCGCTCAGCTCCGCGAACCGGCGCACCGCGATCTCGAGCGAGCTCCTGACGCTCTCCTGGTCCACCGGCTGCGCGTAGGCGATGATGCCGCGCTCTGCTGCCCGGGCGATGAAGTCGGGATCTTCGGAATCCAGCAGGGCGACGACGGGGCAGCCACCCACCTCGATCAGCTCCTCGATCAGATCGAGTGCGTGCTCGTCGTCCGCATGCAGCTTGACCATCGCGACCTGCGGGTCCTCTTCCGCGATCGCCTCCGACGCGCCGGCCGGCGAAGTCGCGCGCCCCACGACCTCGTGGCCGAGCGAGCGCAGGATCGCGCTGATGTCGTCGAGCGCCGGCTTGTCCTCGTCCGCCACCAGCACGCGAAGGCCGCCGTCGAGCTTCTCGAGAAGGGACTTGGGGGCCACGTCAGACGCCCCTCTCGTTGCTAGCCTTGACGCTACCGCGCCGGCCGAGCCCCCCGCTCGCGCGACTTCGCTCGCGACATACGGGAGAGGGATTCCGCTGCTGGTTGAACATCACGGTTCTGGTCTGAGGGACTCCGATTCCCCCGGCGGTCCAGAACCGGAAAAGTACAAGTTCTCCGGCGCCAAGCGCAACGGCGAGGAGCGCCGTCTATTCGAGGCATACCTCGAGCGTGGCGACCTGGGCGCGCGCGAGCGCCTGGTCGCGCGGTTCCTGCCCCTCGCCCGCCAGCTCGCGCGGCGCTACGGCGCCGCCGGCGAGCCCCTTGACGACCTGATCCAGGTGGCGAGCGTCGGGCTCGTCAAGGCGATCGACCGCTACGAGCTCGATCGCGGTACGGCGTTCTCGAGCTTTGCCGTGCCGACCATCCTCGGCGAGATCAAGCGCCACTTCCGCGACGCGGGCTGGACCGTCCGCGTCCCGCGCGCGATCCAGGAACGCCGGATCAAGGTCAACCGTGCGATCCCCGCGCTCACGGGCAAGCTGGGCCGCTCGCCGACGCCGGGTGAGATCGCGGAACACATAGGGGCGACGAGCGAAGAGGTGCTGGAGGCGCTCGAGGCAGCGGTCGCGTACGAGCCCGTGTCGCTCGACACCTCGCCCGGCGCCGAGGCGGACGACGAGACCTGGGCCCAGTCGATCGGCTCGGAAGACCCGGGCTACGAGCTCGTGGAGTACGGCGCCACGCTCGCGCCGGCGATGAGGGCGCTACCGGAACGTGAGCGGTTGATCCTCCACCTGCGCTTCGTGGAGGACATGACCCAGTCCGAGATCGCCGACCGGATCGGCATCTCGCAGATGCACGTCTCGCGCCTCATCCGCAAGGCGCTCGAGGCTATGCGGGAGGAAGCCGTTCCGGACTAGTCGACGAGCGTCTGCTTGTCGCGCGCCGTGAACTCGATCGGGTCCGAGTCCGCCTCGGCCCGGAAGCCCTCCATGCTGCGGGCCTCGGCCGACCGCCGGCGAAACTCCGCGGCCGCGAGGACCACCACGAGGATGGCCACGATCGGAATCGCGAAGATCGGCGCTCCGGGCACGAGTGCTGCCCCGAGCAGAAGGCCGACGATTGCTGCGGCGATCACGATTGTCACGGCGGGCATCCCTCCTCAGCGCCTTCCGAAGCCATATCCGCCGGATGGGATCCCGGCGAGCAGTACGAGGATCGCGGCGACGATGCCGACGATCGCTGGCAGGCCGAGCGCCACGCACAGGGCGTAGACAAGGGCCGCCACCAACACTGCGATTACAAGACCGATCATGTGAACAACTCCTCTGCCTGAGTCGCTACGAAGGTGCTACCCGGTAGCGACCTGCGCCGAAACTCAGGCAGCGCGGCGCGCGCGCTGTTCACGGTCCATCCGTTCGAGCTCGCGCCTCAGCTCCTGACGCAGCTCAGCCACCTCGTCGGCGCCCATCGCCTCCGCGAGCTCCGTGCTGGCTCGCTCCAGTTCTCGCTCAGCCGTGCCGTCGTCGACCTTGCCGCGCACCTCGAGCGCCCGCTCCTTCACGTCGCCGGCGAGCACCCCCAGGCGTTCGCGCTCCTCGGGCGCCAGGCCCTCCCAGCGGCGGTATAGGAGCCGCGCGATGCGGACCGCCACGGAGGTTCCGAACGAGTTGGCCATGCGCCCATGGTGGCCGTGCGAGAGGACGTAACCTCGCAGCGTGCGAGCGATGGTGCTCCGAGCCGCCGGCCGGCCGCTCGAGCCGGCTGAGTTGCCCGACCCGGTTCCGGGCCCCGGGGAGGTCCCGGTCCGCGTCGCCGCGTGCGGCGTGTGCCGAACCGACCTGCACATCGTCGACGGCGAGCTGACGGAGCCGAACCTGCCGCTCGTGCCGGGGCACCAGATCGTGGGCACCGTGATCGCCGACGGCGAGCGCTTCCGCGAGGGCGAGCGGATCGGGATCCCCTGGCTCGGCAAGACGTGCGGGCGCTGCCGCTATTGCCTGTCCGGCCGCGAGAACCTGTGCGACTCGCCGACGTTCACGGGCTACGACCGCGACGGGGGCTACGCCGAGCTCACGCTCGCCGTCGAGCAGTACGCGTTCCCGGTGCCGCCCGGCCTGTCGGATCTCGAGGCCGCGCCGCTCCTGTGCGCCGGCCTGATCGGCTACCGCGCCCTGCGCATGACGGGCGACGCCGAGCGGCTCGGGTTGTACGGCTTCGGCGCGGCGGCCCACCTCATCTGTCAGGTCGCGCGCAGCGAGGGCAGGCGCGTCTTCGCCTTCACGCGCGCCGGTGACGAGGACTCCCAACGCTTCGCGCGCGAGCTGGGAGCCGAATGGGCGGGCGACGCGCTCGGGCCGGCGCCCGAAGAGCTCGACGCAGCCATCCTGTTCGCGCCGGTCGGCGAGCACGTGCCCGCCGCCCTGCGCGCAACCGCCAAGGGTGGCGTCGTCGTCTGCGCCGGCATCCACATGAGCGACATCCCCTCGTTCCCGTACGAGCTGCTCTGGGGCGAGCGATCGGTGCGCAGCGTCGCGAACCTGACGCGCCGCGACGGCGAGGAGTTCCTCGCCCTTGCGCCGACCGTGCCCGTGCGGGCGATCACGACGGAGTACCCGCTCGAACGCGCGAACGAGGCCCTCGACGACCTTCGGGCGGGACGGATCGAGGGATCCGCCGTATTGTCCGTCCTATGAAGCTCTATATCTGCTGGGGGACGTTCAGCAGCCCGCGCCCCGGAGGGCATCCCTGTAAGAACGCACACGACGCGCTCAAGGAGGCCGGGCACAACCCGGAGGTCGTCAAGGCCTACGGCCTCGGCATCTTGCCCGACTTTCTCAACCAGACCTCAGGCCGCAAGGAGGTCAAAGCCCTGACCGGCAACACGTGGGTGCCGGCCCTCGTCACCGACGACGACCAGGTGATCCAGGGCTCGAAGGAGATCGCGGCCTGGGCGAAGCAGAACCCGGCTACGCAGCGCGCCTGATCCGCGCGCGCCGGGTTGCTGCCTTGCGGCGGCGGCTGGCCTTGACCGCGGCCTGACGACGCGTCTCCGACTTGCGCAGCTGCTCGAGCTCCGAGGCGACCACTCGCCAGGCGCGTGGGTGCATGCCCATGCCGATGTGGCTCGCGCGGATCTCGAAGTGCTCGGCGCATGGGTCGAGACAGGAGCGCCAGCGGACGACGCCGTCGCTGCGCGAATAGACCGAGAGGAACCGGACGCCCTTCGGAAGCGGCGCGTCGGCGTCCTCCCAGAAGCCCGTGCAGCAGTCGCCCCAGAGGCACGAGTGGCGGAACAGCCCTCGCACGCCCACGGTCCCGAGCGCGCCGACCGCGTAGACCTGGGCCCGCACGAGCGGATGGATCGCAAGCGGGTCGGTCAGCGGCGATCCCAGCGTGACGATGCCCCCGACGAGGTCCGGGCGGCGCTTGGCGAGCACGCGCGCGAAGTGGCCGCCCCGGCTCTGGCCGACGATCGCGGCGCGCTGGCCCTGGCGCTCTACAAGCACCTCGACCTTCTCCTCGAGACGCTGGACCGCAGCCTCGGAGCAGTCGACGTTCATGCGGATGCCCGCGCGCTTCGCGTAGTGGTTCGTGCTGCGCAGCCAGCGCGTCATGAGCGCCAGCGAGTCGTCGCCCGCGAGGAAGCCTGGAATGAGCAGTACGGGCTGGCCGCGACCGTCCTTGACCCCGTCGCCGCGGAAGACCGGATCGCGCAGGAGCGTCGCGAGTTCGAGGCCTACACGGGACTCACGCCAGAGCGGCGGCCGAGAGAGGAGAGAGAGCGCGGTCATCCGTCCGTTACCGGGCACAGTACCCCCTAGGTGGGATGTGAAAAGCGCCAAACCTGGTTGGCGCATGCGCATAGGTCCCGCATTCTCCGGAAAATAGGATCCCTTGAATGCGGGCCGTGACCCTCAAGGACGGTGACCTGACCGTCGGCGAGCACCCCGATCCCGAGCCCGGGGCCGGTGAGCTGCTCGTCCGCGTCCGGGCGGCGGGCCTGAACGGGGCCGACATGATGCAGCGGCGCGGTCTATATCCGGCTCCGCCCGGCGCGCCCCAGGACATCCCGGGGCTCGAGCTGGCCGGCGAGGTGGAGGCGCTCGGCCCCGGTGCAGCGCGGTTTGCGGAGGGAGACCGCGTGATGGCGGTCGTCGCCGGCGGCGGGCAGGCCGAGCGCGCGGTCGTCCACGAGCGGGCGCTGATGCCGGTCCCGGACGCGCTCTCGTGGCCGGAGGCGGGCGGGTTCCCCGAGGTCTTCACGACCGCGCATGACGCGCTCTTCACCCAGGCCGAGCTGAAGCCGGGCGAGCGGCTCCTGGTTCACGGCGCCGCCGGCGGAGTCGGGACCGCCGCGGTCCAGCTCGGCCGGGCAGCCGGGGCGGACGTGACCGCCACCGTGCGAAACGAGGAGCTGCGGCCCGGCGTCGAGGCGCTCGGTGCCCGTGCCATCGCGCCCGAGGGCTTCGAGGAGCACGGCGCGTTCGACGTGGTGCTCGAACTCGTCGGCGCGCCGAACCTGGGTGCCAACCTTGGAGCGCTGGCGACCGGCGGCCGAATCGTCGTGATCGGCGTGGGTGGTGGCGCCAAGGCCGAGCTCAACCTGCTCGGCCTGATGAGCAAGCGCGGGCGGATCATGGCGTCGACCCTGCGCGCGCGTCCGCTCGAGGAGAAGGCGGGCGCCATGCGGGCGGTGGAGAAGCACGTCCTCCCGCTCGTCGAGTCGGGCGCGGTGAGGGTGCAGGTGGCGGAGACGTTCCAGCTGGACGAGGCGGAGGCTGCATACGAGCGGTTCGCGAGCGGGGGGAAGTTGGGAAAGATCGTCCTGACGACGTGACCGCCCGGCGCGCGCAGAAGAAGCAGGAGAACCGCGAGAAGCTCGTGAGCGCGGCCCGCAAGGTGTTCGCCGAGAAGGGGCTTGCGACGGCGACGGCGCGAGACATCGTGCGCGAGACAGATCTCGCGTCGGGCACCTTCTACAACTACTTCGACGACAAGGAGGACGCCTTCCGGGCCGTCTTCGACGAGTGGACGGAGGAGGCACGCGCCGCCGCGCGCGAGAAGCGCCTACAGCCCGGCATCAGCCTCGAGCAGCGCATCTACGACGCGTACCACTCGTACTTCGAGCTCGTCGTGGCTGATCCGGAGATGTTCGAGCTCCTGCGGCGCAACGCCGACGCGATCGCAATGATGGGCTCCGAAGACCTATTTGCCTCCGCCGTGCGCGAGTTCGTCGAGGACATGGAGCAGTGGGTGGAGGAGGGGCAACTGCCGGCAGAGATCGAGCCCTGGCTTCCCCACATCGCGCGCTCGCTTGCGGGCGGGGGGTTCCAGATCGCCGCTCACATGGCGGACGAGGGCGCCTCAGACGTGGACGCCACCGCGCGCTTCTGCACCCGGCTCATGCTCGAGGGGCTCCGCGGCGTCGGCTAACGCCCGCGCCTCCATCGGTTTAACCCACAGCTCGTCCACGAGGATCACGATCGCGGCGAGAATGGGGACCGAGACGATCAGCCCGACGGCGCCGAACAGTTGCCCCACCACGATCACCCCGATCGCGATCACCGCCGGATGCAGCTTCACCGTGCGTGACATCACGACCGGGATCGTGATGTAGCTCTCGAACTGCTGAACGCCGATGTAGATCGCGAGCGTGAGCAGCGCCTTGCCGGGGCTGTCGGCGAGCGCGAACAGAACCGCCGGCAATCCGGACGCGAACGCGCCGTAGTAAGGAACGACCGTGAACAGCGCCGCTAGGACAGCCCACAGGATCGCGAAGTCGAGGTCGATGATCGTGAAGCCGACGTAGAGCAACACGCCGGTGACGGTCATGTCGACAACGAGCCCCTGCATCCAGCCGATCCATGAGGTGCGGAGCCGCTCCGCGATCTCGCGCGCTCGCGGGCGATGCGGCGGCGGCACGAGGCTGATCGCCGCGTCGACGAGCGGCCGCGGGTTCGCGGCCATGAAGTAGGCGGTTACGAGTATGAGCGCGAGCGCGCCGACCACGCCGGCGAGGCCGAGCCCGATCGACGTGATCGGCCCGATGAGCTTCTCCGGGTCGTCGACGAAGCCTTGGAGGAAGTCCTGCACCTCGTCGCCGATCTCGCTGCTGTCGGCGCCGGTCAGGTCGTGCACGTCGTCGCCGAGGTCGTCGATGATTCCCGGCACGTCGTCGACGAACTCCTCGACCTCGTCCACGAACGGCGGAATGAGGACAGCGAGCAGCGCGGCGAAGATGCCGAGGGCGCCGACGAGGCCGAGCAGGGCGCCGAAGGCGCGCGGAATCCCCTGCTTTTCGAGCCGTGTCGCGAACGCGCTCAGCGGAATCGCGATCAGCACCGTGATCAGGACGGCGACAACGAGGGTTACGAGCTGCCGGAAGAGCAGCCCAAGCACAAGGAGGCCCGCCGCAAGCAGTATCGCCCGGTAGGCAATCGCTGCGTTGTGGCGGGCCTCACTCATGCTTCTCAGGCTATGCCCGGGTCAGGCCGGACTTAGATCAAGCCGGACTCCTCGAGGTACTCCTTCGCCACCTCCTCCGGCGTCTTCTTGTCGAGGTCGACGCGCGCGTTCAGCTCCGACATGACGTCGTCCGTCATTCCGGCCTGAAGCTGCTCGACGACCTTCTCGATCTCCGGCCCTGCCTCGTCGGCAACTTCCTGCCGCACGTTGAACGTGACGTTGTACGGCGGGAACATCTGCTTGTCGTCGTCGAGCAGGACGAAGCCCTCACGCTGGATCTGCGGGTCGGTCGTGAAGACGATCGACAAGTCGGCCTTCCCGCTGGTGAGCACCTCGTGGCGCAGGTCGATTGCGACGGGCACGAACTTCTTGAAGTCGAGCCCGTAGACCTTCTCCAAGCCGAGCAGGCAGTCCATGCGCTGGCGGCATTCCGGCGTGCCGTACAGGGTCAGGTCCTGATCGACGTCGGCGAGCTCCGAGATCTTCGTGATCCCGAGCTTGTCGGCCGTCTCCTGAGTCATGCCGACCTCGTTCGAGTTCGTGTACGGCGTGGGCGGGTAGGCCACCAGCCCTTCCTTCGCGAACCCTGCCTTCGCGTCCTCGTACGCGGCCTGGGGATCCGTGGGGATCTTGTCCGAGGGCACGCCGAACAGCGAGACCAATTCCGTCCCCGTGTACTCCGGGTACGCGTCGATCTCGCCCTCCTTAGCGGCCTTCAGCGCGACCTTCTCGTCACCGAGGTTGAGCTCCTTGCTGATGTCGAAGCCTGCGGCTTCGAGGCCCTGCGCGTAGATCTCCCCGAGAATCTTCTGCTCGGTGAAGTTCTTCGACCCGACCGTGATCTTCGTGTCGGCGTTCGCGTCGTTGCGCTCGATCTGGCCAGCGGTGTCACCACCGCCTCCGCCGCCATCGTCATCGTCGTCATCCCCGCATGCGCCCAGGGCGAGCGCAGCGAGCAGGACGGCGATGAGGGCGGTTGCGTATCTGACCTGCTTCATCCGTGTCCTCCTTCGTCGTAGTCCCTTTGGTGTCGCGGCGCGCTGGGCGGCCGCTAGCGATAACTCCGTCGCCACGGCCAGGAACGCGACGAGGATGGCCGCGCCGAGCCGTCCGTCGTCACCGTACGTGCTTACGTTGATGATCGGGTCACCGAGTGACAGCACTCCCGCGAGCGGAGCGAGCGTGGCCGTGGCGACCACGTTAACGGCGGAAGTGCGGATTCCGCCAAAGATGAGCGGCACGGAAAGGGGGAATTCGATCCGCCGGACGATCTGCGGCCCGGTCATCCCCATGCCGCGCGCCGCCTCGACGGTATCGCGGTCGACCTGCCTGACCCCCACATAGGTGTTCGTGAGGATCGGCGGCACCGCCAGCAGCACGAGCGCCAGCGTCACGTTCGCGAAGCCCACGCCGAGGTACGCGACGAAGAACGCGATCAGCGCGAGACTCGGAACCGCGCGGCCGACGTTCGACGCGTTGATCGCCAGGAACCCGCCGCGGCCGATGTGGCCGAGCCAGAGGCCGAGCGGGATGGCGGTCGCGCAGGCAATGGCCGTGGCGACGAGGCTGAGCCACATGTGGTCCACCGCGAGGTCGAGGAACTGCGAGCCGCCGACCCGGACGCCCTCGTTCGACTCGCGCGACTGGAAGATCAGCTCGATCGCATCGCCGAAGTCGCTCACGCGCGGCTCCAGGGGGTCACGGCGCGCTGCACCAGGAGAAGGCCGATGTCGAGCGCGACGGCGAGAAGAACGCAGAGGCCTCCCGCCGTGACCACGTTCGACTTGAAGTTGATGTCCGCGAAGATCTGCTCACCCAGTCCGCCGGCGCCGGCGAAGAACGCGAGCGTGGCCAGGCCGACCGTCGTCGTCGCGGCCACCCGCAGGCCGGCCACGATTTCCGGCACCGCCAGCGGCAGCTCCACGCGCCAGAGCAGCTGGCGCGATGTGAGGCCCATGCCGCGGCCGGCGTCCTTCGCTTCCTCGGGGACGTTGTCGAGGCCCGCGAGCGTGTTGCGGAAGAGGATCAGCAGCGTGTAGGAGACGAGGGCGATCAGTGCGGTGGTATTCCCGCGCCCGGTCACCGGCAGCAGGAGGAAGAACGCCGCCACGCTCGGGACCGTGTACAGGATCGCGGTCACGTTGACGATCGGGCCGATCAGCCAGCGGCGACGGTAGGCCACGAGCGCGAGCGCGAACGAGATCGCAAAGCCGATCGCGACGGCGACGATGGTCAGGTAGACGTGATCCCAGAAGGGATCGACGTAGCGGTCGAAGTTGTCCCAGATCCAGTCGGGGCAGAGGCCGTTGTCCGCGACACAGCTCTCGTCGCCCGCACGGTTGTGGATCTGTACCTGGGCGAGGATCACGGCTCTTGTGCGAGCGTGGCGCCGATGATCTCGATCGAGAGGACTCCGGCGACCGCGCCCTGCTTGTCAACCACGGGTGCGTACTGCGTCTCCTGTTCGAGCATCTCCGACAGGGCGTCGCGGAGAACGTCGTCGAGCTCGATCAGAGGCTCGGCACGCGAGCCGCTCAGCCACCGCACGGGCCGTCCGGCTTCGTCCACGACGAGCGGGTAGTCGAGGTCGAACTCACCCGTGGGCGGCTCCTCGCCGTCGCGCACGAGCGGCGCGCGCCACAGGTCGACGTCGCGCACGCGCTCGAGCGAGAGGCGCTTCAGCCCGCGGTCCGCGCCCACGAAGTCCTCGACGAAGGCGTTCGCGGGGTTGCTCAGGAGCTCGGCGGGCGTTGCGTACTGAGCGAGCCGGCCGCCCTTCTGCATCACGGCGATCCGGTCGCCCATCTTGATCGCCTCGTCGATGTCGTGGGTGACGAACACGACCGTCTTGCGAATCTCCTGTTGGAGGCGGAGGAACTCGTTTTGGAGGCGCTCGCGGTTGATCGGGTCGATGGCGCCGAACGGCTCGTCCATGAGCATGAGCGGCGGGTCGACCGCGAGCGCCCGCGCGACGCCGACGCGCTGGCGCTGGCCGCCGGAGAGCTGTGACGGGTAGCGGTCGCGCGTCTCGGCGGGGTCGAGCGAGACGAGCTCGAGCAGCTCGTCCACGCGCGCGGTGATCCGCTGCTTGTCCCAACCGAGCAGTCGCGGGACCGTTGCGACGTTGCCGGCCACGGTCATGTGCGGGAAGAGGCCGACCTGCTGGATCGCGTAGCCGATCTCGCGGCGAAGCTCGGCGGGCCTGCGCTCGGTGACGCTCTTGCCGTCGAGCCGGATGTCGCCGTCCGTGATCTCGATCATGCGGTTGACCATCCGCATCGCGGTGGTCTTCCCGCAGCCGGAAGGCCCGACCAGCACGCAGATCTGGCCCGCGGGCACCTCGAGGGAAAGGTGGTCCACAGCCGGCTCGGTCGAGCCGGGATAGACCTTCGTCGCCTCCCTGAATTCAAGGGTCGCGGCCTCCAAGGCCGCGACCCTAACCAACCAGTGGCAGCGCGCCTAGCCGAGTCGCTCGACGAGCATGGCCTCGCCCTGGCCACCGGCGACGCACATCGTCTCGAGGCCGATCGTCTTGTCGTCGGTCTCCAGGCCGTTCAGGAGCGTGGTCATGATCCGCACGCCGGTCATGCCGAACGGGTGCCCGAGCGCGATCGCCCCGCCGTGCGGGTTCATCTTCTCGAGCGGGATGTTGCACTCGGCCATGATCGGGATGACCTGCGCGGCGAACGCCTCGTTCAGCTCGACGATGTCGACGTCGTCGATCGTCATGCCGGCGCGCTCGAGCGCCTTGGGGATCGCCCCGATCGGCGCGACGCCCATGTACTCGGGCTCGTTGCCGAAGGTCGCCGCGGTGATGATCCGCGCGCGCGGCTTGAGGCCGAGCTCCTTCGCCTTGTCGGCTGACATGACGATCGCCGCGGCCGCGCCGTCGTTGAGCGGGCACGAGTTGCCGGCCGTGACCTTGCCGTCCTCGCGGAAGGCCGGCGGCAGCTGCGACAGCTTCTCGAGCGTCGAGCTGGCTCGCGGGCCGTCGTCCTTCGCGACCTCGGTGCCGTCAGGAGTGGTGACGGGAACGATCTCGCGGTCGAAGAAGCCGTCCTCCTGCGACTTGACGGCGAGCTCCTGGGACCGCTGCGCGTACTTGTCCATCTCCGCGCGGCTCACCTCGTAGCGGTCGGCGACGTTCTCCGCCGTCAGGCCCATGGAGATGTACGCGTTCGGCTGCCCCGACTCCTTGCCCTGGAGCTTCTCGTTCTGGTCCGCCTCGCCCGCGGCCTCCTGGCGCTCGTTGTACTGGCTCACGAACTCGACTCCCGCGGCGATGTAGGTGTCGCCCTGGCCCGCGACCACATTGTTCGCGGCGATCCGGATCGCGTCGAGCCCGGACGCGCAGTAGCGCGAAACCGTGGACCCGTTGGTCGTCTCGGAGAGCTTCTCGGACAGCAGCACCATGATCCGGCCGATGTTGAACGCCTGCTTGCCCTGCGGCAGGCCGCAGCCCGCGATCACCTCCTCGACCGAGTCCGGGGCGACGTCGGGGTTGCGCTCGAGGAGCTGGTCGATCACGTACGCGCCCGTCTCGTCCGGGCGAAGCTGGGCGAGCGAGCCCTTGAAGGCGCGCCCAACCGGCGTGCGGACGCTGTCGACGATCACTGCTTCAGGCATTGAGAGAGTCTCCTTGGCGGCTTACGTGGGCCCGACACACTACGGAACGAGAATCAGCTTCACGTGCGGGGAGGCAGCCTGGCGCTCCCATGCCTCCGCCACGTCGTCGAGTGGGATCTCCTCGTGCTCGACCGTCAGTCGCCCCGCCGCGGCGTAGTCGCACATCGCGCGGTAGGCCGCTTGCTTGACCTCGGGCGGCGTGAGCGCGTTCGCGTGACCGTGCACCTGCAGCGCCTTGCCGCGCACGACGCCCGAGTCCAGCGTGGCCTGCGCGCCCGCGGACTGGCCGAGCACGACGAGGCGCCCGTTCGCGTTCATCGCCTCCGTGGCGGCGGCCGTGTGCTCACCCCACAGCGGGTCGAGCACCACGTCGATCCCTCCGCCGCCCGCCTCGCGCAGCTCGTCGGCCGTCGCCGGCAGCCGCACGTGAGCGTCCGCATCCACCGCCGCCAGCTTCTCCGGGTCGCGGCCGGCCGCGATCACCCGGCCCGCGCCCAGCAGCCTCGCCGCCTGCACGCCGATCTGGCCGACCACTCCGGTGGCGCCCAGGATGAGAACCGTCTCGCCCTGATCGACGCGCGCGCGATTGGCCAGTGGGACCCAGGCGGCGATGCCGGCCACTCCGAGGCAGCCGGCGACGGCGTCGTCGACCCCGTCGGGCAGCTCGACGGCCCGCTCGAGGTGGACGACTGCGCGGTCGGCCATCGAGCCGTCGCCTAGGTACCCCGCGCCCGTCTCGAACCACAGCCGCGCGCCGTCGCCCGTGCGCCCGACGCCCTCGACACCAGGTATGTAAGGCGCGTTCGGCGGGCCGGCGTAGAAGCGCCCGGCAGCGATCGAGAGGTCGACCGGGTTGATCGGCGCAGCCGTGATGTCGACCACGACGTCGCCGTCAGGTTCGGGATGGTCGGTGATCAGCTCCGGCGCCGCCCCGGCCTCCCGGATCAGCGCCGCACGCATCAGCGCGGGGGCATGCGGAGCGCGCCGTCGAGCCGGATCGTCTCGCCGTTCAGCATCTGGTTCTCGGCGATGTGGCATGCGAGGACGGCGAATTCGCGCGGATTGCCGAGCCGCGGCGGGAACGGGATGCCCTTGCCCAGCGCCTCCCGCTGGTCCTCGGGCAGCGCCGCCAAGAGCGGCGTGTCGAACAACCCCGGGGCGATCGTGTTCACGCGAATGCCGCGGCCCGCGAGGTCGCGCGCGGCCGGCAGCGTCAGAGCCGCAACGCCGCCCTTCGACGCGGAGTAGGCGGTCTGCCCGATCTGGCCGTCCCAGGCGGCGATCGACGCCGTCATCACGACGCACCCGCGCTCGCCACGCTCGTCCGGGTCGTTCTCGTTCATCGCGGCCGCACCGAGGCGGAGCACGTTGTACATGCCGATCAGGTTCACGCGGATCACGGTCTCGAACGGCTGTAGGTTGGCCGCGCCCTGCTTGCCCACCGTCTTCTCGGCCCAGCCGATCCCCGCGCAGCCGAGGACGAAACGCAGCTCGCCGAACGCCTCGACCGCACCGTCGACAGCCGCCGCAACGGATCCCTCGTCCGTGACGTCGGCCTCGAACGCAACCGCGGCGTCGCCGAGCTCCTCGGCGAGCGCGCGCGCCTTGTCGGCGTCACGGTCCACGATCGCCGCCCTGCCGCCGCGCGCGACGATCTCGCGCACGGTCGCTCCACCGAGTCCCGACGCGCCACCGGATACGAGCGCTGCCCTTCCGTGAAGATTCATGGGGCGTGGAGACTATTCGCGACGACGCGCGAGGCTCAGCCCGAACGCGCCGTCGGTGAAGAACCGCTCGAGCTGGAAGCCCGCCTCGCCGAGCTCGCGCTCGATCCGCGCGGGCGTGAACTTCGCGCTGATCTCGGTTCGGATCTCCTCGCCCTCGGAGACGTCGACGTCGAGCCCGGCACCGGGGATCGACACGAGCTGGTGCGAGAGCGCGCGCAGGCGCATCTCGATCCACTCGTTCTGTGCGTCGAAGAACGCGACGTGCTCGAACGCCTCAGGATCGAAGTCGGCGCCGAGCTCGCGGTTCAGCACGTGAAGCACGTTGCGGTTGAACTCGGCGGTGACGCCGGCGTCGTCGTTGTACGCCGCCTCGATCGCGGCCGCGTCCTTGACCAGGTCGGTCCCGAGTAGCAGCCACTCGCCGAGGCCGGCTAGCCGCTCGAGCAGCATCGAGCGCTCGAGGGGATAGAAGTTTCCGACCGTCCCGCCAAGGAAGGCGGTCAGCCTCGCGCGTCCCGGCGGGACCATCTCGAGGTGCGACTCGAAGTCGCCGACGACGCCGTGCAGCGCGGCGTGCGGGAAGGCCTCCTCGAGCAGCTCGATGCACTCCCGCACGACGGTCTCCGAGCAGTCGAACGGGATGTACGCGCGCAGCCGCCCGCGTCCTGCCATCGCGTAGAGCAGCGCGCGCGTCTTCGACGCCGTCCCCGACCCGAGCTCGACGAGCTCCTCCGCTCCCGTGACCTCCGCGATCTCCGGCGCATGGCGGTTCAGGAGCTCGCGCTCGGATCGCGTGGGGTAGTACTCGGGCAGCGTCGTGATCTGCTCGAAGAGCTCAGAGCCGCGCGCGTCGTAGAAGTACTTGGGCGGGATCTCCTTCAGCGGCAGCTCCATCCCGTGCCGCACGTCCGCGGCGAGCGAGTCGAGCGCGCCGCCCTCGAGATGGCTCTCGATCACGCCGCGCATCTGAACCCCGCGAAGATCTGCCGCCGCGCCGGGAGGTCCCAGTTGCGGAAGCGGTTGTCGACTACCCGCGGGCGCGTCGCCCACGAGCCGCCGCGCAGGACGCGGTAGCCCTTTCCGAAGAAGACCTCCGAGTACTCGCGGTAGGGGTGAGCGCGGAACCCTGGGTACGGCCCGAACTCCGTGCTCGTCCACTCCCACTGGTCGCCGATCATCCCGAGCGCTCCACACGGCGAGCCCGCGTCGGGGTAGGCGCCCGCCGCGGCTGGCCCGCACGCGGTCTGGTCGAGGTTCGCGAGCGCGGGCGTTGGGCCGGCCGCGCCCCATGGGTAGCGGTACGACTCGCCGGTGGCGGGATCCCACGCGGCGGCCTTCTCCCACTCGGCCTCCGTGGGCAGGCGCTTGCCGCGGAAGCGCGCGTAGGCGTCCGCCTCCTCCCACGACACATGCACGACGGGGAGCCGGGGGTCGGGCGCCGTCCCGTTCCAGTGGAGCGGCTCGTCGGCGCCGTCGGCTTCCATGAACTCGATCCAGTCGCCCACGGTGACGGGCAGCCGGTCGATCTCGAACGCCGGCAGTTCGACGACGTGCCGCGCGCGCTCGTTGTCATACGCGAAGCCGTCTGCCGGCGAGCCCATCTCGAACGGGCCGGCCGCGACCGCGACCATGTCGGGCCCGGGCGGCGGGTCGGCGGCTCTGGC
>Ga0111538_10004322_pt1 | contig 19784 bp, 14 predicted proteins | sample SoiMethybrSBSTD1_FD_79669 | JGI IMG/M metagenome (GOLD analysis project Ga0111538, IMG submission 79669) | Bulk soil microbial communities from a Populus tree surrounding site in Tennessee, USA - Soil MetaG P. TD hybrid SBSTD1 (version 2)... | ecosystem: Environmental > Terrestrial > Soil >...
CCATCAGCCTTCGTAGCCGGTCTGGCCCCGATATCGACCAGCGCATCCGGCTGGAACAGGAGGGAGTGCGGTTCGACGCCGGCGGTCGGGTCGCGTTAGGTACGTTCGGCTGGCGACCGCGGTGACCGCCTTGCGACGGAGGGTTATCTTGGACTCCATGCGCTCCCCAACGATACGAAAGCTGGGTTCGCTGCTTTACGGAGTCCTTGTCTGCCTGACGAGCGCAAATCCTGCGCGCGCGCAGGATTCGACATGGACGCAGCCGTTCCCGCCATTCCGGATCGCCCAGGACCTGTACTACGTCGGCAGCCGCGGGCTCGCCAGCTATCTGGTGACGACCTCCCAGGGGCACATTCTCATCAACAGCAACCTCGAAGCCAGCGTCCCGATGATCCGCGCGAGCATCGAGCAGCTCGGCTTCAAGTTCAATGACGTGAAAATCCTGCTCATCAGCCACGCGCACTGGGATCACAACGCCGGAAGCGCGCTCGTTCAGCGGCTGACGGGCGCGCAGTACATGGTCATGGAGGGCGACGTCGAAGTCGTCCGATCGGGTGGCCGAACTGACTTTCAGTATGGCGGCAGCCAGGACTATCCGCCCGCGCGGGTCGACCGTGTGCTGCGTGACGGCGATGAGGTCAGGCTGGGCGGCGCCGTGCTTGTCGCGCGCCTCACGCCGGGTCACACCCGGGGATGCACGACCTGGACGATGAAGATCCACGAAGGAGATCGCGACCGGAACGTGGTCATCATCGGCAGCCCTAACGTGAACGCCGGCTACAAGCTGGTTGGCAACACGGCGTATCCACGCATTGCCGACGACTTCGAGAAAACATTCCAGGTCCTCGAGGCGCTGCCGGTGGACTACTTCCTCGGTGCGCACGGTAGCTACTACAACCTCGAGGCGAAATACGCGCGACTAGCGCAGGGAGGGGCGTCGCCATTCATCGATCCCGAGGGATATCGTGCCTACGTCGAGGATCGTGAGCGCGCCTTTCGCGCCGAGTTGGCAAGGCAGAAGAAGTAACGTCTTCAACAGGAGCAACACGTGTCACTGACTGGTGAAAGCCTGGATGCCTCGCTGACCGTCTCCGATCTCGTGCGGAGCGTGGCGTGGTACGTGGATGTCCTTGGCCTCGAGGTCGACCGGCGACACGAACGCGAAGGCAAGTTGATCGCGGTTTCCCTCAAGGGCGGCTCGATCCGGCTCCTGCTCGCACAGGACGACGGGGCGAAGGGATTCGATCGGGTCAAGGGCGAAGGCATGTCGCTGCAGATCACGACGCGCCAGGACGTGGACGCGATCGCCGCATCCATCAAGGCTCAGGGCGGCGTCCTCGACACCGAGCCCACGACGTTTCCGTGGGCGCGCGCGTTCCGGTTGCGCGATCCGGACGGGTTCCGGTTCACGATTTCGTCAGTGCCGACGCGCTAGGCCGGCCGGACTCGAACCAGAAGCATTCGCGTCCAGGAAGCATTTCTCGAGGTTGCGGCATCGAAGGTGTACAAGACCACCTCGAGCCGGATGATGCCATGCCACTCTCGCGAAATACGCTCGCGCTCGCACTGATTCTTGCTGCTCCGCTGAGCCGCAGCATCGATCGCACGCTCTCGGACCCATCCGTGCAGTACACGTTGCGTGTCGATTCCGCGGATCTCTCGGCGTTCGCCGTCGAAATGCGCGTGCGAAATGCTCCCGACTCGTTCGAGATCGCGATGAACGCGCATCCCGAATATGACGACAAGTACTGGCGCTACCTGCGGGACATGCGTGTCGAGTCGCCGCGTGGCGGGGCATCGATCACTCGAGCGGATAGCGCACGGTGGCGTGTTCATGCACCCGGCGGAGAAGCGACGATTCGTTATCGCATCGTGCTCCCAACGCCTCCGGAAGCACCGCGAGCTGCGTGGCGCCCGTTTCTGTCGTCGAGCGGTGGGCTCGTCGGCGGTCCCCATGCATTCCTCTACCTCGTTGGCCACACGAGCATTTCGTCGCACGTGTCGCTCGACATTCCCGCGAACTGGAGGGTAGCGACGGGACTCGAGCCCACTTCCGACCAGCGCGTTTTCTACGCGGCATCCGCGGACGAGCTGGTCGAAGGACCGTTGTTCGTCGGCCAATTCAGCGATTGGCGTTTCGACGTGCAGGGCGTGCCGCACCGCGTGGTGTACTGGTGGTCACCGCGCGCGACACCGTTTGATTCGGTCACGTTCGTTCGGAACCTGCGGGGTGTCGTCGAGGAGGCGGTGAAGGTCTTCGGCCGCGCGCCGTGGCGCGAATACACGTTCGTCTTCCAGGACGACGCGTACGGCGGCCTGGAGCACCCGAACGCTGTCACGTTAGGCGCTCCTTCCGCGGACCTCGCCCGTGACCCGAACGCATACCTTCGCGAGAGCGCGCACGAGTTCTTTCACGCGTGGAACCTGATGCGCATGCGGCCGGTCGAGTACCGCACCGTCGATTGGAAGCCCCAACCGCCGACGGCGGGTCTCTGGTTCAGCGAAGGGCTCACGATCTTCTACTCGGATCTCCTGATCCGGCGTTCCGGGATCGCCCTCCGTGATTCGACGCGCGCGGCGCACCTGGGATCCATCCTGGCCCGCTACATCAACCAGCCGGGCAATTCGCGCCTGTCGGCCGAACGCGTGAGTCGCGCGGCGTACAATGCGGAACCCGATGCCCTCGGCGACTATTCCGCCAGCACGCACCTCCAGGGCGAAGTGATCGGCGCGATGCTCGATTTCATGATCCGCTCCGGCAGCGATGGACGCCGCAACATCGACAACCTGATGCGGCTCGTCCACGAGCGACACAATCCGTCGACGCGTGGGTTCACTGGTGCGGACATCGAGCGCGCAACGGAGGAATTGTGCGCGTGCGACGTGACGCCGTTCTTCGATGCCCACGTGCGTGGAAACGCGCCGATCGATTACAACCGTTACCTCGGATTGGTCGGGTTGAAGGCCGACGTGACCACGTCAGCGGCGCGCGATCGCGAGGGCAGGGCAGTGGTCGATGTCGGCGTGTGGGCGTACAACGCCAGTGCGGATAACTCACTTCGCCTGCGGATCTCCAGTCCTGAAAACACCTGGGCGCGCGCCGGCCTGCATACCGGGGATCGTATCTATTCGGTGAACGGTGAGGCGGTTTCGACGTGGCTCGCCTTCAGGCCCTATCTGGCGCGGCTGCGTGTGGGCGACACGCTGCGATTGGAGACCGAGCGCTCGGGCCGGCGAGTCGTGGTGCCGGTGGTGGGCGTACAGCTCACACAGGCCGTCGTAACCGTCTCTCGCGTACCGGACGTTTCCGAGCGTATCGCGCGCCTTCGTGCGGCATGGGAGGGAAGCCGCTAGCTTGGAGCGCATCCGCCCGCCCGAGGCGACGTCACGCTCACCCGCTCTCGTCCCAGCCGTATCGTCGCGGTGACACTCGGCCTGTCGCTGGCCGGGATAGTCTTCGGCGGGCTCGCCGGCGTCGTGGCGCTGACGATCAACCTGCTGCTAACGGACGGATTCGGTCTTCACGCGGTTCCCGCCGTGTATGCGGTCGCGGCCACGTTAGGCGCCATGCTCGGCGCCGTCTGCGCGCCGCTGGCCGGTTGGCTCTTGTTGCGATACGTCCCGCTGGGGCGCGCGTTCGCGGGCCTGACGATCGGTGCCGTGATCGGCGGCGTGATCGGCTGGTTTCTTCCGCGATCCATCGCGAATGGTGACGCGCTCCTGATCGCCGCCGCTCTTGGCGCCCTCAGCGCAGCCGTGACCATGCGCGTCTGGCACAGGCGCGTGATCGCCGGAGACGAGAAAGAGAAGATCCTCGAAAGGCCCTGAGCCGGCCTCGTTAGGCTGCGTAGCTGCGCAGCGTTCCCGGCGACGGCCGCGTGTGCTCGCATGAATATTCCATGAACGTCCAACTGGCGGACTGTGCCATTCGGGCCAGCCCGTCCATTTCGAGGACGGACTGCACTTGACGAGGTGACCAGTCGCGCGCACGATGGCGTTGGTCACAGCGAGCCAAATCCCCAGTGCCGCTGTCGATCACCCCCTCCTCAGGTCCCCTCAGTCCCACCAGGGAGGTCACATGAGAGTGCGCACGTTGGATCCGCGGGCACTGCTCGCGGCGCTGTTCGGCGCGACGGTCGGCACGGCCGCAACTGCCGCCGCACAGCAGGGATCACTCCTCGTAAAGGTGGTCGATGCAACCACCAGCGCCCCCGTTGAACAGGCGCAAGCATTCATTGTCGGGACCACGACGGGTGGCCTGACCAATGCGGAGGGGCGCTTCCTCTTCCGCGTCATCCCGGCCGGCGTGCGAGTGGTGCGTATCGTGCGCGTCGGCTACGCGGAACAGAAAAAGCAGCTCGAGATCCACAGCGGCCAGCAGTCAGAAGTCGAATTCCGCCTCCAGCAGCTCGCGCTGAGCATCGATCCCGTCGTCGTGACGGCGACCGGCGCCACGAGGCGAATCGAACTGGGCAACGCGGTGACGACGCTGTCGGTTGCCGACAAGATCGACCTGATGCCGGTCAAGAACATGGCCGACCTGATGGTGGGCAAGGCGGTCGGGGTCCAGATCCTGCCGGCGAACATGACCGGCGGCGGCAGTCGTGTGCGGATTCGTGGCACGAGCTCACTCTCGTTGTCGAACGACCCGATCTACGTGATCGACGGCATTCGCATGACGAGCAATCGGGCCGATGCCACGATCGGAGTCGGCGGAACTTCGCCGAGCCGAGTCAATGACATCAGTCCCGAGGAGATCGAGAACGTAGAGATCGTGAAGGGGCCGTCGGCCGCGACGCTGTATGGAACGGACGCCGCCAACGGCGTCATCGTCATCACCACGCGAAAGGGTCGCGCGGGCCGCTCGGCATGGACCTTCTTCAGCGAAGTCGGCTCCATTTCCGACAACAACACCTATCCAACGCAGTATTCCATCCTCGGACACACCGCGGCGAATCCCTCGACGCAGATTCGGTGCTTCCTCAAGGACGTTGCGGCCGGTTCCTGCATCAAGGACAGCACGACGGCGCTCAATGTCTTTGCGGATCCCGAGACGACGCCGATATCCAACGGCTATCGCAACCTGTTCGGCCTGCAGCTCATGGGCGGCACCGAAACGGTCCGGTATTTCGTGTCCGGCGACGTGGAGAACGAAACGGGCGTCTTCGAGCTTCCGAAATTCTCGAGGGCGTACTTCGACTCGGTCGGCACGGACGTGCCGGCGGAATGGAAGCGGCCTAACGTGCTGGGGAAGGCTTCCTTCCGGACGAACCTCAACATGACCGTCAGTCCGCAGCTCGACCTCGCGCTGCAGTCCAGCTTCATCCGCCTGAACCAGCGGCTTCCGCAGGTCGACAACAACGTGAACAGCTTCTGGTACAACGGCAGCATGGGTCCGGGCTGGAAGGGCGCCGGTCCTGGCTATACCGGCATCGGTTCCGTCGGACAAAAGCTGAACGGCTATGCATTCGCGACCCCGGCCGAAATATTCCAGGACGAAGTCGATTACAACATCCAGCGGTTCATCGGTGGCACCAACGGTGATTGGCGACCGACGTCCTGGCTCAATAGTCGTGTCGATGTTGGAGTCGACCTGACGAATCGCGTTGAGACGGAGCTCTGCCGCTTCCAGAACTGCGCGGACTTCGGAACGCAACGGCTTGGCTCGGCGCGCGACGCGCGCACCAACCTGCGAAACGTCACGGCGAACGTACTCACCACGGCGTCACGCCAGTACCGCCAGTGGCTCGGGCTCAAGGGGACTGTCGGGCTCCAGTACGTCAACTACACGGATATCCGCAACAACGCGCAAGGCCAGCAGCTCCCGCCTGGCGCGCAGACACCCGGATCGGGCACGGTCCAGAGTGCATCATCCGGAACGACGTTGACGCGCACGCTGGGGATGTTTGTCGAGGGAGCGGCCGACATGAACGATCGACTGTTCCTCACCGCCGCCCTGCGTACCGACCAGAACAGCGCCTTCGGCAGCAATTTCCAGCGCGTCTACTATCCCAAGGCGTCGCTGTCATGGGTGGTGTCGGACGAGTCGTTCTTCCCGCGTCCGAACTGGCTGAATTCCCTCCGCCTGCGGACGGCGGTTGGATCGTCGGGCGTGCAGCCGGGGCCTAACGATGCGCTCCGGACATTCTCCGTCGTCACGACGAACATCGGAAACACCGACATCAGCGGCCTTCGCAGCGCGGCCCTCGGCAACCAGGATCTGAAGCCGGAGAAGGCCACGGAGTGGGAAGGCGGTCTCGAGGCGCACCTGATCAACAGTCGCGTGGGCGTCGACCTCACGTATTACAACAAGACGTCCAAGGACGCGCTCATCAGCCTGACGATCGCTCCATCCGCCGGGTCGTCGTCGGCGAACCTGCTCACGAACCTTGGATCGGTGAGGAACTCCGGCCTGGAGGGGCAGGTGACGGCGAACCTCGTCGACATGCCACGGATGACCTGGGACATGACGCTCTCCGCGTCGCGGAACAGCAACGAGCTGGTCTCGCTGGGCACGGATGCTAGCGGACGTCCCATTCCGCCGATCATCGGCAACACCATCAGGCAGATAGAAGGATATCCGTTGAACGGGTACTGGCAGCGCCCCTTCACGTTCGACGACGCCAACGGTGACGGCATCATCGTCCCCTCGGAAGTCACCGTCGACACCGGCTTCGTCTTCCTGGGCTACTCGCAGCCGCGGAACGAGGTCTCGATCTCCAACACCCTCGACCTGTACCGCGGGCGCATTCGCATCAACGCACTGGTTGATCACAAGGGTGGATACGTGGTGCTCAACTCGGAGCAGCAGTTCCTCTGCCAGCAGGCGCCCGGGTGCAAGGGCCTGACGAGCTACGACGCGACGTTGTGGGAACAGGCCCGCGCGATCGCGCAGCGGTTCACGCCTGTGCTCTCGCAGACGGGTTACATCGAGGACGCGAGTTTCTGGCGCATCCGCGAAGTCTCGCTGACGTACACGCTGGCCTCGTCGCTGGCCCAGCGCCTCCGTTCGCGCGACGTCAGCATCACGCTAGCGGGACGGAACCTGAAGGTCTTCACCAACTGGACGGGTGCGGATCCCGAGCAGAACTACAGCCAGGGAGACACACAGAACACGCTGCTCACCGCCGGACCGGCGACGTATTACACGGTCCGCGTCACGATTCGAAACTGACCACCGCGGAGAACCTCACCATGCGAACCAACGTTGCCTGGCGTGGACTGGCCGCGGGGCTGTTTGCAGCGGTCATGATGGCCACCACCGGATGCGAGCGAATTCGTGAGGACCTGCTCGCCGCCGACGATCCTGACATCATCAACCCGAAAACCGTGACAACCGCCGAAGCGGCTGATGCCCTGCGGATCGGCGCCCTGGCGCGCTTCCGTTCGGCGACTGCCGGCGGCGAAGGGCCGTGGCAGGATGGCGGCCTGCTGGTGGACGAATGGAAGTCGAGCAACACGTTTTTCCAGCATAACGAGACAGACCAGCGACAGGTGCAGGAAAGCAACTCGGTCATCCAGGGCATGTTGCGCGACGTCTACCGGGCGCGCACCAATGCCAGGGAAGCCATTCTTGCGCTGGAGCAGTACAAACCGGACCCGGTGGCGAATATCGGTCAGATGTACTTCGTCATCGGATTCTCCGAGCTGATGCTGGCCGAGAACTTCTGCAATGGCACTCCGTTGGGAGATGCGTCCACGGGAGCGCCGACGTATGGCCCGCCACTGACGAACGCGGAAGTGTACGCGATTGCGGTTGCGCATTTAGACACGGCGCTTGCGAACTCGGCCGGCAGCGACACGCTTTCGGTGTCCGTGCGCCACGCGTCCGCGATCGGCAAGGCGCGCGCGTTGCTCGGACTGGCCAAGTTTACCGAGGCAGCGGCGGCGGTGGCGGCGGTACCCAGCACCTACCAGTGGCGCGTGACGTTTTCGCTCACCGCCGGCAGCAACAACCTGTGGAGCCTGAATACCAGTGCGAAGCGCTTCACGGTTGGCGACAGCTTCGATGTTGGGGGTATCATCACGAACGCGCTGCCATTCGCATCTGCCGGCGACCCACGAATTCCCGTCACCGGAACGTCGGGCGGCACTTCGCCAGCGGGGAAGGGATTCGACACGTTCACGAACTTCGTCTTCCAGCGCATCTGGGGACGCACGGATCCAGCGCCCGTTGTCTCGGGGCTGGATGCGCGCCTGATCGAGGCGGAAGTGAAGCTGAAGGTGAACAACGACATCGCGGGCATGGTGAGCACCCTCAATGCGCTGCGGGCGACGGCGCAGAACCTTGGCGCCATCAGTTCACCCGTGATGACGGCGCTGCAGAATCCGACCAACATGGATGCCGCGACCAGGCTGTACTTCCGCGAAAAGGCATTCTGGACGTTTGGTCGCGGACAGCGGCTCCCTGACCTGCGCCGACTCGTCAGGCAGTACGGCTACACGCAGGACCAGGTCTTCCCGACCGGCCAGTTCTTCAAGGGTGGGAACTACGCCGCCGACGTCAACCTGCCGGTCACCGTCGACGAGTTGAACAACCCGGACTTCAAGGGCTGCCTCGATCGCAAGGCCTGAGTTCCAGGATAAGGAGGCAGGTGCGCGGCCCGGATCGATTCAAGGTCCGGGCCGCTGTTGCGTCCGCGAATAGCGCGCGAGATTGTCCTCGAGTGACGGGAACGATCAGACAGGGGTGCTCAATGGAACGTCGCGCGTTCATTACGACCGTCGCCGCGTCGTCCGCGGCGGCCGCACTCGGCGAGATTTCGTCCGAAGCGGCACAAGGGCAAGCTCCGAAGCCCACGAAGATCACGCTCCTGGGCACGGGCACTCCGGCGCCATCCCTCGAGCGCGCGGGTTCTGGCTACCTCATTGAAGTCGGCAACGACCGCATCATCTGGGATCACGGTCCCGACGCACACCATCGCCTGCTCCAGAGCGGTCATCGCGCGATCGACATCACGCACGCGTTTTTCACGCACCTGCATTACGACCATTGCATGGACTATGGACGGCTTGTCCTGCAGCGGTGGGATCAGGGCGCGGACAAGATTCCGGAGCTCGAGGTCTACGGCCCGCCGCCGATCGCCAGGATGACACAGCAGCTCTTCGGCGAAGACGGGATCTACGGTCCCGACATCCGCGCGCGCATCGAGCACCAAAGCAGCGTCGACACGTTCCGTGCGCGTGGTGGGACGGTGCCCAGGAAACGACCGGCACCACGCGTCCGCGAGATACACGCCGGTGACGTCATCGAGGGGACGGGCTGGAAGGTGAGGACAGGAAATGCCATCCATGTCCAGCCGTACCTCGAGTGTCTGGCGTTCCGGCTCGATGCCCCGGACGGCTCGTTATGCTATACTGGCGACAGCGGCTCCTCGGACGACATCGTCGAGCTGGCGCGCGGTTGCGACGTGCTGATTCACATGAATCACTACTTCAGCGGAACGGCACCGTCTCCTGCCTATCGAGCCGCCTGCGGGAATCACAAGGACAACGCGCTCGTCGCGCAGCGCGCCGGCGTGAAGACCCTCGTCCTCACGCACTTTCTGGCGCAGATCGATCATCCGCGCATCCGCGAGCAGATCGTCCACGAGATTCAGCAGGTGTTCACCGGGAAGGTCGTCTGGGGCGAAGATCTGATGGGGCTCACGTTTGCGGGCTCGACGATCGCCAGCATCGAGGGCTATTGAGTCGTTAGGTCCGGCCCGAGCCATACGCGATGACGTGCTCAGCCACACACGGCATGCACGTGTTCGCATGACTAGGCGCGAGACCGATAGCGGACTTGCGAGCCGGCCCCGCAAAGGTGTTAAGCTAGGCGAGCGCGGACGGCCGAACGTGGTCCGGTGATGGGTGCCGCGCACCAGCCGTCCCCCCGTCGTGCAACTGTCGCTGCTGTCGCCCGGCTTCCTCAGCCTTGCGCTGATTGCCGTCTTTGTGCTTCCCGCGCTGCGCGGAAGCCTGCGACAGTTTGCGTTTATCGCGATCAATCTCGCCTTCCTCTGCGTGGTGCTGCTGGGGCCCGCGAGCGCCGTCGTGATCGTTCTCTTCGCCCTGCTTGGCTACGGGCTCGCGTGCGCGGCGGCGGGACAGCGTCGCGACCGGCTCGTGCCTGCGCTGGTGCTGTGCGTGGGCCTGTTCGTCTGGCTTCAGCGCTACGACTTCCTGCAGTTGCTGCTGCCTGACGCGGCGTTTCCTCGCTTCGTGACGACGATCGGCCTCAGTTTCCTCTTCTTCAAGGTCGTCCACGTCATCGTCGACTCCTACAGCGGCACCCTCGGCCCGCTCGAGCTGATGACATACCTGAACTACAGCCTGAACTTCGCGACGTTCGCGATGGGTCCGATCCAGCGCTTTCAGGACTATCGCGCGCAATGGGAAGGCATCGAGCCGGCGCTTCCCGATCGCTTCGAGCCGCACCTGGACGCCGTCGTGCGGATCCTCCTGGGGATGGTGAAGGTGTACGTGCTGGCTCCATGGTTCGAGAAGTTCGCCCTGCGACCCGACACCAACCTGCTCGACCTCAACCTGACGGGCTTCATCGTCCAGTGCTACACGTTCTGGATCTATCTCTTCCTGAATTTTTCGGGCTACTGCGACGTGGTGATCGGCATCGGCAGCCTGTTCGGCGTGCGGCCGCCCGAAAACTTCAACAAGCCATACCTGGCGAGGAACATCACCGAGTTCTGGCTGCGCCAGCATCGGTCGCTGACGCTGTGGCTCACGGACTACGTCTTCACGCCGGCCTACCGGAAGTCGCTCTCGACGCCATGGCTGGCGCGGCACAAGCTGCTCGCGATCAACCTGAGCCTCATGCTCACGATGCTCGTCTCGGGGCTGTGGCACGGGACGACCTTCAGCTTCCTGCTGTTCGGACTGGCGCACGGACTGTGGTTCGTCGTCTATCGCACGTGGGATCAGTTACTGCAACGCCGGCTGGGAAAGCAGGCGGTCCGGCACCTCAGGGAGCACTGGCTCACGCGCGCCGCGGGCGTGTTCCTCACGTTCAACGCGACCGCGTTCACGTTCGTGTTCTTCCGGATCAGTCCCGAGGTGCTGCTGAAGACGTTTCGCGCGATGGTGTCCGCATGAGCCAGGCGCCGCGAATTGCACTCAAGGTGTCGTGGATGGCGGTGCTCATCCTGCTGCTGGCAATGTTCGGGCGGGAGGTGGTCGGGTTTGTCTACACGGGGTTCTAGCGGTTCCAGGGTCCGTCATTCGCTCGCGGCGTTAGGCGTCCTGGCGGCGACGGTGCTGGCAGTGTGCGGCGGACTCGAGTGGCTCGCGCGACGGGGCGAGGCATCGGGCCAGGCCTATCCGTACAAGTGGGAGGATTGGCTCCGGTATTTCGTGCCTGCCCTCTGGAGCGATCACGGCCGGCCATCCCTCATGCTGACTGGCCCCTCGACCGCTCGCGAGAACTTCCTGATGGAGGACTTCGCTCGCGCCTTTCCATTGTTTCACGTGGCTCCGGGCGCGATGAGCCTTGGAACGCTCCGTGACGTGACGGCCGGCCTCGAATATGTCGAACGCGAATATGGACGCGCGGCTCTGCCCTCGGTCATCGTGTTGGGGATCTCCCCGCGTTTCCTGGCGGAGATACCCGACGATCGCCCGTTTTCCAGGGCGCTGGCTCGTTATGGACGGCACCTAGGTCCGCTCGCCGACTCAATGTCGGCCTTCGGATTGTCGCAAAAAAGCGTGTTCGACGGCGTCCTGGACAATGCTCGATTCCGGTTGACACGACAGGCGGAGCGATATCGCACCGCCTTTGCCTGGCTGGCGACGAAACTGGTCTCGCCCCGGGCGAGTGCGCGGGTGAGGTCCATGCCGCCAATGAGGCTTCTCGCCGAAACGCGCTTCGGCGAGGTGATGGGTGTCGATCGATTTGCGCAGCTTGGGCCTCGCCAGTTCTCACTCGAATTCATGTCGCCGTACCGGTACCAGCCGGCGATGACTTCAATGCCGCGCGACAGCCTCGCCGCTTCGCTGGACAACCCGGCGTCCTGGTGGCACGACGTGTTCACCTGGGATCCCGATCGGGATGCAGCCGGCATTCGCGCGCGTGCCGCGGCGCTCGTGGCGTGGACCAGGGAGCGCAGGATCGACCTCTATGTGGTCAGGCTTCCCGAGCACTCGCTGCTGCGGCAGCGGATCGATCCGGTGCGGGCCGAGCGTTTCGACGCGCTCATGAAGGCCGCGTTCGATCCATTGCCAGTTCTCGACCTCGAGTGCCTCCTGCCTGACGACCAGTTCCTCGACGCCGAACACGCCCTCTGGACGGGCGCGAAACAGGTATCGGCGCAGGTCATCGGTTATGTGAAAGCCGCTCGCTACCACTACGCGGGCGAGGGCACTGATGGCGGAAGCGTGAAGGCGCTGGACGATCAATGGTCGAGGGGGAGGGGGAGGGGGAGGGGGAACTGTGCGATCGACCGGTGAAGGGGAACTGGCCGGGCTGAAGGCGCTCATCGATGCCGGCATGCTCGACGACGGGTGGCGAAGCCTGCACGACCTCGCCGCCACCACAAAGGACGCTGCGACACTCCTGGCGCTCGCCCGCCAGCGCCGGCGGCTGCTCGAAGCGCGCACGCCGCCTTCGTATCCGGTGACGGTCCGGGTGGCGCTCATCGGTGGCGCTACGACGTCGATGCTCGAGGAACCACTGCAACTCGTTCTCGAAACCACCGGCATCGGCAGCGTGCTCCACGCGGCGCCGTTCAATACGCTCGTCAGGCAGGTGCTGGATCCCGCGAGTGAAACCTCGACGTTCAGGCCCGACATCGCCGTCATCGTCACGACTCCGGCCAGCATCACGATGTGGCCCGACCTGGACGCGTCGGAGGGCGATGTCCAGCGTGCCGTCGGCGAAGTCTGCGAATACTGGATGGACCTGTGCCAATCGCTGCACGAGCGGACGCGATGTGAGATCGTCCTCGACAACTTTTTCGCACTCCCGCTGCACCCGCTGGGCGCGGCCGGAGCTCGAATGGCCGGGGATCACAACCGGTTCATCGAAGGCGTGAACCGCGCGCTGGCCGATCGGCTCCCGCCGTTCGTTCACATTCATGACGTGGCGTCGCTCGCCGCGATGTACGGGGTGTACCACTGGTTCGATGCACGGTACTGGTATCACGGGAAGCATCCTGTCTCGTTCGAGTGCCTCGTGCCGTACGTTCGGTCGCTCGCCCAGCTCATCGGGGCACTTCGTGGCCGGTCGGCCAAGTGCCTGGTCCTCGACCTCGACAACACCATCTGGGGCGGCAGCGTCGGCGAGGACGGCGCGGATGGCCTGGTGATCGGGCCCGGCGATCCGCTCGGCGAAGCGTTTCTGGCATTTCAGCGTTATGCGCTGGACCTGAAGCAGCGTGGCGTCATGCTCGCGGTGTGCAGTAAGAATGACGAGGCGAACGCCCTGGCGCCGTTCGCGTCGCGGCCGGAAATGATCCTGCGTCGCGAGGATTTCTCGGCCTTTGTCGCCGACTGGGAACCGAAATCGAAGGGCCTGCGCCGCGTCGCGGACCAGCTGCGACTGGGGCTCGACGCACTCGTCGTGGTGGACGACAATCCAGCCGAACGTGCCGAGATCCGACATGCGCTTCCCGAGGTGAGGGTCGTGGAGGTCGGGCCGGATCCGAGCGACTATCCGCTCACGCTGGAGCAGACGGGCTGGTTCGAAACCGTGCTCGTGTCGTCAGAGGACCGGCGTCGCGGCGAGATGTACCGGGAGAACGTCGCGCGCGAGGCTTTGCGCGCCACGGCAGGGGACTATCAGGCCTACCTGAAGTCGCTCGAACAACGCGCACGCATTGCGCCATTCGAGCCGTCCTCGATCGATCGCGTCGCGCAGCTCGCCGCCAAGACCAACCAGTTCAATCTCACGACTCTTCGGCTTGGCCGCGCCGAACTGGAGGCGATGATCGAGTCGCCGGATCACCTCACGGCGACGGTCCACCTGGCGGATCGTTTTGGCGACAACGGACTGATCAGCGTGCTCGCGGCGCGCGCGCCTGACGACGAACTATGGATCGACCTCTGGCTCATGAGTTGTCGCGTCCTGAACCGCGGGGTCGAACACGCGCTCTGCAACTACGTCGTGGAACGGGCGATCGAAAGGGGATGTCGACGTGTCCGTGGCATCTACCGTCCCACGCCGCGCAACCAGATGGTGCGAGGGCTCTACGAAGCGTTAGGCTTCACGCCAGCGGGAGTGGTGGAAGGCGGGGAGCCCTGGGTGCTGGATGTCCATCACTACCGGCCGTTCACCACCGTCATCGCCGTCGAGGAGGTCCGGGCACCGGTGTCACACGGGGGCCCGCGGGCGTGAACACGGGCTGTGGGACAGCCTGATCGCTGCGAATGTTGGGGAGCTCGCCGGCACGAGGGATATTGAAGGCGGTGGCCGCCGCGGAGCACCGATTGGGCGGTACTCCGCGACGGCTCACTGGTTCGCCGATGATCAGGGCTTGTTCACCTTGATCGTCGTCCCGTTGCTGCCGCCATCCACATCGTGGTTGCTGCCGCTCGCGTACGTGAACCCGGCTTTCGTCAGGCTGTTGACGGTAAACGTCACTGACTTCCGGCTGTTCCTGATCCCGGGGTAGAGGACGATACAGCTTCCGACTCCGCCGAGTTCACCGGTGGTGCAGGTGTTGGCCACCAGGAATGCGTTAGGCGTCCAGTCGCCGACGACCGTCACGCCGTTGAGCGGATTGTGGTTGGCGTCGTGTACCAGTATCTCGACGGTTGCCGACCAGCTCGTGCCATCATTCGACGGGATCGCCGTCAGGTTACCGACGTGCATGCCCAGGCTCTGCGGATTCACCGTGACGATGGCCGAGGCCTGGTCGTTGGCGGCGTTCTCGTCAGGCAGGTTGTGCTGCGCCGTCAGCGTGTGGCCGCCGATGCTTCGTCCCGCGGTGTTCCAGGCGTAGGTCTGCGTGGCGGTCGCGCCCGACGCGAGGCCGGCGATGCTCTGGCTTCCGATCACGATGTTGTCGGTCGCGTCGCGCAACGTCACGTCGAACGTGGAACTGACGTTGCTGGTGCCGGCGTTCCGGATCGTGACGACGACATTGGCGGTATTGCCGACGGTGACGGATGCCGGTGCGTTCACACCCTGTACCGCGACGTCGAGGGAAGGCTGGGGCGGTGGGGGACCGGCGTCGATCTTCACGCTGAAGCGATTCAGCACCAGATCGATCCGGTTGCCGATGGTCTGCGTGGAACTGCCGGCGAACAGCAGCGCGACCGGGTTGCGGTTGAGGTCATCGGTCACGATGAGCGAGCCCGAGTCGCCGCCACCACTGAACGCGCCCGGTTCGATGATCAACTGGTCGACGAAAGTCGCCGACTTCGTGCAGAAGATGATGACCACCTCGTAGCAGATGCTGAGCGTGGCGTTGATGCCGGTAATGGTGCCGTGCGTCAGCTTTGTCGTGCGACCGTACTTCTGCACCGGCTGGTTCAGGAGGGCATTCTTGTTGTCGAAGATGCCGTCGTTATTGCCGTCGCCCCAGATCTGCGCGCTCGGCATGCCGTAGCCGTCGTCGGTCGGTGAACTGTTGTCGACGCTGAGGACATCCGTCACGGCAATGGCCGCGTCGATCGTATTGCTGCCACCCGAGAAGTTGATCGGCTGGAAGGCGAAGAGTGTTCCGACCTGGTCGGCGGAGGTTCCACCGTCAAAGGGACCTGGCTGGAGCGCGGCGTCACCGATGCTGGCGCCATTGCTGTTCGCCAGCACGTGATTGTTGCTCAACACGAAGAGCTGCTGCGATGCGTTGACCACGCGGGCGCCGATGCTGCCGGCCGTAATCGCCGGATGACCAATCGAGAATCCAATTGGCGCCGGCCGCTGGCGTTTGGTGGGATCGCTGAAGGCGACGACCATCCCGGTTACCGTCTTCGTCACCGGTATGTCGTCGAGCACCTCCGGCAGGCCCGGGACATTCGGTCGCTCCAGAAGGATGCGAATCACTGCCTGTCCGTTAGGCAGCGAGCCAACTGCGGTGCCGACAACACCGGGTATGCGCATGAGCGCCGCCGTGTGTCGTTCCTGCGCCGCAATTGCGCGATCCAGTCCTTGTGGCGATGCCATGGCGAATGATGGCGTGGAATCCTGGTTCGTGGGACCTAGTGGTGTGCGATCGACGCACGCGATGAGCCAGAGCGGGGCGAGCACAATGATCGCTCGCGACAGCGCGCGGAAGCGGCTGAAGTGCAGCATGGATGCTCCTTCGAAAGGGCAGACGGCACCCTGCGGAACCGTCAACTTGATGCGAACGGGTTGAGGGGGACAGGTCGGCCAACTTTGGCATCCACAGAATGCGAGGCTCCAGGGGGTACCGCAGTGCCGAGCCTGCCATGGGCTTTCGACAACGGATTACAACCAGATGCGACCATGCGTCACCGTATTGCGCTACACCTGAAAGAGCGTCCTTCGCACGTTCCGATCGTGCGAGTCGCCGTTGCGTCGAGTCCGCGAGACGCACTGCCGACGACAGAGACGTGGGATGGCAAACGGCGCTTCCGGGCGTCAGCGGTGCGAAAAGTTGTCGACGAGATCTGGGTACTCTGGTCCATCCCCAGCTTTGTGTGCTCCGGCGATTCGGGCGGAGGGATCTTCATCGGCACGGCCGATGGAGACGTGCTCGTTGCGAACGTGAGCGATGGAGGCCGCGACTGCCGCTCTCACAACAACAACAATCGACTGGACACGCGGAGCATCCAGGACTGGATCAGTGAGACCGTGCGGGATCGCAAGCCGCCTATTGGACGCCTTCACGTCGAGGCATGCTTGACGTCAAACGGCATCATCTGACCGAGGTGGTGCATGAGTGCCTTTCGGTTGATCCTGGTCGCTGCGTTGATGCCGGCGCTCGCCAACGCGCAACAGCCGCTCAGACTATCCAGGCCGGACGCATCGTTCCCCGACCCATTCACGCAGATCGCGTCCGTGCGCGAGCTGCCAGGCGGCAAGGTGCTGGTGCTGGACAGGCGAGACCGAATTGTGTTGCTGGTCGATCTCGCCAACGGCAAGTCGATCACTGTTGGCCGCGAGGGATCGGGCCCCGGCGAATACATGCAGCCCGGCAGGCTATTTGTTCTTTCGGCCGACTCGACCGCGATCTACGACGGACCAGCGAGGCGCTTCGTGCCAGTCGGGCCGGATGGCAAAGTGGGCGACGCGTTTCGATTTGATCTCGCGACCGGCGGTGGCGGTCGGCGCGGAGGCATTCCGAAATGGAGTGACGCCCAGGGACGGATCTTCACCGAAGGGTCGCCGTATGCCGTTGGAGAGTTGCGAGCCGCCGACAGCACGGCCATCGCGCGATTCGCCCGCGGAGCCGGGAAAGGTGATACGGTCGCGTGGGTACAGCTCGACAAGGAGGCTATCCGGGTCACCAACGTACCTGGTGGGGGAGTGAGCGTAGCGAACGGTGTGCGCGCATTTGCCTCACGAGACGACTGGGTCGCGCTTCCCGACGGCGGCGTCGCGGTGGTCAGGGTGCGTGACTACCACGTCGACTGGTATTCGTCGTCGGGTGTACACCTCGCCGGAGCACCTGTGGCGACCGACCGAATGGCGGTCGCGTCGGACGACAGGGAGCAGGCGAAGAAGCAATTGCTGGCCGCGATGCGCAGTGCATCACCGCGCAACGGAAACGCCGCGGCGTCCTCGCCGCCCTCCGACCCTGCAAACTTTCCAGAACTCACGTTCCCGGCGTTCAAGCCGCCGTTCGAACTGGGCAACACCTTCGCAAGGCCTAACGGTGAAGTCTGGGTCCTGCGTTCGCGTAAGGCAGGCGATCGGGTCGCCGTCTACGACGTGTTCTCTCGCTCTGGCGGGGGAGGAATCGTTGGTCGCCTGGCCTTTCCACCACGGACGCAACTGGTCGGATTCGGGAACGAGACCGTGTACGCGGTGCGACTCGACGACGACGATCTCCAGTATCTCGAGCGCTGGAAGCTTCCTTACTCGACGAGGTTGTGGAGTAACGGCCGGTGAAAACAGGGTCGCCGCATGCTCAAGACCTGATCGTGCTCGTCCCCCTGCATGTGCCAAATGCGACCTGTCGAACGCATGCCGGCACGATTGTGATCCATTTGCGTGACGTGGATCACTGAAGTGAGCGGATAAGGCGACGGAGGCCACCCGCGGGGCGACCCCGGCCTCTTCCTTAAGAGCAATTGCAAGTGCGGGGCTGAAAGTCACCTTTACCCGCTCGACCTCGACGCACCTAACTCCAGGAGCGGGCGAGCGATAGATGACCAGTCGCGAGAGCCCGCCAGCAATGCGTGAAGTGCCGCGGAACCACACGACGCCGCCGGTCGACTTTCTTGTCGGCGGCGGCGAAATGGGAGACCGCATTCGTGAGTTCGATTGGGCCAGCACTTCCCTCGGGCCGATCGAGTCCTGGTCGCCGGCACTCCGAACGATGGTGCGAGTGCTCGTCGCAAACCGGTTCCCGCACATCCTCTGGTGGGGACCCGATTACGTCCAGTTCTACAACGACGCGTATCGCCCGATTCCCGGCGCCAAGCATCCGCACCGCGTGTTAGGCAGGCCAGCCAGCGAATGCTGGTCGGAAATCTGGCACGTCATCGGTCCACTCATCGACAAGCCGTACCAGGGTGGGCCTGCCACCTGGGACGAGGACATCCTCCTCGAGATCAATCGGCACGGCTACTTCGAGGAATCGCACTTCACGATCGCCTACAGCCCGGTGCCTGACGACGCAGCGCCCGGTGGGATTGGCGGCGTGCTCGCCACCGTGCACGAGATCACCGAGCAGGTGATCAGCGATCGGCGGATGGTGGCGCTTCGCGACCTGGGGGCCCGCGCCGTCGAGGCGAAGTCCGCCGATGAAGCGTGCGCCATCATCGCGGAGACGCTGGCGCGTCATGAGAAGGATGTGCCGTTTGCCGTGCTGTACCTCATCGATTCGTGCACGAACGAAGCGCGCCTTGCCGGAGTGGCGGGCGTGTCTGCCGGCGATTCTGTCAGTCCACTGCGAATCGACCTCGCTGTATCTCCGAGCGACACCTGGCCACTCGCCGAGGCGTCCGTCGATTCGACGATGCGCGTTGTCGAGAAGATCTCGCAGCGCTTTGCGAGGGTACCGGCGGGGCCGTGGCTCGACGCGCCACAGTCGGCGGTCGTGATACCGATTCCGGCGAGCAAGCCACAGGAACTCGCCGGCTTCCTCGTCGTGGGCGTGAGCGCACGGCTCCGATTCGATGAATCCTATCGATCGTTCCTCGAGCTGGTTCGCACGCAGGTCGCCAACGCGATCGCCAATGCGCGGGCTTACGACGAGGAACGGCAGCGCGCGGAAGCGCTCGCCGCGATCGATCGCGCCAAGACACAGTTCTTCTCGAACGTCAGTCATGAATTCCGTACGCCGCTGACACTGATGCTGGGTCCCGTCGAGGACCTCCTGGTCAATCGCGGGAGCGCGCTGTCGGAGGATACCAGGGACCAGCTCGACGTGGTGCATCGCAACAGCCTCAGGTTGCTGAGGCTCGTGAACACGATGCTCGAGTTCACGCGAATCGAAGCAGGTCGCGTCTCCGCGAACTACGAGCCGGTAGATCTTTCGGCGCTGACCGCGGACCTCGCGAGCAGCTTCCGCTCGGCCTGCAAGCGCGCAGGCCTGCAGCTGATGGTGAACACGCCGCCGCTGGACTCCACATCGCCGGTGTTCGTGGACCGGGAAATGTGGGAACGGATCGTCCTCAACCTGGTGAGCAATGCCTTCAAGTTCACGCTGAAGGGCGCG